>ERZ773067.1020-NODE-1020-length-15520-cov-4.435112_pt1 | contig 15520 bp, 12 predicted proteins | sample MGYA00580622_ERZ773067 | MGnify/ENA primary metagenome ERZ773067 (study PRJEB29015, sample SAMEA2737998) | human oral metagenome | biome: human oral; feature: human-associated habitat; material: dental | place: China | collected 2113 ...
GGCGAGGGCATCAACGGCGAAGTGCACGTGCTTCACGGGGGCGGCGGTGCGCCCGCAGACCAGCCCGGATGCGTCCCACCCGGCGGCCAGCTGCGGCGGGTAGAGGTCGTGGAAGGCGGCAACAACCTGCGCTAGGTTTGGTGTGGTGGTTTCAGTCATGTCTCTATTGTGGCATGAGCACCTGGCGGGGAATATTCGGAAGGTGCGGGGCGTTTAATGGGGTGTCAGGTGAGACAGTGGTTTTCGTGAAGGAGCGGGACGATGCGTAGTTTTGTGGTTGGCGGCGGCTGTTTTTGGTGTATTGATGCGGTGTTCCGCCAGTTTAAGGGTGTGAGCGCGAGCGTGTGCGGCTACGCTGGCGGCACCGTGCCGAACCCGGATTACCGGTCGGTGTGCTCGGGGGCGACGGGGCATCACGAGGTGGTGCGCGTTGATTTTGATGAGAACGTGATCGGTGAGGACGCGGTGCTGGATATTTTCTTCGCCTCCCATGACCCCACAAGCTGGGATCGTCAGGGGGCAGATACCGGGTCGCAGTACCGTTCGGTGCTGCTGTATGCCGACGAGCAGCAGCGGAAGGTTTTTGAGGCGGCAAAGGTGCGGGCGCAGGCTCTTTTCGATGCTCAGGTGGTGACGGAAATAAAGCCTCTTGAGACGTTCTGGGAGGCGGAAGACTACCACCAGGACTACTACGCGCTGAACCCGTACCAGGGGTACTGCTCTGTGGTGATCAGCCCGAAGGTTGCGGCGGCCCGCCGTAAGTACGCGCATCTTCTGAAGTAGCTTTGGTACTGTGGCAATAGAAAATCCCCGGCTTTTGAGAGCCGGGGATTCTTTAGTTTTAGCGTGACCCCAACCGGATTTGAACCGGTGTTGCCGCCGTGAGAGGGCGGAGTACTAGGCCGCTATACGATGGGGCCGTGAGAATTTCTTCTCGTTGTGTGCCGTGGGTGTTTCGGCAACAGATATAACTATACAGTTCGGGTACCCCACCACCAAATCAGCTATCAGTGTTTTACGACACTTCCACAGGGTGGTGTTTGGGGTGGCTCCCGCCGGGGTTTCCTCCCCGTTCAGGCACCGTACTGCGGCGGTTTTACGCATCACCCACCGGGAAGGGGCACCCCTGTTTTATGGGGTGCCCCTGCGGTTTTTCACGCAGCCTGCCGGTTAGCGCACCAGGGGGCGGCTAGGATTTACTGCGGCGGCGTACAACCAGCACCACCGCACCGGTCACGATAGCCAAAGCACCCATACCCGCCAGCATGATCACGCCGTTCGCGCCGGTATTCGCAAGGCTGCGGGATGTGGAGCCGCGGGTCGCCTGGGGTGCGGAGTCACCGCCGGGGTGGTTACCGTTAGCAACGGTCACGGATACGCTTTCCTGAGTGGCCTCGGGCTTCGCCTCACCGGTGGTGCCTCCCGTTGCTGAGGGTTGCGCAGATGCCGGCTCGGTGGGGGCGGGGGTGGGTGAAGGCGCGGTCACAGCCGCAGTTTCGGTGGGCTGCACCAGGGTGCTTCCGCCGCCCTGGTTCTGCTCAGTTTTCGGGCCGGACACGCTAGAGCTGGTCTGCCCGTCCTTGGTGATCTCAAACATTGCGGAGTAGTCCAGGCTGCGGTCAGTCACCGACAAGTCGTGCGCGGCTATGGTGCCGACCGTGTACTTCTTGCCGTATTCTAGGGTGTTCGCGGGGATGGGCAGGTCAATCTCAAACGAGCCGTCCTTCAGCTGCTCGGGGCGCACCCACACGGCGTTCTTTGACAGGTTCATGGCCTGCTCACGGTCAATGCTCTGCCCGGGTTTCCAGGTTCCCTCAGGGACGAGGAACACGTACACGCCCTTCGCGGCGCCCTCCCCCACGTAGCCGCTGCCTTTAATGTGGAGCTTATAGTCTGCGGTGATGTCGATCTTCCCGTCGGGGAACTCAATCACCGGGTTGGCGTAGCTCACGGTGCGGGTGGCCTCGGTGGGGTACCCCTGAAATTCGCGCTGCTGCGGGGTGATCTGCACGGCCGCCTCATCCCCTGCTTTCACCTCAGCCTTGAACTTCATAATGGAGTTCGGGTGAATCTCTGACTCGGCGGCGGGGATCTCACTGCCGTCCTTGTCTTTCTTCGCTTTCGAGGTGGTCTTATCCGAGGTTTTCACCTCACCGGTGGCACCGTTCAGCACATACGGCACACGGGCCGTGCCGGGCAGATCCTGCTTGTCTACAGCCACGATCGAGCCGTTATTGAGCATGGTCAAATCATTAGCTTTCGCACCGTTCATGGCGACCTCACCAATGACTTTGCTGGTGGCGCCGTCAATCACACCAACCTTGCCGGTGCCGAAATCACTCACATACACCAGGTCGCGCTCTTCATCATGCTCCATGGCCAGGGCCTGGGTGCCGAAAGCAATCGTTTTCTTGTACTCGCCGGTGGTGAAGTCATACACGGTCACCCCCGAATTAACACCGTTCACACCCTGGGAAGAAACATAGATTTCGTTCAAAGACTTATCGATGGCAACATCAGAAGGGCGAACCTCAGTGCCCTCAGTATCTGCGTGAACATCAATGGTGCGCACAGTTTTGAGGGTGTTCGTATCTACCACAAACAGTTTGCCGCTGGTGCGCTCCGGCACATACAGCAGGTGATCCTGAGAATCGACGTGCATGTTCATGCCCACATACCGCACCCCGCCGTCAGGGGCACCCGCAAGCTGCAGCTTCTGAACCTGCTTAGTTTTCAAGTCAATAGCCGACACATAGAACCGGCCCGACACAAACGCCTTCCCTGAGGCGTGGTCAACGCGCACCTCACGCGGGTGCTCAATCCAGTTCGCGTCGTTCTTATCAAGCCCGTGGTTAGTCCACACAAGCTTCATCGTGGCCTGGTCGTACACCGAAATGGAGTTATCGCGGGTGTTCGTAACCCACACGGTTCCCTCAACATCATCAACTTCCACCCCGTAAGCGGCCTCAAAATTGTAGCCTCTCTCACCCTTAATAATGGGCAGCTCGGCCACGGCCTCAACCTTCAACGAATCAGCATCAAGGCGGGCGAGAGTAGAGACATGCATGTCCCCGTCAGCGGTTCCCGCCACCCACAGCTTATGGTTTTTCTTAGAATACGAGACCTGGAACTGGCCCGGTAGGCCCTGCGTGATCTTAGCTTTAGTTACCGCCGCGTCTAAGGTACGAGACGTGGCAGCAGGTGCGCTCTGCGATTCTGGTGCGCTAGGGGCAGCGAACGATGCGGGAACAGCAACCCCAGAAACACTCAGGGCCAAGGCCCCAGCCACGAAAGACTTTGTAACCTTGCCGGAAGCGAGAGTCAGGTTCATTGGTTTCCTTTCGAAACAAAAAACGCGCCGCGCACCACCGGGAAGACCACTCTTAACCGGAAGAAACAGGGCGCGCATCCAAAAGCATCCTCAATAATGCTCTACCCATAATTTTTAGCGAACTCCCAGGGTTTTACAAACCGAATACCGAAAATACACAAAAAATTACTTTTATCACCGCAGCCCATGAAAAAACAGTAGACGCGAAGCTGAAGGTTAGAAAACATAGCAAAAGAAAATTAAATAAAAGAAAGCGGCCAACCCACCCAAAAAAATTTCGGGCAGGCAAGCCGTTTTCTAGCAGACCCTACGGGTGCAGGGAACGATCAGGAGCCTTCTCTATTAACTGTAGAGTATAGACCCCCCTCCCCGCAGGTGCACAGCACATGCTGAGGGCGGAATCCGCAAAATATTTTAATAAAACCAGTGAGGTAAGGAATAGAAAATACGAGGAGCTACATCATGCCCCAGCCAGCAGCCGCTCGGATTATCCATATGTGGGGAACGCAAAAACCGCAGGGTACATACCCTAGTAAACGTCGGTTCATCTCCACATATTGTGGGAAAAACGATTATTTCCGTGCGGTTGCGACTGTTCTGCGGAGCCCATCCCCACGTATGCGGGGAACACGTTACTCTTCAGGACATTATTATGACCTGGTGGGGCTCATCCCCACGTATGCGGGGAACACCTCGCAACCGCTGGTGAGGACGTCACCGACCAGGGCTCATCCCCACGTATGCGGGGAACACCGTGCACATGCACGCGGCCACCTGTCCCATTGGGGCTCATCCCCACGTATGCGGGGAACACGCGGTTGCGGCCTCTAGCTCACGGGCCGGGCCGGGCTCATCCCCACGTATGCGGGGAACACTAGTGCGAGAACACGCAAATTGACAGGCTCAGGGGCTCATCCCCACGTATGCGGGGAACACAGCATCAGGGCGGCGAACCGCAAGAGCAAGACGGGCTCATCCCCACGTATGCGGGGAACACGTTTTCATTCTTCGTTCACGCCGTCCTTTCATGGGCTCATCCCCACGTATGCGGGGAACACCGGCCTGTTGGTTCGTGTCCAACTTGACCTTAGGGCTCATCCCCACGTATGCGGGGAACACCTTTCCAGCGTGCCAGCGCTCCAAAATCTATTGGGCTCATCCCCACGTATGCGGGGAACACACGGTCGAACCGGTTTTCGTAGTACACGGCTCGGGCTCATCCCCACGTATGCGGGGAACACCTATGTGATAACCCGCTCTGCGTGCGGGCAGAGGGCTCATCCCCACGTATGCGGGGAACACATGGAGGCCCATCAGATGCAGCAGATCCCGGCGGGCTCATCCCCACGTATGCGGGGAACACGAGCTATCTCAGCTTTAAGGTTTGAAGTAACAGGGCTCATCCCCACGTATGCGGGGAACACCTGTTGGGGGTATGGGGGTTAAATCACTGGTGGGGCTCATCCCCACGTATGCGGGGAACACGCGCTCCTTGCAGGCGGCTAAGAACTTGGTTCGGGCTCATCCCCACGTATGCGGGGAACACTCAGATGCGCTCTCACACACATACCGGGCACCGGGCTCATCCCCACGTATGCGGGGAACACCTGCTGAATATCTTCAAGAATGGTAGCCATTTAGGGCTCATCCCCACGTATGCGGGGAACACTACCGCTTACACTCAGCGCCCTACTATCGCAAGGGCTCATCCCCACGTATGCGGGGAACACGATTTATATTACTGTTTCTCTGGCAGAGTCAGGGGCTCATCCCCACGTATGCGGGGAACACGTTCGTGAGTTGTTTTACCCGCCGGTGAAGGAGGGCTCATCCCCACGTATGCGGGGAACACTATTAGCCTTTATGCTGGGCTTACTCTCCGTGGGGCTCATCCCCACGTATGCGGGGAACACGGTGCCATTCGTGGGATGCGTGCGCCGGTCTCGGGCTCATCCCCACGTATGCGGGGAACACGAGGATTTTGCCAACTACCACGGCCCCGTTGTGGGCTCATCCCCACGTATGCGGGGAACACTTCGCGTGTGATGGTCTGGATACGTTGGGGTAGGGCTCATCCCCACGTATGCGGGGAACACTATCGTCATGGTGGGCTACCCATTTCTTCCATGGGCTCATCCCCACGTATGCGGGGAACACATGCTCATGCGGGAAAACCCCGGCGAATGGGAGGGCTCATCCCCACGTATGCGGGGAACACGTTGTAGTGGTCGCCCATGTCAGGGGCGGGGGGGCTCATCCCCACGTATGCGGGGAACACGGCCCGTAATAAAGCAGGCCTGACCGCGTATAGGGCTCATCCCCACGTATGCGGGGAACACACGTACCCGCCGGGGTAAGGTACGCAGCACCCGGGCTCATCCCCACGTATGCGGGGAACACCTGATAATCGTGTTCCTGAGCGGGCTAAATCGGGGCTCATCCCCACGTATGCGGGGAACACACCTCCATCTCACGGCCGGTGTGCGTACCCTTGGGCTCATCCCCACGTATGCGGGGAACACTCATGATTACAAGGCCGTTTGGTGCCGCGTTTGGGCTCATCCCCACGTATGCGGGGAACACCCGTCGGTGCCTACGTTCACGCGCTGCCCCGCGGGCTCATCCCCACGTATGCGGGGAACACGTTGCGCCGCTGTGAAGTCAGTAGTTTTTGACAGGGCTCATCCCCACGTATGCGGGGAACACTACCGTTGTTTTCTTGAACGAACAGCGGGTCGGGGCTCATCCCCACGTATGCGGGGAACACTTCCCGCGCAGGGAGTTGATGACCGCCGGGCCGGGCTCATCCCCACGTATGCGGGGAACACGCATCCTCAACACCGAGCGGATCAAAACAACCGGGCTCATCCCCACGTATGCGGGGAACACCGTCTTCTCTCGGGTGGTTACCATGTCGCTAAGGGCTCATCCCCACGTATGCGGGGAACACGCCGCCTTAGCCGCGATGAACGGCCAACCGTTGGGCTCATCCCCACGTATGCGGGGAACACCTGGTTCCAGCTTCACAACATGCTGCGTATCTTGGCTCATCCCCACGTATGCGGGGAACACCGCACTATGCGCATTCGCCTGTATTTCCTCAGCGGCTCATCCCCACGTATGCGGGGAACACGTGTTGAGTGTGGTGTAAGCGTTTTTCCTGCTGGGCTCATCCCCACGTATGCGGGGAACACCCCGTCATACCGAAACGCCAGCACCAGCGCCCGGGCTCATCCCCACGTATGCGGGGAACACCCAGCCCCTGCTTCTTGTAGTCACACCCCTCAGGGCTCATCCCCACGTATGCGGGGAACACCGAGACATCTACGTGGAGACGGCCAGCCGTATGGGCTCATCCCCACGTATGCGGGGAACACGACCCTGTGTCTGGTGCGGTGAATAAGGAAGCGGGCTCATCCCCACGTATGCGGGGAACACTTCGCGGTGCGTGCTCTTGAAAAATACGCATCCGGCTCATCCCCACGTATGCGGGGAACACCTCGTAAAGGTTCCGCATAGCGAAAGCAAGCTGGGCTCATCCCCACGTATGCGGGGAACACCTTTTGACCCGGCTAAGGCTGAGACTACGCCGGGGCTCATCCCCACGTATGCGGGGAACACGGTGGTGGAGGTGCACCCATATCAATATGCGCGGGCTCATCCCCACGTATGCGGGGAACACTGCGTGACTGGGAGAACGTCGATTCGTCTGTGGGGCTCATCCCCACGTATGCGGGGAACACAGCGTAGGCGAACTTACGCACAGCCGCCCACTGGGCTCATCCCCACGTATGCGGGGAACACTTGGTGTTGGGGTTGAGTGCGTTCCTGAGGGCGGGCTCATCCCCACGTATGCGGGGAACACCATTTTGTGTGGTTTCTCCGATATGAAATTATGGGCTCATCCCCACGTATGCGGGGAACACTGTCACTTGTGGCCCGGCGGTGATTTTTTTAAGGGCTCATCCCCACGTATGCGGGGAACACTGGGTAAGGTTCTCAAGGTGCTGCAGGTAGCGGGGCTCATCCCCACGTATGCGGGGAACACGACGATACGGGCCTCAAGATCCACATGGACTCGGGCTCATCCCCACGTATGCGGGGAACACGGCCGATAAGCAGCGTGTAGAGGCTCCAGGCCGGGCTCATCCCCACGTATGCGGGGAACACCCCATGCTAAAAAATTAGAAAGCACACAAGGCGGGCTCATCCCCACGTATGCGGGGAACACCTGAGATTTTCCATGATGCGCGTGTAGACGCGGGGCTCATCCCCACGTATGCGGGGAACACACGGCGGCCCGGTCTGACGGCTGGGGTGCGGCTGGCTCATCCCCACGTATGCGGGGAACACGCCTTGGACAAGGCGGCCTTTGCGGAGAACCCGGGCTCATCCCCACGTATGCGGGGAACACACAGGAAGATGAGCCTGCAACCGAGCCCACATCGGCTCATCCCCACGTATGCGGGGAACACACTTGCTGACATGGGGTTTTATCCCCACACACCAAGTTTTAGAATTAGTTTGGAGCCCAAAGCCAGTATTAACCCTACACGATTTTTGAGCTTATCGCCGTCGGGAAGCGCGCCTATACCTGCTAGCTTTGCTCCACCCTTTTCGTGGCCCTAGTTCCTCTTTCGGTGCAGACGGGCGCATCATAAGTTTTACCCCTTCAAAGTCGACAGGCTCCCACGGATGACGGTGCACTTTAAACTCAAGACACTGCTCATTATCAGCCGAATACACCATAAGCGCGCTACCATCACTACACGTTGTAGTGATACGGTTCCACAGGTGCTCACGCACGCGGGCGCTCACCTTTCCTACGAATACCCCGGCACTAATTTCAAGAAGCCAGCGTGTTAAATCCCCGCGTAAGCCAACAGGGCAAGCTGAAAGGACAACCACAATCATAGTTCCCCCTCATCATCACTGTAATTATGTCCGCTTTCTTGATCCCCACCACGTTCATTCCATAAAGCTACAACATCAGCCTCTAATGTATCGTCACTAATTTCATCAGGTACCAGTAAACGCTGAATATCCCGCGCTACCCGCTGCATAATCTTTTCACCACGAATACGGTCACGAACAGCACGACGAGTAATAGATCCAATGTCTTGGCCTTCCTCATGCGCAGCAGCCACCTGAAAGGCAACAGGAATAGTAATGTCAGCCTTATACAAATCCGCAATATCATATACGAAAGACCAGGCGTGTCCCGTGTGTACAAACCCTAAGCCAGGTGCACACCCAAGAGCCACAATTGCCGCATGCACTATTCCGTAGAGACACGCATGACTGGCTGAAAGCGCCTGATTAATGGGGTCGCTATCCCCAAAGTCGTTCGGGTTATAGTCACGCCGGGACCACGGAACACCGGTCTTATCAGACCAGTACCGATATACACGCCGCACGCGAGCGCCTTCACGCCCGCGAAGCTGCTGCATCGTTAACTGGCTGGTATCTTCCCCAGGGAAACGCCACGCATACATGGTGCGTGCAACCTCTAAACGGGAACGAGTATTTGACACTTTTTCTGCCTGTGCTATCAGCAGTCGAGATGAACGCGCTAAAGATCGGCCATGTGCATAGTAACGTACCCCTTGTTCCCCAACCCAGATAGCAGAGGTACCGCACTCACCAAGTAGAACCATTGCCTGATGGGTCACACGGGTGCCAGGCCCTAACAATAAAGCGCTTAATGACGCCGCAGGGATATGCGTTACCCCTCGCTCTTCTGTGACAGTAATAGCATTATCAGCACGGTGAATTGTTGCATGTTCCACATAGATATACGAAAGACGTTCTGAGCTCCTCGTCAGTTCACTCACGCTTGGCGGGGTAGCACCAATCATTTTTCCTCCTTGAAGAATGAACAAGTCGATAATACCTGTCTACTTATGCAGTAGGCGGGGCGCTAAACAGCGCCCCGCCTAAACAAGGTAGAGATTTTACTGGGCAAGTGGCGCTAAAGTCATAAGACCCATACCGTAAGCTTTGCCTCGACCCATACCGTTAACCAGTGCCTTGCGGAACTGCTCAACATTAGTGATACGCAGGGCACCATCAAATTGCGCTTTACGTAAGGTGACCCGTCCTACGTGCCCACCGGTATCACGGCGGCTGAAGGAAAGATCGTGACGGCCCGTCACAGTAGGGGCGTCCTCAAGCTCCTGGCCTTCCGCCGGGATGATCTCGAACCCCCATTGTGAAGCGCGCTCACGCAACCAAGCACTTTGCTGAACCGGTGTTACATGTGGCCATGTCTTACCGCTTTTAACCTGGCGTTTTACCGGATTGGCAGCAAGCCTGAACCCCCATTCCTGCCCGTTCTCCAGTTTCGCGAGTAGGCGCCCGTAGTGGGCGCTTTCCCCTGGCCGAGTATTCCATCCTGCCTGCTCAACCAGAGCCGAGAAGTCAGGCTTTTCCGGGCTTAGCACATACAGCACATACTGGTGACCGGTGATGTCTAGACGCCATAGTATGCGCCCATCTTCGTTTTTTATGTCTGGCGGGTTGGTTGCCATGACGGCTGCGTGCAGAGCCTGCGGGCTGCTTAATAGTTTGCGAGCGCCCCGGCGCTGTGGATTAATGAGGAATTTTGAGAAGTATGTCATGCTTCGGTCACCGTCCTCATAAAGTCAACGTCGCTGTGACGTTTGCCTTTGGGGTTCTCAACTGTCTTAGGTTCGGCAGAAACTACAGCCCGTACTGCGTATTGCCGATGTTCCTGGTTAAAGCTCACCGGAACATCCTGTACTAGATCTCCCTGCTCACCAGGTTTTGCATCCCGCAGAATACGCAGCTGTACAGGATCAGGGAACTCAGCGCGGCGATGCTCAGGCACATGCCACCCTTCATTCCGCAAGGCTTCTTCAGCAGATTCTTCACGAATACCAAGTACAAGGTCATACCCTGCTGGGCAGGAACGCCGCCCTAAATATAACGGGTACACCGGTTTCTTAAGCGCTGACTCGATATTCTTGAGGACCTCTTGGTCTCCTTCTACAGCAGCCACAAAAACTGCATCTGAAAGATAATAACGAGTGGACAGCGATGCCGCACCCTTCGGGTCTGTCGCCCAGTCCTTCGCGGTCTGGTAGTCGCGCAGTAAAGTGCCCGGTGCGTCCACACGCACCGCAAAGGTAAGCCGCGCGAGGTCATCTACGGGCTCTGTCCGTGCACGTCCTAAGGCTGCGGCTATCAAGCCGATAACGCCAGATTTGCTGGGTTCATGCCCGGAATCTCGACGGCGGTATCGGCTTTGTGTACCCCAGGACTGCATTGGCCCGCTCAGTTTAAGGAGCAGACTAGGCATGATTATGACTCCTGACCAACCAGCTCGGTTAGCTGACTTTCAAGGGAAGCTAGAAGTTCCTTTAAGGTGACAGTTTCTCCCATATTTGACAGTGCTTCACGCAGCTCACCAAGCGCTACTACGTATGAAACCTTAGGCTCATATCCGTAGGCTTCACGGATATTTGCTGCTTCCGCTGCTAGTGCATGAGCGGCCGCGAGACGGCGTCCTTCGGATGATTTCTCTGTAACAGGCTTTTCGAATGCATTAATGTAAGAGATCGGGCGGTCCTCACGCACCGTTACAATTACTGCCTCAGGCAGAGTACGTGCAGCGAACGTATTCTGTTTACCGGTGGGCATCGAGTCAATGAAGGCACGGATAAAAGCGAGGGTAGCTTCAACGGTGGCAACTGCTGAACCGCCTAGGTTAGTTTTCAGAGCGTCCACGTTGATGTTGGCGTAACGGTAAAGGGTGCTGGAGGCCATCTCGATGGTGCCGATCATTCCAGCACCGGTTTCATCCTCAGACTCCCGGATTACGTCGTCAACGGCAGTGTAGTAGTCAAAATCAGGTTCCGAACCATGTACCCCAAGGGCATGCGCCACCTGGCAAGCGGCATCCACGTTGAAATCGGGGGCGTCGGCCAGCATACGGCCAAAGAGTGCAATATCAACACTATGCTCGGTATCCAGAATGTCTTTGACTTCCTTAGCGGGGATTTTCTCGCCGTTAGCTTCTATGATGGCGCTGGCAAGACGGTTAATCTGCTGGTTACTCAGGAAGAGAAGATAACCCGATACAGCGCGGCCAGTATTTTCTTCTCCCTTCTTGGCCTTAGGCTTCTCAAGTTTGATTTTGGCCGCTTTGAAAGCATCCACAACGGCTGATTCAGCCTTATCCGGGTCAAAATCGGGGCTGATATTGGTGATGCGGTCCACAATCATGTCGGCAACCTGGCGGGTACGAACACCGATTTCAGAGCGGTCTAAGTGTTCTTCAAAGTTACGGCGGATGACTGATTTCCATGCCTGGCTAGAGACACGCTGGCGGCTTACACCGCCAAAAATAGCGGATTTCGGGCTTCCGGTATCGTCACGGTTAATGTTTGACGGGGGGAGAGTTTGCAAAGCGTGAATATCAACAAAGAACGACATAGTTCTTATCCTTTCAATTAGTTATTAGAGGTTTCCTCTGAGGTTTTAGATTTCTTGGGTTCGTAGCCATACAAAAAGTCACGGCTCCAGCGCAGAATAATCGCATCGCGTTTTTCAGGATTTAGTAGCTGCATGTAATCCTGAGCAAATTGCCCATAGTCAAAAGCAATTTCTTCTGACCGTAGAAGTGTTATGAGACTACGCAAATAATGCCTGCGTGCCGATTCACTTCGTGCTTTTAACAATGCGTCGAATCGTTTTTTCATGGATTCGCTGGTCTGCAGAACAAGTTGTCCCACTGCCGTACCAAACCTAAAGTTTGGTACATGCATTGGTTGTGACCGTGATTGTTGATGCAAAGCGAATAACGTGACAGCGGCATAGGTTGCTTGTTCTCCATGGCTAACAGCATCGTTGTATCCCAAGTATCGTTTAGGAAATTGGGGTATGTCTGTATTATTCCCAAAGATAATTTCCCAAAGCCCTGGATGGTTTGCGGGCTCGTCACCTGCACCACGACGTAGCTGTGCCAATTGGGCAGTAGCAAGAGGGCTACCCTGTTTTTCTTTCTGTTCGTAGAGCCACGTGACTTTGCGGGTAACATATATCCGCAAAGTATTATGGTTCCCCACATCATGCATGATTTTCCTCCTGAACACGGGTAATTGTTGAAGAATACGCGAGAGGCAGAAGCTTATACAGTCGACCGCCAAAATGACGGCGTGCTTTAGCCGTATTGTAAAGCTGCTCATCGTAGATAGTTCCTATGGCAGCTTTAGGGCCAGCACTCACAGCAAGCTGGTCAGCCTCATTCTCAACGATGCGACGTACTTTTGACTGCCATTTAGCGGCTTGTGCAGAGACATCGTCAGAAACGCTCAGATCTGCAAGCCAGCTGCGGAATTCATCTTCCATACGGTGCAAAATACTTTCCGTTACGGAAGGACGGAATTCGTATTCCTTACCAGCAGCACGAAGCAGGTTTCCTGTATACTGCCCAAGCGCAATGGCCGCGTCCATCGTGAGCTGAATATTGTCACGCACCATTGCAGAAATTTCGGCACCTTGTTCCGTGAGAATACCTAGTTCTAAGGTCACAGCCTCATCAATAGTTTCTTCAACGATAGAACTTTGAGTACCATACACCATGCCAACCAGCTGAATTTTAGTTTTTGTATCAGGTGAAAAATACTTACCGCTGGAGATCTGACGGATAACAGTGGCAGGTTTGTTCTGCTTTTCTTGAGAAGAAGACAACCTGGTTAGTAGCGCATCTGCTCCTCGCCATAAAGTGCGTTCGGCGCTGTGTGTTTGAGGCATCCAGACATAGTGAGTTTGAGTAGACTGATTTTTGCTAAAGCGGTAGGCGGTTAACGGGTCTGTATAAGTATTCCTGTCAAGCCACTTATCACCATTCGATACAAGCACCCCAGTGACTCGCCCATTTTCAGGGAAAAGACGAACACGGCGCGACTGCCAGGTCAGAATTTCACACATGCCAGCTGCGGGCGCAGGCTCGTCTTTATACTTGGTGGGGTCACCACCCTTATATGCACGAGGGGCGGCGGTATCGGGAAGCTCTCGTTCCCAAACGGGCTTGTCTTGTAAAGCGATCCGGTGACTCTTACCTTTCACCTTTTCGACGTTGAGAAGCTGCTCATAATCAATGCAATACAGCAGGGTTTCGATCAGGTTCTTGCCATGAATAATAATCTTCCCTGTAGCCCCATACCAACCTACGCCGATAGGGTATCCCCTACCTCCCTTAACACGAGGATCTCCTACAGCACCAGATTTAATGCCCGAATAATCGTATGCCTGCACAGTCACCAGGTACCGTGCCGCTTCGGCGTAGCTCAGCGACGTCAATGCCTGTTCAGCACGCATTGAGAAGTACTCGCTCTCGGAGTCAAGCACCAGACGTGATACAGGTTTTACCTCACCTTTACTTGTGTGCAGATCAGCGACCTGCATAAAGGGACGCTCGGCATCAAAAAGGTTGAAACGATCCTGATATTTCTTTAGGTAGTCCTGTACGAAGTACAACTGTTCAGATCCACCCGAGGAAATATTTTGAATCCACTTCTTGGGTTCACGGTACAGTTCCCCGTATTCCTCTGTATTTTCCAGAACCGCACGGAAGAATATGGCAACAGCAACCCCGAGAATTGCAACATCAGTCGTTGCATCACCCGAGTGAATTTTACGGATTGAGTTGCTCTCATCGAACAGTTGTTTTAAGGAAACTTCCTGGGTCTGCCCTGATATATAAAGAACTGGAATCCATGGTTCATTACACAAGTTGAAGTCGGGGCTAGTGTTACTTTGCACCGACTGATCATCAGACATGGCCCACTACTCCTTTCAGCATTGATGGAATTCACACGCCCAAATTTGTCGCACGATGACGAAATTCTGGGCGTATTTTCTTCCCATACCCCAAAATGGGAGGTATGGGCTTCACGAGCACTTTGCCGCCTCATAGAGGATCAGCTGAGTACAGGTTCAGTGTAGACCCGCATGAAATATTAAGTCAAGAAGAAACCATACAAAGTTTTGAAATAAACTTAAAGCGAGAAGATCCCCAGAGAAATCTAGGGAACACTTTAAGAAGAAACCATACAAAAGGCTCATCCCGCGCTTCTCGCCTCGCGGGAACAGTGACTTATAACTATAGCCAATAAGAGGTTAGAATGACAGTCGAAAATACTAAACACCCTAGTCAACTTGCTACAGCAGAGACATCATCCCTCTGGGCAAAAACCGGATCGGACGAAACCCCAAGCATTGGTCTTTCCCTACCTCAGCACATGACAGATGCAGGATCTGTAGCCGCCGAACTATGGGATAAGTGGCTCTCCCCCGGCGCTAAACAACGCATTATGAAGATGCTCAATCTCACACAGGATGAGGCCAAGTCTTTCGCCTGTTGGGTTGCCGCCACCCACGATATGGGCAAAGCGACCCCAGAGTTTGCAGGACAGCTAGACTCACGCGGCAGAGAAGAACTCCGCGTGTTTCGAGACAGGATTGAAGAACACAAGTTTAATTTTCCTAATCACCTCACCACTCCACCCGCAGGAACCCGATACCCTCATTCAACCTATAGCCAGAGCATCCTTATTAGGCTACTTACTGAACGTTACACAGACGACGCAGAGACCGCTGGGACAATCGCAAGTATCGCGGGGGCTCATCACGGTGTGCCCGCCGCATACACTCCAGGAACACCCGGACGAGATTTTGCTATCTTTGAGGCCCTCAACGACAAGTGGCATCAAGCATGGCGTGAGCTTTTCAAGATGACGCTGAAGCAAACTGGCGCAGATCAGGTTCTTCAGAAGCTCATGTCAGGTACCAAAATCCCTGTTTCCGTGCAGCTTTATCTTACGGGCCTGGTGATTATGGCGGATTGGATCGCTTCTAATCCTGAGTATTTCCCCATGGGAACTTTTGATGTTGAGGCTCAGCGCAAACGCCTCAATCAAGGCTGGGATACTCTTGGTCTTGAGCATCCTTGGGGTGCATATACTGGGGACGCTGCCGCTTCTGACCTATACAGCTCACGGTTTGGGTGGAAAAATCCCACTCTACGACCAATGCAGGAGGTAGTGGTCAATGCCGCGCGTGCTATGAAAGGTGGCGGCATGATGTGTATTGAGGCCCCCATGGGACAGGGTAAAACTGAGGCTGGACTCATCGCTGCCGAAATTCTAGCCCAAGAAACAGGAC
>ERZ773067.1021-NODE-1021-length-15519-cov-7.814731_pt1 | contig 15519 bp, 9 predicted proteins | sample MGYA00580622_ERZ773067 | MGnify/ENA primary metagenome ERZ773067 (study PRJEB29015, sample SAMEA2737998) | human oral metagenome | biome: human oral; feature: human-associated habitat; material: dental | place: China | collected 2113 ...
TTGATGACATCGTTCTGGGAATGTCCATGTGATCAAAGATGTGGGGAATCACAAGGGCATTGGGAGATGCACTTCACGCAGTGCTGTGCGGTGCCGGACACAACATCCGGCTGCTGCTGCGTCGGCTGCAGCGCCGGCTGCGGCGTTTTTGCGCTTTCATTTTGCTGTCGATTCTGGCCTGTGTACGGCTGATGCTGCCGGATCGGTCGGAAATGACGTTGTAGGCGGTGGAGCGCAGCGCCAACCCGGTCGGTTCAGACTTCAGGCCACTCGACAGGAGCCCGTTCAACGGCAGGCTGGCGGGCGGATTCTGGGTTGTTCAGGACCGACAAGCATATCCTTTTGCTCCAAAGATATACCAGAAAGTTGAATACTAACAGACAAATGTTTATCAATGCCAAAATCATCGCCAAAAAATCTTTTTATGCAGGCATTATAATTTAAAGCACAAGCCTGCAGCCTCGCACTCAAAATATCATCTATCCTTGACGTCATTTTATGTTCGATTTCATTTCTTATTCCTATCAAAAATTTTAAATTATTGATGACATTCTTGTCTAATGGGCATGCCGCCTCAGATAAACACTTCGAAAGATCCCAATACCTAAAATCCCCGAAAGCCGTCTTGTCATACCTCTTCCTTCTGCCCATCGACTTGCTGCAATATCTATAATCAATTCCTTGATTCCTATAATAAGCATGAAGCATATACGTCCATGCTATTACTATCGAGACGATAAATAATTCCGACTTAAAGCTTATGAGAGGGTTGTTGAAAATCTGTATCGCTGACATCGCCGCTTCTCTTGATTTTTTTACAAGCTCGCTCTTGATCGAGCCAACCCTTCTTTTTCCTGATTTCATGATATAAATCACTCTCCTCCCTCAAACTCCGCCGACCCGAACTCCAGCGTATTGCAGTTTTCCTTCACGGCGCGCACCAGGGCCTCGTTGAATCCGGCCTCTCTTTCAGCGTCGATTTCAACGGTGATCGTCACCTTGGCCATCGTCTGTTCGGTAAACAGCCGGACAACCTCGTCCACAACCTCGTTGAACTGCATCTTGGCTTTGAGGGGGTTGATACTCACTCTGCTGTAGAAACGTTTTTTGACAGGCTTTGGCGTTCCGTCAGCACCTGTCACGGAGCCACCCGCTCCAGCACCGCCTATGCCGGGATGGGGATCGCCCGAAGAAGCACCGCTTCCCCCGGTTGAAGCAGCACCACCTGCAATACCCGTGGAGCCCGCAGTATCAGCCGGATAGCCCCCTGCCAAGCCACCCTCCTGAGCGGTCGGAACTGCGGGATTCTGTGCTTCGCGCGCCCGTTTGGCCTCCTCTTCAGCCAGACGAATCTGTTCGGCCACTTCTGCCGCCGCCACCGGCTCGATCAGCAGCAGTGCATCCAGTATGGGTGTGGTCTGTCTGCCGTAGCTGAAGCCCACATAGCGGCCCTCCTCCCTGCCCAGGGCCAGACCAAAGAAGTCGCGGCTGCCCGCACCTGCAGCCAGCGTATGGCGGAACACCTCGTCATCCTTCAGACGGGGCAGGAACAGGTACTGGCAGCTCTTCTGCCACACCTCCAGAGCGGGCACATCCTTCTTCTCGTCGTTCCAGAACCAGGCTTTCAGCTCCCGGCTCAGGTGAACGGGTGACCATTCGGTAATGACCAGCTCGTTCTCTTTCAGCACGCGTTCTATTTCCTGCCCCCAGCTGGCTGCACTGGGATTGAGAGCAAAGTGTTCCCAGGCCAGCTCAGACACACCCTTGCCGCCCGGCAGCGCATGCTGCTCGGGCACCAGCAACCACCTGTAGGTTTCGCGGATCATCCGGCGTACCGTGTCTTCGGCCCGTTTGGCGCTGTCAGCAGCCTGCTTGGCCAGCAGGTTGTCCAGCACGATGAGGTTCTCGTTGTAGTCCCGTACGATCGAGTTCCATGCCAGGTACGAGCGCACGTGGTCCTTCAGACGGCTGACGCTGTCGAAATCGGCCGCTACGAACAACAGGCGGTTCTGCTTGAACCGCGGAGACTCTCCCCGCTTCTGAAGGATCTGGCCGGCACGTTCCGTAGCAAGGCTGCGACCATTGCGGCTGAAGGCCGCATCGGGCGGCAGCACCACCAGGCGCAACGCCCAGTCGTCCGGTACGTCAGCTCCCGGCGTGAATACGTGAATGCCCTTGAACAGACTCACGGTCAGGCTGTGCCGGATGCGTTTCTCCAGCAGGGGGAACACATCGTCATGGTCCTCGAAGCGGCGCTTGCGCTCTTCCATCTCACGGCGCAGGTTGGGTCGCGTATCCAGCCAGAAGCGGTTGTCGGCATGGTTCAGGTAATGCAACCTGTCGCCCAGCCGGCGCAGCGCATCCTTGTACACCCCAGGCTGCTGACCGGGCTGGATAACGCCGAGCAGTACCCGTTCCAGCTCCACCCCGCGTACGTGCTGGGTGGGCTGGCCACCGCTGGAAGAGCCGGGGGCACTGCCCAGGAATATGGCCCGGGCCGTGCGGCGGCAGGCCTGCACGCTGCCGAGGCGGGTGTCGCTGTTTTCGATCTCCCAGGTTTCGGAACGGTCACCATCCACGTCACGCTCGATGACCGGGTCCCAGCCCTGCGGCAGGTAGTAGAGCACCTCCGTACGGGTATCGGCATCCATCAGCGGCAGGTTGCCGGGCATGATGAGCGCGTCGTTGTTGCCGTCCTTCCACAGGCGGTGAATGACCTTGGCCATCAGCTTCAGCACGCCCCGCGTGCGCTGGAAGTTTTCCAGCGTGGACCAGTCTTCGTACAGGCGGTCAAATACCTCCGGATGGATGGGGTAGGCATGCATCAGCCGCTCCAGGTACTTGCTGTCCTGGGTTTCCTGCGGCAGATCGGTACCGTTGTCCTGATAGCAGTCGGCAAAGGCACGGCAGACCGACTCCTTGGCCTGCGTGTCGTTGATATTGGCAAACAGGCGCCGGCGCACGATCTCGAAGGCTTCCTCGGTTGCCACGGGCTTCCACACCGCCTGCACCCGGCCAAAGTAGTGCTCCAGTGAACGCAGTGCCTGAACGCCCTTGTCGCTGCCCGCCTCACGCTCGGAATGCGGCAGTGAGGCCAGCAGCACCGCAGTAGGCACGGCCTTGAGTGCCTCGGTGAGCGACTGCACGAAGGAAAGCTGGGTATTGAAGGTGCCGCCCGACAGGGCCTTGCCCTCCTCGAACTGCGAAACGTAACGCACCAGCTCATCCATCAGGATCACACAGGGCGCGCAGGCAGCCAGCATCTGGGTCAGCTCGGTTTTGCCCGGCGCTGTGCCCGTTTCGTCCGCGGTTTTCACATGGGCGTAGGCGGCTTCACCGCCCAGCTGCCAGGCCAGTTCGCCCCACAGCGTGTGTACCGTCACGTTTTCATGCTCGCGTGGCTTGCTGGCCATGCCCAGCAGCTCCACACCATCCAGCACGGCAATACGCGCCGCGGGCAGTTCCGTCACACCCGCAGCGTCCAGCAGAGCCGGTATGCCCTGCAGCTCACTGGCCGGCGTCGCGCCCCTGGCCAGGTGATAGACGGCCAGCATGGTGTGCGTCTTGCCACCACCAAAGGCTGTCTGCAGCTGAATGACCGGATCGCCACCCTTGCCGGCCAGCCGGCGAATGACCGAATCCAGCAGCAGCCCCATGCCTTCGGTGATGAAGGTGCGCTGGTAGAACATGGCGGCATTCTGATACTCATCATGTGCCGTTCCGGCATGTACGCGGGACAGGTCTGCCGCGTACTCGGCCTGCGTGAACTTGCCGGACATGACGTCTGCATGGGGTTCTGCGACCTGGCGCCAGGGTTTGAGGTTCATTGTGCGGTCCGGTGTTCTACGAGCGTTTTGAGCCAGGCGGTAAAGGCCCGCCCCTGTTGGGTACTGCTGTCGAAGTATCTGGCTTTGATGGCCTGTCCGTAAGGCTTGCCCGGCTCGGCCTGCCAGGCCAGCCAGGTGTGCATCAGGGCTTTGGGACGGTGAACGTCCTTGAAGTGCTGCACGGGCAGGCTGCTGATGGCCTGCTCTGCATGAGGCAGCAGCGGGTCGTCTGCCGGCACCAGCTGCCACAGGAAGTCTTCCAGCATGCCAGGGGTCTGGTTGTTGGGCATGATCCAGGCGCCGAAGGTGGGCAGATCGGGCCGTGCAACGGGGCATTGAACAATCGCCCCCTGCTCCACGGGTTGAGCGGGAAGATCGGTATATCCAACGCTGGTCAGCACGTGACGCAGCTCCTGCCAGCGGGCTGTCACGTCTGTATCCGCATCCAGCAAGACACCCAGTACCGCTTGGCCACTGGCACGCAGCTGCTGGGCAAGCACGACGCCCAGCTGATCCACGCCCTTGAGCTGAACGACCCTGCTGATGGGGCCAATCCGATGACGACCACAGATATTGAGCAGGACATGATGGTCATCCTCGCCCTCAACCAAAAACACGATGTCGCCTGCCATGTCAGCGCACCTCGATGTCGTATTCGGTCACAACCTTCAGGTCACTTTCCGTGAAGGTTGCGGGAATGACCTTGTCGCCGACGCGGGTCAGACGGGTGAGTACGCCGTCTGCAGGGCTATCGGCAGCAGCCTCGGAGAAAGCCCGTACGCAATCCCAACTGTGAGACGTGCCGAATACCTGTACGTTCAGCTGCCGTGCCAGTCGGAAGATGGTTTTCCAGACAGCGACCTGTACTGAATAGTGAAGGCCGTTCTCGAACTCGTCGATGAGCAGGATGCCGTCGCGAATGTTACACAGCGACAGGACAATACCAAACAGCCGCACCACACCGTCTCCAAAGGTACGCAGAGTCACAGGTTGAGGAAACGCCTGGCTACGGACGATGGCCTTGCGCACGCGCGTGCCACTTTGTGCCCAGCCTATCATCGAAATGCCCTCGATCTCAGGCGCGACAATCTGCAGCGCGTGCAATATTTCTGGCTGCAGGTCGGTGAGTGCAACCTCATCCCACAAATCCCCCAACTGTGCCGTTACACGGGACGTAAATGGATCCACATAGAGGTGATCGATGGAACGAACCTTCTCGACAAATGGTGCACCAGGCCGGTTGGCCATCGCTTGCGTGAAGATACGGGAACCATACAGCGAAATGACCCTGCCCGGGCCTTCATCACCCATCCGTATTTCCAGTGCAGGGATACCGTCAGGGTCATCCATAACCATCTGATCGGGGGCCAACAACTCATAGCCCACGAGCTGGCTGCTGGCATCCAGCTTGCGGATAGCCTGCCTTGCCGCCATGGACAGACTGCCCACGGGCTGTGGAAGTGCTCCGGTTGCAACCATCGACAGGGTTACGGCCCGGGCGGTGAGATCAGGAAAGCCCGTGAAAATGCTCCGGTATGCCTCGAAGCTGGCTCCGGCCACGTCTCGCTTCAGGTCGGAAACGCCAACCTCCTCTTCCCGACTGGCCAGAATCTCCCTGATCACCTCCGCTGACCCCCGACTAACAAGAATACGGATGGCTTCCAGCAACGAGGTTTTTCCTGTGTTGTTCTTGCCGGTGATCAGGTTGACCTTGCCAAAAGTAGGAATGCTCAGCTCACGGAAAGCCCTGAAGCCTTCGATTTTCAAGCTGGTGATCAGTTCAGTCATGTGGTCATCTCCTGCCCGTTGCCGGGCCATGAGGTGAAGCGGCGGCGATGATTGCGGCGTCCAGCAGCGTGCATATTCAGAAGTCCAGTGCGGCCTGTGAGCCCACCACGCCCGACTCGGCAGCAGCCTGCTCGATGGCGGTCCATGCCGTAACCAGTTCATTGTAGGCACGCGCCTCCTCTGCCCAGCCCTTGCGCTCACACAGGGTATACAGGCGGTAGGCGAGCGAACGGGCAGGCTCGGCCTTGCTGGGCATGCGGGCCAGCAGGGCGCCAGCGGCCGATTCACCTTCCTGATTGAGGGCACGAATAAGCTGATGCAGCGCTTCCCAGACAGGGAGCCGGTTGTCGTTCTCCGGCGACCAGTCACGCGGCAGCTCGGCCCACTTGAGTAGACGCAGTTCGCCCTTACCGGACGCGACTACGCCGCTCGCTTGCAGGCCAGATACACTGGTCCCCTTGGCGCGGGCAAGTACGTCAGCATCACCAAACTTGCCCTTGGCCCAGCCCTGCTCTTCAAACCAAAGAAGACAAAATTGTGTGTCGTGGTCAAAGTCATCATCAGCTACAAAACGATTTATAAGTTGCAATGCAGTTCTCACGCGCATAGGTGAACCATCAGCCTCGAGCACTGAGGCATATTGACTAAAAACAGCCATACCAGGACCAATAATAGCTTGAGACATATCCACAGGATCAACTGGTGAATTAGCTCCACCACGAGTCATATCAAAAATCGCCTCAGCAAGACATATATTAAGCTCTCTAATAAACTCACGTCGACCTATAATAGGCGCTTTTTTCTCCCTCGGCCTCACCACCAACAATATGCTAGATGCGAGAGCATTTGAACCCATAGCCCTCTGTCTTGTCTTCATTTCTGTGTGCAAAGGCCAGGTTCCCGTTACCATAAAACCCGAACCAACCAGCGCCTCCAAAAATGTTTCCCAGCCGGTACTAGAAGTGCCTTCCTTTTTACTAGTCTCAGACTGTTTGAATGCATAGTACACCGTAACAGGAAACGCTGAATGCGCAACGTCTCTAATCCTACCCAAAGACGCAGTCATTCCGTTCATAAAAAACACCTCAGCATTATCGCGAGTCTTATGACGAAAAGAATCCGCCACAAGCTCATCTGATTTAGGGACAAAACGAGTTAAAAAAATAGAAGAATATACCTCCTTCAGAACTTTTCGCATCCACATATAAAAAAGATCAGACAGATCACCGTAGGGGACATTGTCATAGTACGGCGGGTCGGTAGAAACAACTTTATTTTCAGACATACTTTGAGTTTTTGCATCAAGCTGAGCAACACTCCCCTCAGGGAAAGCAGGAAGGCCAGAAACAGAATCACACGAATACAATACTGCAGGACCAAGACCTCCGGTTGATTCTGCCATAAAATTGACTTCAGCAAAATCCCACAACATCGGCAATGCTTGGCGACCAAAACAATGCTGAGCTTTTTCTCCAACTCCATTCCACCGAACAAGGCTATTTCCGGTCATTGCCAACCGATCTATTGCCATAGACAAATAAACAGCCACTGCCTGGGCGTATGCTAAAGCACCACAACCACCTTTATCCAAACCAAGTCCATCATCATTGAATCCATGCAACACTGCGTCCGACCTAATAACCGGTATTAAATCCACCACAGACTTAGACAACACACTTAACGAAAACATTTGGCGCGGAGTAAACAATTTTCCAAACGAATCAAGGCCATAAACCCATGGGGTCATATGCCTAGAATTTTTTGCAAAATAAAAATCGTCTAATTCACCAAGAAATTCTATATTAGCAATATCCTCATGCTCCCTTGTCGGAGATAGGTATACACGGCCACGAACACCTTCGGCAACTATAGCCATCATCTTAACGCCCATCCTACCAGCTTGCCCCTCGGCTTTGATGTAGTCACCGCCGATAGGAGCACCAGAAAGCAAGCAGCGAAAATTCGCCCCCCTTCCCTGTGATTTAGTGCCATTTTCAGCCTCGGCGTCTGGTGTTCCAGAATGTATGGTGAAAAAGTATCTGTCCCCCTCAATGACTGGTTTCACATACACCTTCTTGCCAGGTTTGCTGGACAGAATGAAGGTCGATACCAGCGGAACATCTACATGACTGAACGCTGGATTCGGACTCTTCACCGTACGCGCCCACAGCCAGGCGATGACGGTCAGTTCCTTGCCAACCAGATCATCCAGATCTGTCCGCTCGGCCGTCATCTCGCGCGTCACCTGAACCTTCGGATACAGGTGTCCTATCTTTTCCTCGGCTGCAGTACGCATCCACGCACCGTACCGGCGTACGTCCTCGGCCAGCCCCTTGGCCCCCGACCAGTCTTCAGTTAGCTTGCCCTGCTTGTCGTCAGGCAGCGCGGGGCCAACCGGTGCGCGGCCAGCAAAGCGCGGCGGAATTTCGATCATGGCCTTGTTGATCGTCACCGCCACCGGGTTCAGGTCCGACGCATAGCTCTCCAGCCCCAGCCGTTGCGCCTCCAGGGGAATGGCGCCACCTCCGGCAAACGGATCGTGGAAGCCCGGCAGCTTGTCTGGATTGAACAGCTCGGCAGCCTGCGGATGGTTCTTGTTGAGTTCGCAGGTCTCACGCCATGAGCGGCGAATCTCGGCTCGGGCAGCTTCAAGCACCTCTTCGTTGTTGGTGTTCTCCCATTTGACCAGGTCTTCGATGATCTTGAACAGGCGCTCACGCTCCAGCGCCGCTTTCTCCTTGTTCACGCCGTAACGAAAACCCCCACCCTGCTGATAGCCGGGGTCGTTGACCATCTGGGCGAAAATGACGGCGCGAGCCGCTGCCAGGGGGCGCCGCGCCCACCACAGGTGCAGGGTGGACGGGTGACCATGACGGATGGACTTCTCACGTGCAGCGGCGGCGTTGATGGCGTCCAGCGGCAGAGCAACTTCGATGAGTTTCTTGGGGGTTTTGATGACATCCACTATTAATTGTCCTTCATCCAATCAGGCAACGGGGAACACAGCCCACAACCAAGCCACGCACTATCCGACAAATCACCTGTCGCATACCTATGGCAGTAATCACAAATTCCAACCTCAGGAAACACCCTCCCACAATTCACACATAGCCACATTCCTCTACCCACTCGAACAACCGAGTCATGCGAGTAATCACAAACACACGAACGGCAGTAAGCACGTAACTCCCCGCCATCATCATGCCCTACCCAACCAATCGTACGCGCACCAACATCAGACGCAGTGTATCGAGCCCGACAGTAACGACACTTCCACCCCTCGTCAGAAGCAATCAACCCATATCCTCCGCACTTGACACACTTAATATGTGCACAGGACCGGTCAACATAAGAACAGACAAGGCAAACAGGCAAGCCTATTGCGTCACCGCTGGAAGGATCCACATCCCCCGACGGGCCTCTCCCGATACCCCGATCAACGACAGACTTGAACCTACAAACGGGACATCTCGAAACCTTCCTCTCAAGCGCTTTCTCCCTATCAAGCTCAGTCGAAACCTCGTCAAATCTGAACGATAAGTTTCTCTTGAATAAACTATATCTCTTTATTTTTTTATCAACATAATCAATATCATAGCAATACTCACGAAAACACTCGATCGACAACAAAAATCTGTGCAAATAGAACCAAGACCTGCACAGCAAAGTAACGACTTCGCTCATAGCAGCATCATCATACATCCCCCTATGAAAGAAATGAACCATCAAATTTCTATGAAATCCAAGAGACCTGAAGCACTCATACTCTTCTTCAGGGATAATTATTTTACAATCATCTTTAAGGCGACATTTAATTTCAGACAAAGAAATCGAGCTGAAACTACCTGATTCAAGATTATCAATAAAAGCCTTATCTTTACTCCTAAAAACCAACTTCCAGTCATGATAAAGCAAGGCCGCCTTTAGAAAAACTTCGAGCCCCATATAAAAGCTGATGATCGAATGCTTTGGTCTCTTATTGAATTCATAAACACTTCGCTCCATGAAATCCACGGCATTCTTCACCATGTAAGAAAAGATTTCTCTTACCGTCTCGGCTTCAGGTTTTGATTTATCATCGGATTCTGAAACGAGGGGGGTGCCCAGACCCGGCCTTCTTGCCACCCCGGCGATAGCATCGCCGGGCCGACGCCCCGCAAGGGGCGTCTCTTTTTGTGCTTTGGCATCCATCACCCCACCTCCCCCGGCGTCACCGCCCGGGCCAGCAGCTGCCCCAAGTCCAGGTTCTTGCCTGTTTCGGCCCAGTCCGGCTCCTGCGTGAACGGCTGGCGCACGTAGTACGGGCCTTCGTAGCCATCCCCATCCACCAGCACGATGGCCAGGATGAACTTGTCGGCCTGATTGAGACCATAGATGATCTCGTTACGGCTCACCGTGATGGTGGTCTGCCCCTTGGCCCGGCCCTTCACCTCGATGTGGCGTGACGGCGCCATGCGGCCATCCATCGGCTGCAGAATACTGGTGATGTCCCAGCCACACTTCTGGGCGGACACATCCATCACGTGGTGGCCCAGTGCCTGCTCTGCGGCCATCACAGCCTGCATGGCCACCTGTTCCACCCGGGCGCGGGCCTCGCTGTCGGCCGTCCACCCGGGCTGCCCCTTGCGCTGCAGCAGCAGACCTGCAGGAATGACCAGGGCACCACCCAGCACCACGGGCGTGGCCGACACCACATGGCGCATGGTTTTCAGCTCCTTCTGGCGTGCTTCCAGCCTGGCCGTGAGGTCATCGATAGTGCGACGGACGTTTTCCAGCGTCAGGCGCACGTCCTTGCCAGCCGCCAGGTCGTCCTTCAGCTTGAGGTAGCGGTCTTCCCAGTAGTTGATTTCCTTCACCAGACGGTCGTGTACGGCACTGAGCGTCTTGTCCACGGCCGCTTCACGGCGCAGGCGCACCTCGTCGAAATGGCCAGGCACCACCTCTCGGGAGGCATAGGCCAGTGCCACCTGCTCCAGGTCACAGGTGATCCACGGCGCCGCCAGTATGTCGGCAATCAGCGGCTGGTCAGCAGCGGGCAGCGGTTCGAGGTCCAGATGCGGCGCCCAGCCTGCATGGGTGGTACGGCCCTGCGCGTCGATTTCCACAAACTGCATGCGGCGGGAGATGTCATACCCAGGCTCGGCCCCCTCCCTTACGGCGTGGTCCACCATGAACATCACCTTGGGGGTGAGGCCCATGTCGGCCGGGTCTACCAGTACGGCGCCCTGCTTGAGGGCGTTGCGGTGCCGTTCCAGTGTCAGGTCCGTCACCGCCTGCATCAGCGGGTGGGACGGATGGACGAGACTGGCCATGGCGCTGCCGGGCCGGTTCAGCCGGATGTACTGCTTTTCAAAGCAAACACGCTCGTAACGACGCAACACCGGGTCCATCTGGCGGCAGTCGCGCCCACTGATCTGCCGGTCACGTTCACGGATGGCGGCTGGTACGTTGGTAATTTCGTAACGGCCCATCTCACGGGCGCGCAGCTCACCCCCCAGCTGTGCAAACGCCTGCCGGAAAAAGGCGCGGATGAAGAAGGGCTGCAGCTTGCGGGCCTCGGCCTTTTCCATCTCCTCCTTCACGGCAAAGAGGCGTTTTTCGTCCATCACTTCTTCGCACAGGGCGTTACGCCGGATCACCTCACGAATGTGCTCGGCATCCAGTGCACCTTCCACCTTCTGCTGCAGACGGGCGCGCACAGCCGGGTCTTCTCCGTAACGAATGGCTTCAATGAGCAGCTCCTGCAGGGGCCTGTCTTCAAATACCTCGCCCAGAATGTCGAACACCCGGCCTCCCAGGGCGCGGCGTTCCTTTTCGAGCTTCTCAAAGAGACGCAGGAATACGGCGCCTTCGCGTGTTTCGGCGGCCACCATGTTCCACAGGTGACACACCTCCGTCTGGCCGATACGGTGAATACGGCCAAAGCGCTGCTCCAGCCGGTTGGGGTTCCAGGGCAGGTCGTAGTTGACCATCAGGTGGGCGTTCTGCAGGTTCACACCCTCACCGGCAGCGTCGGTGGCCAGCATGACACGTACAGCCGGGTCGTTGCGAAACAGCTCCTGTACCTTGCGGCGATCTTCGCGTTTTACCCCGCCGTGGATCTGCACCACGGCTTCTTCACTGCCCAGCAGGCCGCGGATTTTTCCGACCAGATAGTTGAGGGTGTCGCGGTGCTCGGTGAAAATGATGAGCTTTCTCTGCAGGCCGGTTTCATCCCGCATGTCGGGCGTGTCCTGCAGCAGGCTGGACAGCTCTTCCCACTTGCGGTCGCAGCCGGAGTGGACCACGGCACGGGCCTGCTCAACCAGGCCCTGCAGGATGACGATTTCCGCCTCCAGTTCCTGCAGGTTCTGGGCGGCAGTGGCCTGATCGACCACGGCCTCTTCGAGCTGCTCATAGTCTTCGGCTGATGCGGCATCGGCAGCGTCCCAGGCCGAGTCAGCCACACAGTACAGCATCTGGCAATACGCCTCGGCAGTACGCAGCGGCACAGTACGATCCAGCGCAGCATCATCCTGCGTGGTATCTGGCCGCACGTATGGCTGCATGTGTACGCTGCCTGCATCGCTGCGCAGGTGGCTGCTTCCCTCATGGGCAGGCCGCTGGCCACGCTGGGCCAGCTTTTCTTCTTCCAGCCGGCTGGACAGGCGCTGGTGGCGACGCTTGAGCGACTGGTAGATGGCCTCGGGGCTGGATGCCAGGCGCCGCTGCAGGGCCGTCAGCGCAAAGCCCACGTTACCCTTGCGGCTGCCGTCGGCCAGCTTGTCCATCCGGTCGAACTCGGTTCTGACGTAGTCGGTTACTGCCGTGTACAGCGCAGCCTCCTGGTCAGACAGCCGATAATTGACGGTGTAGGCGCGCCGCTCGGGGAACAGCGGCGTACCGTCGAACTTCAGCAGGTCTTCCTTCACCATGCGACGCATCAGGTCGGTTACATCCACCTTGTGGGCACCGTCGCGGAACTTGCCGTAGAAGCGGTCGCTGTCGAGCAGCGACATGAAGAGCCGAAAATCGGCCTCCTTGCCGTTGTGCGGGGTGGCCGTCATCAGCAGAAAGTGGCGGGTAATGGAGCCCAGCAACTCCCCCAGCTCGAAGCGCTTTGTTTTTTTGACCTGATTGCCAAAGTAGCTGGCCGAAAGCTTGTGGGCCTCGTCCACCACCACGAGGTCCCAGCGGGTCAGGGCCAGTTTTTCCTGCAATTCTTCCGAACGGGCCAGCTGGTCCACGCGGGCCACCAACATGTCGGTTTCGTCAAACGGGTTGCCACTGCGCGACTGTTCGATCTGATCACGCGAGAACAGGGTGAACGACAGGCCGAATTTTTCGGCCATTTCGTCCTGCCACTGCTCGACCAGGCTGCCCGGGGCCACGATGAGTACCCGCTTGGCGTCGGCCCGCATCAGCAGCTCGCGAATGAGCAGGCCGGCCATGATGGTCTTGCCAGCCCCTGGGTCATCGGCCAGCACATAGCGCAGCGGCTGGCGGGGCAGCATGGATTCGTAGACCGCGGTGATCTGGTGGGGCAACGGCTGCACGTTGGAAGTGTGCACGGCCATCATCGGGTCGAACAGGTGCGCGAGGTTGATACGGTAGGCTTCGGCGGCCAGTTTGAAGGCTTCGCCATCGGCATCGAAACCCCAGGGGCGGCCCGATTCCGCCAGCGACAGGGAGGACTCGTCCGAACGGAACAGCATCCGCTCCCGCAGGCTGCCATCGACCGTTTTGTAGTAAACCGTCAGAGCGTTGTCGCCCACCGGCTCGGTGGTGACCACACGCACCACCTGTCCGGGCTCCAGGCCCGTGAGGGCAGCATTCTTCTGAATGTGTTCAAGCTTCAGCACGGGGGAACCTGCTTTCAGAAACGGTTGCTGTCACGGGACTGAAAGCCGGTCTGGCCGGCCGGGCCTCCCTGCCCGTCTGCATCGTCTGTCTCCCGGTAACCGGGCGCAAGCATCAGGTTTTCAATGCCATAGAGCGCCTGCCGGTTGCGAAGGCTCAAATGGTACTCGCTGCCCTTGAGACTGTGATCACCCGTGCAATCCACGTTCCAGCGGCGCAACAGATAGCCAGCCATGGCTGCACGCACACGCACCTTCAATACCCCGCCTTCCATGCCGTACTCAGCCTCGATGGTGTCGGGGTGCTGCACGTTGGCAGGGTGTGGCACCAGCTCCAATTCAGTGAAGCGGGTCCACTGGTCGTCGGCCTCGCGGCTTTCATGGTCTGCCGGGACACCGGGCAACAGGCGTGCGCTGTCGATACGCCCCAGGACGAAATCGCGGAAGGCATTGCGGCGCCGGTCGTAGGCACGGACGTGCCAGCGCAGGCCACTGTCGCCAAGGGCAAAGGGGACGATCTGGCGGGTGGTCAGGCCACTGGACAGCGACCGATAGGCAATTTCGATCGCTGCGCCCTGATGAATGGCACGGGCGATGACGGACAGGGTGTCGAGGTCGATACGAACCGGCAGAGAGGCGTGCTCAGCTGCCAGCAGCCCCTTGCGTGCCAGAGGCTCTGCATCTCCATAGGCTTCGGACAACCAGCCCAGGACGCGCGCCGCGCTGAAGTCGAACAGGGGCAGGAAGTGCTCACCGCAGAGGTACGCCTTGGCACTGGCGCTGTATGTCATGTTGCCCGGCGCCAGCTGCTTGTACTGGGTGAGGTCACGCGTGGCTGCAGCCGTCTGGATGCCGAAGCGCGCGACCAGATCCTGCCGGCGGATGTCACCCATGAAGCGCAGACGCAGCTCGACGAAGGCGAGACGGTCGCGCTGGGCCTGGGTGAGCTGATGGAGCTGGTCTGCAGACATGCTGAAGGGTGGATGTTTTTACATGTCGACAGAATACACGGTGTGTTATGGAATGGCAATACAGATCATTTTGATTCTATTGTAGCATACAAAAGCACCATATACGATTGGCAATGATGCCTGAGTGGCGCAGGCTCCGCCGAGCCATTACAGGTACTTTGAACAGGAGCAAGAACATGAACATTGCACGAGACCGTACGACGAGTGAGATTGTTGACGCACAAGACCTCAAAGCCATCGCTGAACTTGTCGATAGGGGCAACTATGAATGCCCAGCCTGCGGCACCCCCCTTCTCCCCTGTTCCTTCATGAAGTACCACGTGCGTATCCCCCACTTCAGGGAAAAGCAACCACACGCAGATGACTGCGACATCGATGGCAAAAATAAACCCCGCAAGCGTACCAAGGGAAACCGGAAAGCCAACGCCGAGAACGGTACGCCGGAAAGATACCCCAATCGACTGGTACTGAAGGACAAACGCACTGCGGCTCCCCAGCACGGGGATACAGCCGGTGGCTCCAAGGGCACCAGGGCACAGCATCTTTCCGAAGAGGTGCTTTCAAAAGCCCGGCAGGAACGACGTTGGGCAGCCGGAACAATCAGGCCGATATGCAAAACCTTTCTCACCTTCCCTCGGGACAGGAAAAGCATGACACTGGAGATAACAGGCATTGATACCAACCGGTACGCCTATTCCTTCAAGAAAATTAACCAGCACACCACACATTACGACAAGAAGCGAATTTTCTACGCGAAAATCTCGTGGACTTCCCCTCGTTTTCATGACGATACCATTGATATTTCTCTGGGCGTCGGACACTGGCAGAACGGGAAACTGGCATTGCCCTTCCGGATAAGAGTCGACTGCTCAAACTGGGGGCAGAGGACGAAAAATTATATTGTCAATGAAATCAATGAGGTACGCGAGTCAGTAGTCAGTCCTGAACAACCCAGAATCCGCACGTCAGCCTGTTGCTGAACGGAACGACCGAGAGACTGGACAGGACCGGGTTGGTGCCGCTCTGCCGTCTACAACGTTATTTCTGACCGATCCGGCAGCATCAGCCGTACACAGGCCAGAATCGACAGCAAAA
>ERZ773067.1025-NODE-1025-length-15498-cov-6.185132_pt1 | contig 15498 bp, 15 predicted proteins | sample MGYA00580622_ERZ773067 | MGnify/ENA primary metagenome ERZ773067 (study PRJEB29015, sample SAMEA2737998) | human oral metagenome | biome: human oral; feature: human-associated habitat; material: dental | place: China | collected 2113 ...
CGGCAGCCGCTGCGACGGCATAACGTATAGCTTCTAAGTTTCTCCTCTGACTGAAGGGGGCTGTCTCCACATAGGTGGGGCAGCCCCCTCGTCTTTTTGGGGGCTGGCGCCTCTCAAATACCTCTTCTTCTAACTGGTGGGAAGGGATCGAGAGGTCATTCTGGATTTGGAAGTGTTTGCAGAAGTTTTGCAAACGCCAAAATGGAGAAAAGCGCCCTTGCAGAAGTTCTGCAAACGTCAAAAAGTTTTTCGAGGCGCTTGTGGAGTTTCCGCAAACGAAAAAAACGTTCGGGCATTTTCGGGTATCCTGCGGAGCATTTCTAAAAGCTACTTTGGCCGTTATAGCGCGCTATCAAAAACATTCTCTAGGAACTATTAGGGGAAAGGGCATTAGGGTGAGGATTGAAGGTAAGTAAATGGAAATGAGAGGGATTTGCGCCATATCTCGGTGGTTTGCTCAGAGAGATAAAGTGCAGAAGATGTGGATTTGTGCAGAAGTTCCGTTACCAAATCGTTAGTCCATTCATCGAATGGTAACGAAGAGGTAGGAGAAGGTAATCGACAGAAGAGTATTCGGCAACTCACCTTTCTGTCATTATGGTGCTTATGCTTTGTACCACAATGTTTTGCGTAGCTGAAAACGCTTCAGAATCGGGTAACTTTGCCCATAAAAAGAAGCGTATGAAAAAAGACAAAATGAAGGTTTTGCTCTACCTGAAAAAGAGCGGATTGGACAAGTCGGGGCAAGCTCCGATCATGGGGCGTATAACCTACGGGCGAACCATCGCCCAATTCAGTTGTAAACTCTCGTGCGATCCGAAGTTGTGGAATGCTCGTGAGAGCAGACTGAACGGCAAGAGCCGTGAAGCGGTGGCAACGAATGGTAAGTTGGAACGCTTGCTCCTCTCGGTGCAGTCGGCTTATCGACTCCTTTGCGAGCGAGGGAAAGTCTTTACGGCAACTGATATCAAAGAGCAGTTCCAAGGAAGTATACAAACTCAAATCACCTTTTTAGAACGATACGACCGAATGGTTGAAGATATGGCACAAAAGGTAGGCATCGAAATAAAGGCAGCGTCTTTGAATAGTTACTATACTATTCGCAAGCATCTGCAAGCCTTTATAGGGGAGAAGTACCACACGACAGATATTTCTTTCGGACAAATGGAAGAAGATTTCTTGGACTGCTTGCAACATTACTCTGTCGGAAAGTTGAGACATTCGCAAGGTTATTATCGCAAGATGGCTTTGGCGGTTAAGAAAGCCTGTCGCTTGGCGTATCATGAGGGCTTGACAGAGCGACAACTGTTTGCTCACATACAGATTGAACGAGGAGAGAATAAACAATCTCGTGCATTGGACAGAGCTTCATTGGATAAGTTGCAAGCCTTGACCTTTGAGCCGTATGAAGTGGCGTTGGAAACCGCACGCAATCTCTTTCTCTTTTCTTGCTTTACGGGTGTTGCCTATTGTGATATGGTTGTTCTTAATCAAGAACACCTCTTTACGGACGATGAAGGGGCGTTGTGGTTGAAGTTCCGCAGACAAAAGACCAATACCCTTTGTCGTGTGAAACTCCTATCCGAAGCGGTGCGTTTGATAGAGCAGTATCAATCCGATGAACGCAACACTCTTTTTGCTCCCATTGCTTACTCTGCTTACCTTATTCAGCTCAAAGTCCTACAACTTCGGGCAGGTATCTCTCCATCCCCCTTTCGGCACACGTTGGTCGCCACACCTTTGCGACGTTGATTACTCTGGAACGAGGTGTTCCCATCGAAACGGTGAGCCGAATGTTGGGGCATAGCAATATCCAAACGACCGAGCGATATGCCCATGTTATCCCGAAGAAACTCTTCGATGAGTTCGAGCGATTTCTCTCTTTCACCGAGGATTTACAACTCTCTTTGTGACATTCAAAAATATGCCCTCAAAAGCACCTAAGCTTTTCCGAGAAAGCAATAAAGCTTTTGCCCAAAAGTTTAGGAGCCTGGGGGCAAAAAGTAATTACCATTTACATAGCACATGAAAAGATTATGCGCAGTACATTCAAAATCTTATTTTATATCAATAAGAACAAGACTAAGGCAGACGGTACAACGACAATCCTTTGTCGCATCACCATTGATGGCTCAAACGTGGTAATAACCACAGGAGAAAGCACAAATCCTCACGATTGGAGCGTGAAGCGAGGGGAGACAACGGACAAGAAGACCAACCAACGCCTGCAAACCTTTCGGGAGGAAATTGAACAGGGGTACAATACCTTGCTCTACAAATATGGAGCGGTGAGTGCCGAACTTCTGAAGAACTACTTGCAAGGCATCGGGAGAACTCCAACGGCATTACTTGCCCTTAGTGCAGAAGAACTTAAAGCCCAACGAGAAAGCAAGAGTGAGGGAACGTATAGCAACAATCGGTGTTCCGACAGACAGCTCAACACCTTTGTGCGAAGTCGTGGAGAGGAGGATATTCCCCTAACAGCTCTTACGACAGACTTCTTTGATGATTACCGTTTCCATTTGAAGAAAGAGGGCTATGCCCCTGCAACGATAAACAGGCATTTGTGTTGGTTGAGTCGGTTGATGTATCGAGCCGTCAGTCAGGGGACAATTCGATTTAATCCCTTTGAGAGGGCGAAGTACGAAGCCGTGGAGCACAAACCTCGTTTCCTGAGTAAGGGCGATGTGGCAAAGCTCTTGGCATTTCCGTTGCGAGACAAAGGGGCAGAACTAAGCCGAAGAATGTTTCTTTTCTCCGTCTTTACGGGATTGGCTTTTGCCGACTTGCAGAGTTTGAGAGTTTCGCAAATCGAAACGAACAGTGAGGGGAAGCGGTATATCCGCAAGGCAAGACAGAAAACGGAAGTGGAGAGTTTGATACCCCTACACCCGATAGCGGAGCAGATACTTTCGCTCTACACGAAGGAGAATAGCAAAGAGGATTACAAGATATTTCCCGATACGATGAGCAAGGGCAAACTGCTTACCCATCTCAAAGCGGTGGGCTTGGCGTGTGGCATTCGCACTCCGCTGGGCTACCACGTTGGACGACATAGTTTCGGCACACTGACTTTGGAGGCAGGCATTCCGATAGAGAGCATCGCCAAGATGATGGGGCATTCGTCTATTGCCAGCACACAAATCTACGCCCAAATTACTGATCAAAAGATTGCAAGGGATATGGAGAAACTCACACAAAAAAGGAGAGGTTAAGACCAAACAGAAAGGACTTGCTTCGTTTCATAGAGCAAGTCCTTTCTACGACTAATATCGTGTAATTTCACCATTGAAAGCCTGTACTTTTCCCACAACGGCCCTTTTGCACCCATTGTGAAAGCGATATTACTACTCCTGATAGCCAATAATTCAGAATGGACTTGCAATCTTAATGCTCTCATCAATTCAGGGGTTAGGCTGACATTCCTCCTTCTCCTATTGGCACCCAAGTATAACCCCTCCCTTTATAGGTTATCAGTTTGCCCATTGGTAGCGTCTGTTCCCTTAGTTGGGGGCAATCTGTCAATATATGACACAGTTTTGAAGAAGAAAGAAGTGGATAGGTCGTTATACAGAAGCCCCCCGTCGCTTTACTTCCTGTAATCAGAATAATGTTTTAACATCATTAAGAGCATATTCGTGGATAGCTTGTTTTGGTATCTGAATTGTCAAATCTTCCCGAATATGAGAGATTCCGAAAATAAACTTTCCTCCTTTGGTTATTTGTGGCATAGCTTTTCTATTTTCAAACAAAACTCTATGGTCATCCTTTTTTTAACACGTTCCTTAAATCTCTGACATACCGGGCTTGCCAATATTTCAAATAAATCTTTACAAACGGAATCATAAACCATTTCTTAGGTTCAATGCGTTCTGTAAAGTCAATTGTAGCATTCTTTTCATTGCCACTGAAAATACCGACCCAATGTCCTTTCATTTTGTCATTCTCCATGTCAAACTCCCATCGACAACAAGGTTCTTGTCTTGTTACCGTGAAAGTTGTTTTATATCCACTCTTCGTTATTTCTACAAATTGCGTGTCTGATATGACCTCTATCTTTTCAACATCACTTCTCCACGAATAGTCTGTTAGCGATGTTACGACTTGCCAAACGCTCTGTAAATTGCACGGAAACGTGGCTTTTATGTTTGACATTACGACCATAGAATTTCAGAAAAATAACTTTATCTCACAAATCCGTTTTTTTTGTAGAAATCATACCACTGGTCAATCTGTTCGGGACTGTTGGCTTCCAGCAATAGAAGCATCTCACGAGTGAATTCCAAATGTCCTACACCATTTGCCGTAACGATATTCTTATCACTTACAGCCTGTGCTTCCACATAGTTTTCTGCGTTAGTGTAGCCTGTACCACCCCAGTGCTTGAGTTGGTCGAGACCGTTGCCTGTATGTTTTACGTTGTTCAGAAAACCGTGTGAACACAAGAAAGAAGCACCGTTACATATCGCCCCGATGATTTTACCTTTATCCAAAGCCTTTTGTACCAATGGTACGACAAGTTCTGCTTCAGGCGAGTCCCAACGGTTGCCACCGATAAGTACCAAGGCTGCATAATCTTTCGGCATATTCTCAAAAGAATAGTCGGGTAAGGTCTTAAAACCACCGATAGAACGGACTGCGTCCGATGTCGGAGCAACGGTATGCACTTCGTACTTTATTTTACCACCCGGTATCACGCCCACATGAAGAGCCGTGGAGAGAAATGCCCCTTCCCAATCTGTGTATTCATTCAATATGATAAATAAAAACCTTCTGTTTCATCATCAGTTTATTTATTTTGTTTTCTCTCCGCCGTTATTTTAGCGATGATTTTCAATCTATTGATGTGGTAGTAAAACAGAAAAGAAATGCCTCTTACACATGTTTTAATTCAAGTAATGTATTAGTCCTTCCAAAACCACCAATTCAGTTTTTCCTTTTCCCGATGCTCCGGTGGTGTCTGCGCGAAATAAACCGCACATCTGAAAGCATACAATACACAACGATCTTGCACCACTCCGGCATAGTCGTTGGATAAGGTAAAGAGGACTTCGGGGTCTTTGCCTTTCAAGTCTTCAATGGAGGTTATACCAATATTCCACAAGTCGGTGGCAAGTGATTTGCCTATTCCATGTATCACTGTCAGCTCCTTAATCGTCTGTTCTTTGGTCATTGCATCTGACGAATTACATGACGAGGTTACCTTCGTTGTCAATCTTCCAAAAAGGATTGTAGGCTACTTCGAACACATAGCCATCCAAATCCTTGAAATAACCGCTGTAACCGCCCCAAAACACTTTCTGTGCAGGCTTCACAATGGTTGCTCCAAGCCGTTCGGCTTCCTGCATCACGGTATCGACCTCTTCCTCCGATGTGGCGTTATAGCTGATTGTCATGCCCGAAAAGGATGTCTGCAGATAATTTAGCATTGTGTCTTTTTCCAATTCTTGCAGTGGATATAATCCTAAAACTATGCCACCCAAAGGAAACAATGCGTAGGCTTCCTGACTTTGTTGCGATTTCTTCCAGCCTAAGCCCTCGTAGAAAGCCAATGCCTTTTGAAAGTCTTTTACTCCCAACGTGATTAAAGTGAGTTTCTGTTTCATAAGTCTATACACTATGGAATTTGCTACAAAGTTACTCAATCATAAGAAGAATGACAAGGAAACAGCAAAAAAATGATTCTTACGAATACTTTATCTCCGATAATTCTCTTGCAATAGTCGGTTGATGTCGGATAGTCGATAGAGTATTTTCCCTGCGATTTGGGTGTAGGGGATAATGCCCTTGTCCCGATAGTCCTGCAAGGTGCGAGGGCTGACGAAAAGCCGTTCACAGACCTCTCGCCCCGTAAGGTAGATTTCTTCCCCGAAGAGCGGACGATGCGTTTGGGCAATCTCTCGAAGGCGTTTGCTTACTTCTTGAATGCCCGAAATGAGTTGCTTCATTTCGGGTGTTTCTTTGTTGATGGTTTCGTATTCCATAGCTGTGGTTATTTGCGGTTGGACTTGGCAAGGAGTACTTCCACATCCTCACGTTTGTAATAGCACTTATGCCCGATTTGGATAAAGGGCAGCACGGACGTGTCCCGATAGTGCTGGAGTGTCCGTTTGCTGATGTTCAATATTCGGCACACGTCCCCGTTGTGCAACAGGTCGGGGACTTCGGGCTTCGTGCCGAAATGTTCTTTCATACAAAGAGCCAGCTCTTCGATGCTCTTTTTCAGTTCCTCCCAAGCGGAGGTGTCGATGGCTGTAAATCTCATATCAATATCGTTTTAAATTGTTGTTTTTTTCTCTTTTTGATACAAATATACGCAGTCGAAATCCTTATTTTCTAGACTGATGAAATCAAGGGAGACAGCAGGAACTCGCAGGCAAAAGTACAAGCGTAATTCTTTCATTTCAACAACTTTAGACCAAGTGCGTACTTGTGGCTTCAATATGGTATGAAATGGCCCCTTACCGATGGAAAATACTCTTCTCCTTTGTTTCTGGTGAAGAATGATGTAGACATTAGCAATTCGACGAAGTCGCTTGCAAAACCGTTCTCCTCTCTGTTCTCTTCTTTTGAGCATTTTCGTTCCGATTTTCTCCTGTTTATTCCACCCTTTTTCGGAGCATTTTTCTGTACCCCAAAGCAACAACCTCGCAATCCTTGGTAATGTGTGTTCGGCTCTCTAACTTGGTTTCAGCATCCGTTTTCGGATGAAAGTTCAAAATCAAGCAAACAGAAGAAGTACGAACAATGAAAGGAAACAAGCTAAGCAGAAATACCATAGAAACTTTTTTCTTTCACTGTGAAAGGATATATACAGTGAAAGAAAAAAAGCAGAGAATGGCTTTCTGCTTTTTACCTGCTGGCAAGTGCTACAAGGCTCGTCCTCCGTGAACTGACAGCCTTTTCTCTTTCACTTTTTACAACCAAATTTATTCATTCGAGAATTAGCAAATCAATTTATGAAATCAAGATATTACGACCTCCCCACTATCAAGGCGATACCGATAGTAGACTATCTGCACGCCTGCGGTATCGAACCTGCCAAACGTTACAACGGCTATGCCCTCTATCACGCTCCCTACCGAGAAGACCCGAATGCCAGCCTGAAAGTGGATTTTCGGCAAAACCTGTGGCACGACTACGGCACAAGTCAGGGCGGAAGCATCATCGATCTTGTGATGCGGATAAAAGGATGCAGTACCTACGAAGCAATGGCACATCTTGCCGAAGGAAAAATGTTAACTCTCGCACCCTCTTTCTTTCATCGTGCAACAACCACTACTGCAACCAATCCCACAAGCACAAGGCATATTCTTTCCATCAGCGAAGAATTGCCCTTGCATCTGCAAAGCTATCTCCGAGAGGTACGCAAGATAAACCTTGCCGTATCAAGCTCTTATCTCCGTCATATTCGCTATGAGGTGGGAAAACGGGAATACTCTGCCATCGGTTTTTCCAATCGTGCAGGAGGGTATGAGCTTCGGGACGAAAAGACTTTCAAGGGAACAATCGCTCCAAAGGATATAAGCCTAATTCAAGGGGATATTTCTGAAAAGCTTTGTCTCTTCGAGGGCTTTATCGACTTTCTTTCCTATCTCACGATGAAAGGAAAAGAAACTGCCCCCTGCCTTGTATTGAACTCTGTCAGCAATCTTCCACGAGCCATTGCCTATCTCCACGAAAACGGTATCGACTCCGTCCGTGCGTTTCTCGATAAAGATGACGCAGGACAAAAAGCCCTCCAAGTCCTGCAATCGGCACGTATCAACGTGGAGGACATGAGCCGACAATATGTCGGATATAAAGACTTCAACGAGTATAAAGACTTCAACGAGTATCACGTTGTCCAATGTTCCAAACAGCAGGAAAAGCAGGCGAGACCACCTCGTAAACGAGGGCTTAGGCGATAAAGTAAAAGAGAGCAAATAACATTATTCCATCAACGGGGTATTCAAATAAGTAGGAGGCGAAAAGTATGCAGACAAACGGCTTTGTTTTGGTAGGCTACGGCAGTTCTTCGGAACTGCAAGTTTGCTGCTCCGAACTTAGAAACAAAGCGTGTAGGCATTCACAGAATGCAGCAGGCGACAAGAGAGAAAGAGACCGTGCGAAGCGGACATTTCGAGAAATGCCATAGTAGCTCATTAGGGTATTTTCTTCACGCTGCACTCCGTTATCGCTAAAAATACCCTCCTGAGCCAAGGGACGCCGCCCCTTTGGATACCCCTAAATCAATCTTCAAACAATGGGCTACGCCGTTTTACATATAGACAAGGCGAGAGGAAATGACTCGGCAATGACCGCTCACATAGCGCGTACATTCATGCCGAGTAACGTTGATTCCTCTCGCACGCACTTCAATCGGGAGCTGGTGCAATTCCCTGCAAATGTAACCAACCGTACCGAAGCGATAGAGCATCGCATCGCCACGGCAGGTATCTACCGAAAGGTGGCACAGAACCAAGTCAAAGCCTTACGCTTTATCCTGTCAAGTTCACCGGAGGATATGGCTCGCATAGAGCAGGAAGGACGCCTGTACGAATGGTGTGCCGAATCGATAGACTGGCTTCGCACCACTTTCGGGGCGGACAATGTGGTCGCAGCCACACTGCACGCAGACGAGGACACTCCTCATATTCATGCCACCATCGTCCCGATTGTCACGGGTGAAAGACGGAAAGCCAAAGAGGAAGCCAAGAACGGCAAGCGGAAGTACAAGACAAAGAAGAATAAGGTACGACTTTGTGCAGATGATGTGCTCACGTCCAAAAAGTTGGAAGACTATCAGACGAGTTATGCCAAGCGAATGCAACGGTTCGGATTGGAACGGGGCGTACACGGTTCGGAAGCCAAGCACCGCACCACGATGGAGTATTACAAGGAAGTCCTAAAATCCACGAAAGAGAAAGAGGCGCAAGAAGCAGAACTCACTACCAAGATAAAAGAGTTGGAGAAACAGGCTGGCAAACTCCGAATGAAAGGTGCGTTTTATTCTATATTTGGCAACTCTGAACTCGACAAGGCAGAAAAACGTATTGCAGACTTGGAACAGGAAGCCGAACGACAGCGGTATCTTTCGGAAAAGGAGAAGAATGAAATCCGAAAGGAGATTGTTCTCTTGCAGGACACAGTCAAAGGAAGAGACAAAGCCATTGCCGAACTGAAAGAGACCATGCAAGTTTACGAGGAAGAGCGGAATTGGATAAAACGTTTCTTCAGTGGTTTCTACCAACTCTTGAATATCCGTCTGATACTCCGAAAGATGGGTTTCTCTGACGACAGGATAGCGGAGATGTATCGCACGGAGACGCCCCAGCGAGGTACGGCTAAAGCCTATTCGGGATTATATAAGAGAGAGTTTACGGAAGAGGACAGCGAAATCCGTATTATCAAGGATGAGAAGAAACGACCGCTCCTCACTATCAATGGGCTTCCCATTACCGATTGGTGCGAACATAAATGGAAACAGCTTATCAATCGCAACCGCTCGCAACGGTTGTAAATGAAAACCGAAAAGCCCTTTTTTTCGGTGTATTTCTATCCCAACAAAACTTTTCGAGAAGAAAATCACGAAAGAACGCTTACTCTTCCTCGCAAATGTGTATCTTTGCAAATGGTAAAAGTGAGCGTTCTTTGGACTAGTCTTTAGGCACTTAGTTCTAAGTTTAATTTTTATTAGAAATAATTATAATCGAAGATGCAACTGACTCATATTGATAGATACACTGACATTGCCAAACTGATATCTGACATTGGCCTTGGCGATTCAATATCTGCATCAGCACAGACTGCTGATATATTGATAGTACCTTTGGGATATAATGACGCACCGTACGCTTTCCCTCAGCGTACAGATGAATTATTCCAGTTCTGTCAGGAGAATAATTTGAAAATTGAGATATTGGTCGACGATGATAAGTATGAAGAAATAGAGCTCAATTCGCATGTGATGCGACTAGGTAAAATCATCGTCAAAGATTTAGCTCTACCTCTTTTTATCAGTGTTCTCGGTGCGTACATTTATGAAAATACGCGTAATGATCTTGATACAGATGAAGTAGTTGAATTTGTGGCTCCCACTGAGGTGGAATTCGAGATGGAAGTTACAGATTCACTCCAGCAGCGGAAATCAATGACGTTCAAATTTAAGGGTGAGGCTAAAGAGTTCACTGCAGCAACAGAAGAAATAAAAAAAAATTGGGATGAGCATTGATCTGAATAAATATGATTTTGCTTTTCTGACTTCGAAAGTCATTAATTATAAGCAAGAACTGTTTGTTGTAGAAAAAGAAAAGAAGACACAACAGCTTCGAGGAAATTGTCAAGTTTCCAATATGTTATGGAGAATCCAAAAGCGTATTTCCATATTTTCTGAATACAAGGAAATATTCCAACTGCTGCGTAATGGTGAGTATTTCAAGGCTTGGTGCCAGGCAGAACAAACAGAGATTGCAATTAAATTCCTTCTAAAGAATTTTCCTGATGACAAAAACCTCGTGGAAGGTATAAGGCAGCATATTCAGAAATTACAACAGCTATACCCATATAGGCTGTTTACCAGTACTGTGATAGTAGTCAAACAAGCGAAATGTAGTATTTGTGGTCAAAAGCTATTACTAAGACATAATTGCGAACACAAGATAGGAAAGGTTTACAATGGAGAAATGTGTTGCAAGATAATCACAGATTGTGAGTTAAAAGGTGCTGATATAGTATCGAACCCTGAACATAAATATACTGTACTTTTTACAACAAATGAAAAGGGTGAACAGATCGATCATTATAACTACAGTGGGATACAGGAGCTGATGAAGTTGTGGATAACTCCATTTCAGAATTGGGATTACAAGGTTACAATATCTTATATGCCAAAACAAAAAGCGTATAATGATGATGAATTTTGTCCATGTGGTTCAGCACTATTCTATAAAGACTGTTGCAAAGACAAGCCTGGTATCAAGCATAGGCGCTTTGTCATTGGGTAATTTACTTAATTCCCATCTCTTTACAACTACCTATGGGTTTAAAAGGAAGGTGAGTAAAGTAATTGAATAACGGATGAATAGATAAACTCAAAGAGATGTCTCAATATAATTTCTCATATAACTACGATTCGCTGAATGATGCGTTCAATGCGGTGAATAGGAAGGGAAAGATGCAGAAAAGGCATCTTTCATCTGAATATTTGGCTGCAGCTCAGGAGTATCGTGAGATGAGAAAGAAACTCAATGAGCTATTGAGAAAGAAAAAAACAGAGCGTACGGAGGAAGAAACGAGCCAGATTGACCACTTGAAGCAATCGATGAAGGAGAATGCTCAGCAACAGAAAACCCTGTTACAAGAGCATCTTAGCAAAGTGTCTTCACATATTTTATCAAGTGGTTTTCGTTTCACCCTCACTCCAGATGCGTCAGAAGATCTGCAGAAGCCAGTTTATTCTATTGGTACTACAGCTGAAGAGTTCTTTGCAATGCAAGTCCTTTGCAGAAATGTGAAGAAACTGTTTAAGATATCCATGTCAAGTCGCGACGAGATACTTTCTCAGTTAAAGATGTTGTTGAGGGAGGATAAGAGTAGGTTCTATATAATCCGAACGGATGTTCGTCATTGTTTCGAGTCGATACCGCATGATAAATTGTTTGAGTATTTGGAGGGAAACAATCTGCTTGACGTAAAGAGTAAATCGCTCTTGCGCGGACTCATACGAAAGGAGTTTGAAGCCAAGAATCTGCACCCACTTGTACCGACTCCTCAAACAGGTATTCCACGAGGTTGTGCTATCAGTTCGCTACTATCTGAATTCTATTTGTCCAAGATAGATGAGGTGGTTAAGCGTACACTGCCAGGAATAGTCTTCATGGCAAGATATGTGGATGATATTATTATTGTTGCACATCCAGATTTAGACGATGAGCACCACTGGTCATTAGATGATTATGTCAAAGCTCTAACCGATGCGTATGCTAAAAATGGTTTGATAATTCATACGCCTACAGATGGGACGAACAAATGCTATACTTATGATTCCCAAGATACAACAAGTCTAAAATTCGATCTTTTAGGATATACCATACAATCTGTCAAAGACAATAAGGATAAGCAAGGCTTTTTCTCTTTGTCGAAAAATAAAAAGCAAAGGATATCAAATCGCATAATAAAGACTTTTCAGAAATTTGATATTTTGTTAAATGTAGTATCTTACGATATTGCAGCTCATTATCTGTTTGATGCATTACATGTGTTGACATGCAATATCAATCTGTATAACGCCAAGCGAGGAGTGAAGGTGGGTATATTTTACTCAAACCAATTGCTGGACAATATAAAAGACCTGGAAGGGTTAGATAGGCAACTTCAACATAGTTGTGGACAAATATCATTGAAAAGTAAAGCGTATATTGATCCTGCTAAACAGCCACAGATTGAAGCAACTCTGAAGAAGCAGCTTAAGCAAGTATCCTTTGTTAAAGGCTTCGCAATGCCTCATAAGCGATATAAGGTAAAGAAAAGCAGACTACAAATGATTAAACAATCGTGGGTATGAGAAAGAGAAAGAAGATAAAGCTTAGTTATAGCAAAGAGCGAGTTCTCTTTTCTGATGTTTTGCCCTACGAGTGTCCTATAATATTTTCAAACCGATATTTGTATCGATTTCTTGCCAAGTATTTATGGGTTGGTGAAAAACAAAAGGTTGATAATATCACGTGGAATATCTTGAAGCAATCTAAACGTTTGGATGAAAAGGATGCGAATGCTTTTGCTGCATTGCTATTCGGATGTTATGAAAAGGGTAAAGGAATCGGGACACTTCAACATCGACTAAATGCTCTATTCTATCCTTATTATTTCAACATAGCTCACAAGCCGAATAAGAACAGAACGCTATCAATTATACATCCATATAGCCAGTGGCAAGTAGTAGAGTTTTATAATCAGTATAAGTATTCTATACTCTATCTTTGCAATCAGAGTAAATACTCTCTTCGCAAACCACACAAGATAGCACAATATTTTTACTATAGAGATCGACTTCATCGAAAGTTGTTAGGACATGAAAGCGACAAAGTCGAATTGTTCTTCAATGAATATGAGAACTTGAAAACCTATTTCAGTTACGAGAAGTATTCGAATATATACAAGTTCTACGAAGACTATAGGTATCAGCGAGCTGAAAAGAAATTCAAGCATCTTATTAAGTTTGACCTTCAAAGTTGTTTTGATAGTATTTACACTCACACAATAAGTTGGGCGACCGCTGGAGGTGCGGACAAGGTAAAGGTTTTGCCTGGGTATAATGGCTCATGGGTTGGTGATGCATTTGATAATCTAATGCAGTCAGTTAATGCTCGTGAAACAAATGGTATTGTTATAGGTCCTGAATTCTCAAGAATCTTTGCGGAGATTATACTTCAGTATATAGATCAAAAGGTTGAGCAAGAATTGTTGAATAAAAAGCACCCAAACGAAAGTATCCGTCACAAATCTGACTATGAATGTTATCGGTATGTTGATGACTATTTTCTCTTCTATAATGATGAAAAGGATAGAAATCTTTTTTTGGAAAACTTAATAAAATGGCTAAAGGAATTCAAGTTACAAATTAGTCCGTCCAAAACAGAAAAGTTTGAAAGACCTTTCATAACAAAAATTACAATAGCCAAACATCGAATCGATGATTTGTTCAGCGATATATTCTCAACTCCACTTTGGGAAGAAGTAGAATCAAATTTGGGCGCAGAGAAAGAGGAGGACACTGAAGATGTAGGTTCTGATAAAGACAAGGAAATACTATACAGAAAATTCAATATATACCTGCCTGCAAATAGCGTAAATACTCGAATAAAGGCAATAGTAAGGGAAGGTGGAATTGAATATCGCGATATAGCAAACTATCTGCTTGAGAAAATGAGTCAACGCCTTGATGCTTTTCTTAATCGATATGAAATGGGGTTCAAGAAGTATGAACGCTTGATGTCTAAAGAGGATACCAATAAGGATGAGGTTGAACTTCTGGCACAAGGAGTACAAAGGAAGCTTACAAGTTATCTTGTATCTCTGATTGATGTGGCGTTCTTCGTGTTCAATAGCAACAGGCAGGTAAACACCACATTGAAATTGCAGAAGATAATGAATACCATCGTTATCTATGCAAAACGGCATGGTGATTTCAAATCTAATCCAGATATTAGATTTCAAACGACTAGCAAGGATATTATCTTTAAGAAGATTCAAGATGAAATTGCCTTGGTGCTGGCTACAACAGATTCACATCGAAACACATTGCATGAAAGCCTCTACTTGTTAATATCGTCAAAAGAATTAGGCTCTACATATCTGTTTGCACCTGAAGTTATCAAATCATTCATTGAAAAGAGTGAATTGCAGTATAACCTATTCGCATGCATTATATTGATGTATTACTATACGAACCACAAATGTTATGATACACAAAAGACTTTATTGAAAGAAGAGATTTTGAAAAAATATCGGCTTATTGCGGAATCGGAGCGTAGACGCAATTCGGAACTCACGATTCTCACGGCGGATATGATGACTTGTCCCTTTGTGGATGATGCATACAAGCAAAGTCTTCTTATATTGATGGGCATTACTGAGACGGAAGATCAGCAGATGATAATTCGCTTTGCGAAGAAACAAAAGTACATTTTCACTCGCTGGACAATGTTTAATTTGAATAAAGAATTACAGGCAAAGATTTCACAGGAGGTATATTCGTAGCTTCTGTAACAGCTGTTGGTCCAACTACACTTTCACACACACAACCTTCAAGCTAGCCGAAACGACGCAGGAAGTTGCGTTTTCCAAAATGGTTGGTTAGGATTGTACCAAATGTGAAATCTTGCTTTTATGATCATCCATCGTATTTATTGCTGAAAGCGTATGAACACAAAAATAAGTCCCGACAATGAACGAAGAATGGATACTTTATTGCCAAACTCATATTTCCGATAGGTATGAACAAAGGTGGCAACAGCTTATTCATCGCAACTGTACGCAACAACTATAATTGTTTTTTTGCAGACAAGAAGAAAAATACAAAAAGGCACTCACTTTTCTACGTAAAGTATTACATTTGCAACTGAAACGGCGAGCGTTCTTTGGCTATTCAAAACAATGTGCCTCAATGCACTCCGCTCATTTCTAAATCGTTACCTATATATCTATCTGCTAATGGTAACGCCCTACTTTTCAACAAGATAGTTCGTAAGTAAAAAAATATGCGGGATTAGGAACCTCATTCCTTCGTCGAACTCACGTTAGGAAAGAAAAGACGGTGGGGATTCGAGGAAGAAATCCCTAACAGATAGCCGACCGGACACACGCCATAAAACGACAAGACCTCCGGGCGTGAGACAGCAACGTCTTTTGCCCGGAGGTCTTTTCAATTTTCGGTTTTCGCTCTTAGTTCTTCCGATTCCGCGGCTTGTATTTCTCCATTTCTGGCAGATAGCGGCGGATGGCAGCGATACGCGTCTC
>ERZ773067.1028-NODE-1028-length-15449-cov-10.438872_pt1 | contig 15449 bp, 10 predicted proteins | sample MGYA00580622_ERZ773067 | MGnify/ENA primary metagenome ERZ773067 (study PRJEB29015, sample SAMEA2737998) | human oral metagenome | biome: human oral; feature: human-associated habitat; material: dental | place: China | collected 2113 ...
ATGTCCTACAACGATTTACTCTTGTTTTGAAGGCTTCTCTGACGACCATTTTGCAGTCACTTTGAAGCCTCTTTGCGGAGAGAGAGGGATTCGAACCCCCGGAGGCTCTCACCTCAACGGTTTTCAAGACCGCCGCAATCGACCACTCTGCCATCTCTCCGATGGAGCACGACCGCGCGAGCAGTCGTGTCCTCTGTGCTGCAAAGATACGTCAGCTCGGGCAATTACACAAACACAGCGGAGCTGACATATAATCTTAATATCGCCCCACAAGTATAACTCTGAGTCAACCAATAGGACTGGTGTATAATGCAATCCTGCCAATTGACTCTTGTAGCCCAATTTACTCCCGCTTGCAGCCCAAGTCTTGGCTCCGTGCAGTAGCTCTAGGTGCAGAGGGGATCCCCTAAGCCACTGCCCTTGCCTCCCGATGCTCGGTGACTAACTCCTGAGGTGCCGAGCAGCGCTGCGGGTACTCCTTATAAAGTGAGTGCGGCTTGTCTCCCGACAAACCGCACTCTTCGTTAACCTTAAATCTAATACCATGAAAAACACACTGTAAAGATACGTCAAAATTATATTCGTACCAAATCTCCCCGCCCTCGCTTCATGCGCTGCCCGCAGCTACGTATTGGGTATAGGATCTGTTTGTCGTGCCTTTAGGGGCAAGCAGGCAAGCAGAGTGCGTGCTGGGTGTCAGTTAGGCTAAGGCGGCCTCTGCTGTCCTAGGCTCCTGACTGCCTCTAGCGGCGACGAGGCTAGGGTAGGGCTTCGGCTAAGTCCGAGTATAAGGGAGGGGGTGTGAGGGATATCAGTCAGCGCGCTGAGGGGCGCCCATGACGCGCGTGAGGGCTATCCGTCAGGATGCTGACGGATATCCCTCACGGAGCTGGGGTAGGGAGGTCGCTTGGCTGCGACACGGGATTCCCTTCGCTGAGACTTTGTGTACCCTTTGTTGGGAGGACTTGGATAAGCTCTCCCAAGCTGTGTGTTGGGGACCTCTTAGGATGTGCAGGGGCGGGCCTTAGAGCCTTGCGTAGAGGGGCTAGAGGAGGAGCTTACCCTCGCTGTCGAGCTGCCAGAAGGGATTGTAGGCCACCTCGAAGAGGTAGCCGTCGAGGTCCTTGAAGTAGCCGCTGTAGCCGCCCCAGAAGACCTTTTGGGCGGGCTTGACGATGCTTGCCCCGAGGCGCTCGGCCTCCTGTAGGACGGTGTCGACCTCCTCGAGAGAGGTCGCATTGTAGCTGATCGTAAGGCCGGCGAAGTTGCTCGCCTGATGGCGGAGCGTCGTATCTGCCTCCAGTGCCTGGAGGGGATAGAGGCCTAGGACGATCCCGCCGAGGGGGAAGAGGGCGTAGTGCTCCTGGCTGGCGGCGGACTTCTTCCAGCCGAGGCCCTCGTAGAAGGCCAGGGCTCGGGCGAAGTCGCGGACGCCTAGGGTGATGAGGGTGAGCCTTTGGCGCATAGTCGTCTCCTTGGGTCGTGTGATGGTGATGGAAAAGCAAGCTCCACGCTCAGCCCGCCTCTAAGGATCGAGGGAGCTAGGCGTGGAGCTTGGCTGTCTTATCGGGGAGGGGGCTTACTTGAGCGCTGCTAGCACGTTGCGCTCGATGCGTGCGGCCAGCTGCGTCGTATCCTCCTTGACGAAGGGACGGCCCGTGACCAGTTCGTAGAGCTCGATGTAGCGCTCGCTCACGCTCTGGCAGTACTCGGGCGTCATCTCGGGGATGACTTCGCCCTCACGCCCCTGGAAGCCCTGGGCGATGAGCCACTGACGGACGAACTCCTTGGAGAGCTGCTTCTGCTCCTCTCCGCGGGCGAAGCGCTCTTCGTAGCCCTCAGCGTAGAAGTAGCGCGAGGAGTCGGGCGTGTGGATCTCGTCGATGAGGTAGATCTTGCCGTCCTTCTTGCCGAACTCATACTTCGTATCTACGAGGATCAGGCCACGCTCGCGCGCCATCTCCTGCCCGCGGCGGAAGAGTGCGTAGGTGTAGGCCTCGAGCTGCTTGTAGTCCTCCTCGCTGACGAGCCCCGTGCGGATGATCTCCTCGCGGGAGATATTCTCGTCGTGGCCCTCGTCCTCCTTGGTCGTGGGGGTGATGATGGGCTCGGGGAAGGCTTCGTTCTCACGCATACCCTCGGGCAGCTGGATGCCGCAGAGCGTGCGCTCGCCTGCCTTGTAGGCGCGCCAGGCTGATCCCGTGAGGTAGCCACGGATCACCATCTCGACGCGGAAGGGCTCGCAGCGGTGCCCGAGCGAGACCATGGGGTCGGGCGTAGAGAGGAGCCAGTTGGGGACGATGTCCTTGGTAGCCTCGAGGAAGTAGGTCGCGATCTGATTGAGCACCTGTCCCTTGTAGGGGATGCCCTTAGGGAGGACGACGTCGAAGGCGGAGATGCGGTCGGTGGCAATCATGGCGATGCGCTCCCCGTCGAGGAAGTACACGTCACGCACCTTGCCGTGGTAGACCTTGTCCTGGCCTGGGAAGTGGAAGTCTGTACGTACGAGTGTCTGTGCCATAAGAGATGTGTGTATATGAATGCAGTGATAGGTGAATGTCTAGCTGGGAACCGTCTAGGACTGCTCGGCCTCGCGCTCGCGCTCGTCGTAGCGCTCTACGATGGCCGAGACGAGGGGATGGCGCACGATGTCCTGCTTGCCGAAGTGCACGAAGCCGATGCCGCGTATGCCCTCGAGCTTGTCTAGGGCGTCACGGAGGCCTGAGGGGACGCCACGCGGCAGGTCGACCTGGGTGAAGTCGCCCGTGATGACCATCTTGGAGTTCATCCCGAGGCGGGTGAGGAACATCTTCATCTGCTGTGGGGTCGTATTCTGCGCCTCGTCGAGGATGACCACGGCGTCGCTGAGGGTACGTCCGCGCATGAAGGCGAGGGGAGCGATCTGTATGACGCCGGTATCCATTAGATCCTTGAGCTTGGGCGCTGGGATCAGTTCGCCGAGGGCGTCGTAGAGCGGCTGGAGGTAGGGATCGAGCTTATCCTTCATTTCCCCGGGGAGGAAGCCGAGCTTCTCCCCAGCCTCTACGGCAGGGCGTGAGAGGATGATGCGGCGCACCTGCTTAGCCTTGAGCGCCTTTACTGCCAGGCAGATGGCGATGAAGGTCTTCCCCGAGCCTGCCGCGCCTGTAGCGAAGCAGAGGTCACAGCTGCCGAAGTCTGAGACGAGGCGCTGCTGCGCCCTGCCGCGGGCCTGGATGGCCTTGCCGTGGATGCCGTAGATGATGACGTCGCTGGCGCTGGGCTGCCCGCTCCCCTCCTGTCCACTACGTAGGCGGCGTACGGTCTCGATGATCTGTGCCTCGGTGAGCTGGTTATACTCGCTGCAGAGCTGCTCTAGGGCGCTGAGCACGTGCATGAGCTCCTCGACGGCCTGGTCCTCGCCGAGGATCTTCAGCACGTTCTGGTGCAGGCGTAGCTTCGTCTTAGGGAAGAGGTTGGAGAGGGTGATGAGGTTCGCCCTATTCGTGCCAACGAAGGTGTCGATGTCGGCCTCGGCTAAGGCGTAGATGCGCTCCATCATAGCGTGGGGATACGTGATGCTGAGTGGATGATGTGACGGATATAGCGGCACCAGTCAGGCTGCTGGGAGACCAGTTCGCTGAGGGTAATGGGGAAGCGGTAGCGCCAGTACTGGTGAGGATCCTCGGGGTGATTGATCTGCTCCTCCTCGGGGTGCTGGAGCCAGAGCTGCTCGTCGGTGGCCGTCCAGTCGGCTAGCGGCAGGAGGGCGAGCTGGGCGGGGGAGGCTAGGTGGGCCTCGACGATGGCGCGGTAGATGCCTGCCTCATCGAGCTCGGCTAGCTCTAGGGGGCTGAGCCCGAGCTCCTCCTGGAGGTAGCTTGCCTGGCGGTCTGCGCCGAGGCTATGCCACCAGGCGCGCAGGGGCGGCATGTCGTGGGTCGAGGTCGTTGCGACCGAGTGGCAGGGGAAGTGCGAGGGGGGTGTCCAGCCCGAGGCGGTAAGGACCTTGGGCATGCGCTCCAGCTCGAGGGAGGCGATCTGCAGCTCCTGGAGGACGGCGGGCACCGTGGCGGGGATCATCCCGAGGTCCTCGGCGCAGAGCAGCATGTCGGTATGTCGGATGAGCCCCGAGAGGCGCTCCAGCGCTGTGTGCTGGAAGAGGGCGTTGTGCCTCTGGTAGTAGTACTCGTGGCTGAGAGCAGCCCAGGCGGCCTGCAGCTCGGGGCTCCAATGCTTCCAGAGGCGGCTACGCTCCCAGCTGATACGTGGGTGGTAGTGCCCTGGGCGGTAGGGGTCGGCGATGAGCGCCGTCTCGGTGCAGAGCGGTAGGAGCGGCGCCAGCTCCTCCTCGTCGAAGGCCTGCTGCTCGCCGCTGGAGAGGGTGTAGTAGTCGCTGAGGCTCGTGGGGAGGAGCTTCCCCGAGGAGAGGAAGTGCTGCAGACGCTCTCCTCCGAGTGCCTTCTCAAGGTCGCTGTGATGTAGGAGCGGCGCTGTGAGGAGCTCGATAGGATAGGGCGTCGACAGGAGCGCGCGCCACTCCTCGAGGCTGTAGGGTAGGGCTGGGTGGAAGTGCCCCAAGAGCCCAGAGCGCTGCGTCCGAGGGATCTCCCAGATGCGGAAGAAGCCCAGCACGTGATCGATGCGGAAGGCATGGAAGTACTGCTCCAGCCCCTCGAGGCGCTGCTGCCACCAGCGGTAGCCGTCGCGCTGCATACGCTCCCAGTCGTAGGTGGGGAAGCCCCAGTTCTGCCCGTCGGCGGCGAAGTCGTCGGGCGGAGCACCTGCTGACTCCTCGAGGTGGAAGTATTCGGGTGCTAGCCATACGTCCAGCCCGTGGGGAGCGACGCCTATGGGGAGGTCTCCCTTGAGGAAGACGCCGCGCTCCTCGGCGTGCTGCCGCACGGCTCGGAGCTGCTCGTCCAGCAGGTACTGCAGCCACTTGTAGTAGTCGAGCTCCACTTGCTCGGCGCTGAGGGCAGAGCGTAGCCGCGCTGCATCGTAGCGCTCATAGCCCGTCCAAGCGCTGGGCGGCAGCCCTGGGTGTCGGTCGCGCAAGAGACTGTAGTAGCTGTAGGCCTCCAGCCAACGGGCGCTGCGCCGAGCGAAGTCCTCGTAGCTGGGGCTGGTAAGGTCGGCTGCGGCGCGCTCTGCGAAGAGGGCACGGAGGTAGCGCTCCTTGAGCTGCAGCACGGCGGGGTAGTCCAGCGCGGGGAGGGCACGGAGGCGGGTGGCCTCCTCACGGAGCTCTGCCTCCAGGGCGCTATCCGCTAGGCGGGGAAGGAGCTCGATGCTGAGGTAGATGGGGTGCAGCGCGTCGACGGAGATGGCATTGTAGGGGTAGGAGTCGCGTGCGTCGCGGTAGAAGGTGGTGTCATTGATCGGCAGCAGCTGCAGCGCGTGCATGTCCAGTTCGGCCACCGCATCTATGGCCTCGTGCAGTGCCTGCATATCGCCCACGCCCCAGTCGCTGGTGCTGCGGAGTGAGAAGAGGGGGACGACGCAGCCCGCCAGGCGAGGGGCCTCGAGGGGTACACGTAGCAGTCCGTCCTCTATATAGAGGTCTGTGTCCGTGGTGCGATCCGTGAGCGGGAGCTCTCGGTCGGGGCCTTCCTCCCAGCGTGGCGCGTCGAGCGGTGAGCGCAGGAGGTACTTGTAGGTAGAGGAGGGGCCTGCCTCGGAGGTGATGAGGCTTGGATCTAGACTGATGCCCCAGCGTCCCTTGCCTAGGTACTGGAGGGGTAGGGCGGCCTCGGGCTGCCAGCCTCCGAGGGCGGCGGCACTACCTGCGAGGCAGAGCTCGGTCGTGGGGGCGAGGGCAGGAGCCTCGACGAGGAAGGTCACGAGTGGACGGTCGGCCTCGGTCGAGGGTAGGGGCTGAGGGGCGGGCTCGGCAGCCAGCACGCGGATGGCACGGCTGTAGCGCATCCGCTCGCTGGGGCGATCGCGCCAGCTGCTGCGTAGGCTGAGCTTGTAGCCCTCTTTCCCCTTGAGCTCCAGCAGATGGTCCTCAGCCTCACGGCGTAGGACCTCACCCGCAGCGCCGAGCAGTACGAAGTGATAGCGTAGGCTCGTGCTGGCGAGCTCGAGCTCCAGCTGCCAGCGACGCCCGTCCGTGGTGTGTAGTGGGTGTAGTGACTGGCCTTGTGCGGTCTCGAGCTGTAGGGCTAGGGATTCGCCCCAGCGGGTGTAGTAGTCTAGGGTAAGGCTAAGCGTCATGAGAGCTATCCGTGCTGCGGAGGGCGTGAGGGGATGAGGGGATCAGAGACGGTAGTTGAAGCCGAAGCTCAAGAGCTCGTTGTACTGCAGGTAGCGATGCCAGCCAGGGTAGGGGCGTACGGCATCGTCGTAGCGTAGGTTGAGGTTGAAGCGTGTGGAGAAGTAGCGGGTGAGCGCCATGTCCAGCGTGTTCTCCCACTCGACCTCCACATTCTTATAAGAGGTGTTGAAGTAGAGGCGGGAGGTCCAGGTGAGGTTCATATTGACCTTCCACTGCCATGTAGAGTTCACGGTCGAGCCGATACGCTGGTACCAGGGCTCCTCGGGCGAGAGGCCGTGACGTGCTAGCTCGATATCCTCGCGGCGTGTACCACGGTAGGTGTAGGAGATGGGGGCGACGTTGATGGCGAAGTTGAAGGCACGGCCGTAGACCTTCTGGGACTTCATCGAATAGTCGTACCTCATCCCCAGCCCGACATTGATGGTGAAGGGGGCGAGGAAGTCCGACTGCACGCTCTCTCTATTCTCTCGGTGGGACTGCAGGAGCTGTGTGCGTAGCTCTGCGTCTAGAGTGTAGTAGACCTTGTTCCACGCACGAAGGCCGTAGTTGCTATGTAGGCGCAGCAGGTCATCAGCGATGCGGTAGCGGTGGACGCTGTCCTTCTCGGCGTTGTAGACGCTTAGCTTGCTCTCCAGCTCATTGTTCCACAGCACGTGCTCGGTGATGTAGCGTAGGGAGAGGTAGTTGCGCATGTAGACGTTGAGGTTGGACGCGCCGCCCTTGTACCAGTTCTCCGAGACTTGGTTCTGCGAGAACTGGATGCTGCTCTCCAGCCCAGGGAGCCAGTGGCGCTCCTGCAGGTCGCCGTAGTTGCGCTGCTGGGGGAGGTCGATCTTCTTCAGCTTGCTCTCCTTGGTGTAGCTCTCCAGGAGGCGCTCTGAGGTCGAGTCGCTCGGGCGTGCTAGGGCAAGGGTGGAGGCGGGGCTGCTACTGGCGAAGTACTCGGGGTGGCGTAGCTCCAGCTGACGGAGGTAGTCACGGCGTAGGGCGAGCCCAAGGGCGTAGCCTGGGCTGAGCTGGGGGAGGCTGAGGTCGAAGGGGCTGGGGGAGCCTGTGAGGCGCGTCAGTTGCTCCTCTCTAGGGGCAGCGATGCTGAGGGCTGCAGACGGCTGAGGCTCGGAGCTGAGGCCCACGGGCGTACGGCTCACCGAGGCCCAGGGGCGGGGGAGCAGCAGCTGCGCCACTAGGGGCGAACAATAGTTCGTCTGGGGCAAGCCTCCCTGACGGTAGTAGCTCAGCAGAAGCTGACCTAGGCTAGGGGCAGCCTGTAGACGCTGCTCCAGCTCGGGGCTAAGGCTCGTGCGGGGGGTGAAATAGCTCGGGTCGTCCTGGGTGAGGAGGCTGTCCAGCGCATGGATGTTGAGGCCTTGTCCACGGCTCGGGGACTCGCCATTTTGGGCTGCTAGAGGGGTGAAGGCGACTAGCGCAAGGAGGACACCGACGAGGTACGATCTTCTAATCATGATCATTGAGGACTCCAGAATACACATCTGCTGGACGCAAAGATACGCAAATCTATGGGCCCAGCCTGTAGCGGGGCTGCCTGCCCGCGCGGCGCTCGCTGGGCGCTTCGGCTAGGCAGAAGAGTGCTCTCCCTAGTGGGGGGGCGAGCTCCTCCCTATGGGGGCGTGGAATTTATTATATAATATCTCGGCAATTCTTATATAATATCCTGCTGATTCTTATATAATATTCGGCGGGATGTTATATAACATTTGGCGGAATATAATATTACTTTTCTCCCTCCCCCTAGGCTATCAGTTTCGTCCCCCTAGGGGCTGAGCTCTGTCCCGTGAGGTGCTCGGCTTTGTCTCCCCACGGCTTCGGCTTCATCCCCCCTGGCGCCTGACCGTGTACAGGGCTGTATTCCCCTAGGCCTAGCCAAAGGAGGGAGGCTTCGCTGGTGTGTGTAGGGGGGCTTGGGAGTAGGAGATCCAGCGGCGTGACCTCCGGCGTGGGGGGCTTCGAAGGGTGATCGAGGGCAGCTGAGCTACAGGGACTGAGGGGGCAGCTCCTTCCTGGCGGCAGTACTTCGCCTATCAGCCAATTATCCTTACCTTTGTCTCGGAGGTCGCGCCTCCGTACCTAACTTTATAAGCACCCACCAGAAAAGACTACTACATGGACAGTCGGAAGATCCTCTGCGTAGCGAGCACCCTCGCTGCCGTAGGAGGAGTAGCTCAGGCGCAGCACCCTGCAGCCAAGGCCGCACCAGCCACACGCCCCCTCAACATCGTCTACATCATGTCGGACGACCACGCCTATCAGATGATCAGCGCCTACGACAAGCGCTACATCTCCACTCCTAATATAGACGCGATCGCGCGTGAGGGCGTGCGCTTCACCGAGAGCTTCGTGGCGAACTCCATCTCGGGGCCCAGCCGCGCCTGCATGCTCACTGGGAAGCACAGCCATATGAATGGCAAGATCAACAACGAGACCTCGCACCAGTTCGACCAGAGCCAGCAGACCCTGCCCAAGCTGCTGCGTGCCGGTGGCTACCAGACGGCGATGATAGGCAAGATCCACCTCGACGGCATCCCTCAGGGCTTCGACCACTGGGCGATCCTCCCAGGGCAGGGCGACTACTACAACCCCTACTTCATCGTGCCTAAGGGCATGCACCTCAATAAGGGCTACAGCCTCCCGGACGGACAGGATGCCAAGGAGACGGAGCGCGTGCGCTATCATGGCTACGTCACCAATATCATCACCGACATGAGCCTCGACTGGCTGGAGCAGCGCGACAAGACGAAGCCCTTCGCCCTCTTCATCCATCACAAGGCGGCTCACCGCTGCTGGATGGCCGATACCGTCGACCTCAATGCCTATGAGGATAGGACCTTCCCCACGCCCGAGACCTTCGATGACGACTACGCGGGGCGTCCTGCCGCAGCGGCGCAGCAGATGAATATCCTCAAGGACATGGATATCACCTATGACCTGAAGATGCGTACCAACCCCAAGCCCTCGGGCCTCGGACGCCACTACATCAGGGACATCTACGGCGATCTCCAGTCGGACGTCAAGGCGAAGTTCGATAGCCTCTACGACCCTATGTCCCGTGCCTTCTTCGCTAATCCCCCTCAGGGGCGCGAGCTCGCGGTGTGGAAGTACAACCGCTACATGCGTGACTACGCCAAGGTCATCAATTCGCTCGACCGCAATATCGGCCGTGTCCTGCAGTACCTCAAGGAGCATGACCTCCTCGACAATACGCTCATCGTCTACACCTCCGACCAGGGCTTCTACATGGGCGAGCATGGGTGGTTCGACAAGCGCTTCATGTACGAGGAGTCGCTGCGCACGCCCTTGGTGATGCGTCTGCCTAAGGGCTACGACAAGCGTGGGGACGTGACGACGATGGTGCAGAACATCGACTACGCACCTACTTTCCTCGATATGGCTGGCCTGCCTATCCCTGAGGACATCCAGGGCACCTCACTGCGTAAGCTCCTCCTGAAGAATGGTAAGGAGCCCGACCTCGGGCGTAAGGCGCTCTACTACCACTTCTATGAGTATCCTGGGGAGCATGCCGTACGTCGCCACTATGGGATACGCAATACGCGCTACAAGCTCATGCACTTCTACGGCGACATAGACAAGTGGGAGCTCTACGACCTGAAGAAGGACCCCAACGAGCTGCACAACGTCTTCGACGATCCCTCCTACGCCAGGGTGCGCAAGCAGCTAGAGCGTGACCTCGAGGAGCTGCGCGTGTACTACAAGGCACAGAACGCCAAGTAGCCCCCCCTCGCACCGCCTCGGCGGCATCCCCACCGTAAGGCACGCCCCCGTGGGCACTATAGTGCCTAATGTACTACCTTTGTATAGCCCAGCCTCAGGAGCCTCGGTCGGCTCCCTAGAGGCGGGCTATACATCTTTATATAGACTCAGCATATGTTTTCGGGTATTGTAGAGGCCTGCGGCGAAGTCGTCGGGCTAGTACGTGAGGGAGAGAACCTCCATCTGACCATCGCTTGTCCCTTCGCCAGCGAGCTCAAGATCGACCAGAGCGTGGCGCATAATGGCGTCTGCCTCACTGTCGTCGCGCTTGATGAAGGGCGCTATACGGTCACGGCCATTCAGGAGACCCTCGACCGCTCCAACCTCGGGAGCCTCCAGCTCGGCGATCATGTCAACCTCGAGCGCAGCATGCTGCTGGGCGGTCGCCTCGATGGGCACATCGTGCAGGGGCACGTGGATATGAAGGCGCGCTGCGTCTCCGTCACGGAGGCTGATGGCAGCTGGCTCTACCGCTTCGAGCACGCCACTGATGCGGCGCTAGCACGCAAGGGCTACATGACGGTGGAGAAGGGCTCGATCACGGTCAATGGGGTGAGCCTCACGGTCTGCGACTCGGAGAAGACCTCTTTCGGTGTGGCCATCATCCCCTATACGCACGAGCATACCAACTTCAAGCACATCCAGCCGGGGACGGAGGTCAACCTCGAGTTCGACATCGTAGGCAAGTACCTCTGCAAGATGCAGGAGTACGCAGGCTAGCGGCGGATGAGCCCCTTCGGCACGCTACGGAGCGCGCTCCTCGGACTACTACTGCTCCTCTCTCCCTCTCTCCTCTCGGCTGGAGTGCCGCCCGAGGCTCCCGCTTGGTCTGCCCCCGAGGTGGGAGCGGTGACCTGCGGGCTCGAGGGGCAGCAGCCGTACAGCCATCCCCAGCTCTGCCTGCTGCGGCTAGGCTCGAGCGAGGTGCTGCAGCTCTCCTTTGACCTCCTCGGGGGGCAGGGGGCGCCGCTGCTGAGCTATCGCCTTCGCCTCTGTGAGCCCGACTGGAGGGCCTCGGAGCTGTATGCCTCCGAGTACCTCAGTGGGGCGGACAGTGATCAGCTGCCCCCTCCACGGCCTAGTGTCGGTACCCTGCAGCCTTATCAGCACTACGAGCTCGCCCTCGGGGCGCAGCTCTTCCAGCGCTCGGGCAACTATCTCCTCGAGATCCTCGATGAGTCGGGGGAGCGTAGCCTGCTGCGCGTGCCCCTCTCGGTCTATGAGCAGCGCCTACGGCTGGAAGGGCGTGTGACGCCCGATGCCTGGGGAGAGCTGCGTGGAGGGCTGCAGCAGGTCGAGGTCGAGCTGCGAGGGCTCAGTCTAGCAGATCGAGCTGCGCTGGGGGAGGGCCTCCAGCTCCTTGTCATCCAGGACGGACGCTGGGAGACAGCCCAGCGCCTAGGGCAGCCCTCTGACGAGGAAGCAGACGGGCTGAGCTATCGAGGGAGCGCCGCGGCACGCTTCGCCGCAGGTAGCGGCTACTACCGCGTGGAGCACCGCTCGGATCGCGGGCCCTTCCAGGGGGTAGCTGCTAGCTACCGCTCCGCCTCTGGGCTGCTAGGTCTAGAGCTTCACCCCCGTCAGCCACGCGCAGGGCAGCCCTTCAGCTACGAGGAGCAGCGGCAGGGGCTGCAGCTGCTCTCCACGCTCCGAGGGGAGTCTGCCACTGAGGGGGACTACCATGAGCTGAGCTTCCGCCTCCAGTGCCCCGAGCCGCTAGCGGGGCAGGTCTACCTCGAGGGTGAGGCCTTCCGCTACATGCCGCTGGAGCGCCGTGAGCTGCGCTATGATGCAGCCACACGCAGCTACCAGCTAGCCCTTCCTCTGAAGCAAGGCTATCAGGAGTATCAGTTCGTCTACCGCCCCGAGGGCAGTGATCAGCTCGAGACAGCCACCTTGATGGGCGACCACTATCAGACCGAGCACCACTATACGGTGCTGGCCTTCGTGCGCTCCTACACTGATCGCGCGCCGCGCCTCTGGGCAGTGCTGCAGCTCTGAGCTGCTCTGCCCATCCCTTGCGAGGAGTCTGACTATGGGGGTGCGCTCAAGCTGCCCTACTATATATAGGTAGGCCTTAGGCCGCTCGACAGCGCCATCGCCTATAGCCTAGGGGCGCTCCTTCGCTGAGCCGCTCCTAGGCTTTTTCGTATCTTTGCCTTAGAGACAATACTTACTAATGCAGCTAGCCTAATGAAGAAAGGAACACTACTTGCCCTAGGGCTGCTCGGCCTATCGCTGACGACAGCGCTGGCCACACAGCAGACCGGGCGTACGATGACCATTGAGGAGATCAATTCGGGTGCCTTCGCCTCGCGCTCCGCAGGCCGAGGGATGCGCTCCATGAGCGACGGCCTCCACTACACGATGATGGATAAGGCGCACAAGGCCATCCTACGCTACAGCTTCGCCACGGGGCAGCTTGTGGATACGCTCTTCAGTGTAGATAAGGCTAGGGAATGTGAGTTCAAGACCTTCGACGACTATATCCTCGAGCCCCAGGGCCACCACATCCTCCTGCTGCGCGACAAGAAGGCCGTCTACCGCCGCTCCTGGACGGCGGATGCCTATCACTACGATGTGCGCCGCAATAGGGTAGAGCCGCTGAGCGAACGCGGGGGCAAGGTGATGATCCCGACCTTCAGCCCCGACGGGCGTATGGTCGCCTTCGTCCGCGAGGGGAACATCTTCATCAAGAAGTTCGAGTACGACACCGAGGTCGCCGTCACCAGCGACGCCGCGCGCAACAAGGTGATGAACGGCACGACGGACTGGGTCTATGAGGAGGAGTTCGAGGTAACAAAGCTCCTCACCTGGAGCGAGGACAACAACTACCTGGCCTACGTGCGCACCGACGAGAGCAAGGTCGAGGAGTACAGCATGCCTATGTATGGGGGGCGTCAGTACCCTAGCCTCTATACCTATAAGTACCCCGAGGCAGGGACGCCCAACTCGGAGGTCTCGGTACATATATATAATGTAGGGGACCGCTCCAAGAAGCAGCTGGACTTCGGTGACAGCAAGCCCTACTACATCCCCCGTATCGAGTTCGTGGGGCGGGATGGGAACCTCGCGGTCTTCAGCCTCAACCGTCAGCAGAACCACTTCCGCCTCTACTACGTCAATGACAAGACGCTCCTGCCGAAGCTCATCCTTGAGGAGCGTAACAAGGCCTACGTCGATAGCCGCTACCTCCAGCACTGCCACTTCGTTCCTGGGGGCTTCGTCTACATCAGCGAGCGCGATGGCTACCGCCATCTCTATAGCTATAGCGACAAGGGCGTACTGCAGCGCCAGATCACCTCGGGTAAGTACGACGTGATGGACTTCTATGGTGCCGATGCCGCGGGCAATATGTACTACCAGGCTGCCGACGCCTCGCCCATGCGTCGCTCCGTCTATCGCATCGACCCCAAGGGCGTCAAGACGCGCCTCGATGGGGGAGAGGGGACGAATAACGCCATCTTCAGTCAGAACTTCGCCTACTACATCAGTACCTTCCACAACGCCCATACCCCCACCGTGACGGCTGTCTACGCTACGGGTAAGCCCAAGCCGCTGCGCACGCTGGAGGATAATGCTGCCCTGCGCTCCAAGCTCGCTGGCTACCGCATCTCCCCTAAGGAGTTCATCACTGTCCGCAATGCCGAGGGGCAGTCACTCAATGCCTGGATCGTCAAGCCGCTGGGCTTCGACCCGACGAAGAAGTACCCCGTGCTGATGGTGCAGTATAGTGGGCCCGACTCGCAGCAGGTACTCGACAGCTACGGCTATGGTTGGGAGCAGGTGCTCGCTGCCGAGGGCTTCATCGTGGCCTGTGTCGATGGGCGCGGTACTGGGGCTCGTGGGGAGGAGTGGCGCAAGTGCACCTACCTACGCCTCGGGGTCAAGGAGAGCGCCGACCAGATTGCCGCTGCCAAGAGCCTCAGCCAGCTGCCCTACGTCGATGGTAGCCGCATAGCGCTATGGGGATGGAGCTTCGGCGGGTACAACACGCTGATGAGCCTCTGCCACGGCGGTACGACCTTCAAGCTCGGGATCGCTGTCGCCCCCGTCACCGACTGGAGCTACTACGATACCATCTACACCGAGCGCTACATGCGTACGCCCCGTGAGAACCCCGAGGGCTACAAGGCCTCGTCCGTCCTCGAGGTCGCAGCGAACCTTCGCAGCCGTCTGCTGCTTATACATGGGAGTGCCGACGACAACGTACATGTCCAGAATGCCATGGACGTCGCCGAGCGCTTCGTCCAGGCGGACCTGCCCTTCGACATGGCGATCTACACGGACAAGAACCACAGCATCTACGGGGGCAAGACGCGCGACCATCTGTATAAGAAGATGATCGCCTACCTCAAGGCTCACCTGTAGTACGCACCTAGACTCCCAGCGGGGCGGCACGCTCTGTCCCCTGGCCTTTACTTAGACGATGCAACAAGAGACCGCAGCACCCAAAGCACGCAATGTAGTGCGTGTACGCAAGCCCGAGTGGCTCAAGATACGCCTCGGCGACAACGCTACCTTCACCGGCACCAAGCAGACCATCGAGGGGCATGGGCTGAACACCATCTGCCACAGCGGACGCTGCCCCAACCAAGGCGAATGCTGGAGCGCAGGTACCGCTACCTTCATGATCGGGGGAGCAGTCTGTACGCGCGCCTGCCGCTTCTGCAACACGCTCTCCGGCAAGAACCCCGCAGCACTCGACCCCCTCGAGCCGCTCAAGGTCGCCCAGAGCATCAAGAAGATGGAGCTGCGCCACGCCGTCATCACCAGCGTAGACCGCGATGACCTGCCTGACTACGGGGCGCAGCACTGGGTGGAGACCATCGAGGCGATCAAGCGCACGACGCCTGAGGTCACTATCGAGGTGCTGATCCCTGACTTCAATGGTCGCCTGGACCTCGTGGACAAGATCATCGCCTGCCAGCCCAAGATCATCTCTCACAACCTCGAGACCATACGCCGCCTCACGCCCGAGGTACGCCACGTCGCGACCTATGAGACTTCGCTGAGCGTGCTGGAGCGTATCGCCGCCAGTGGCATCCCTGCCAAGACGGGCATCATGCTCGGCCTCGGGGAGACAGAGGCTGAGGTGCTGGAGCTGATGGACGATGCGCGTGCCCGCGGTGTCTCTATCATGACCATAGGACAGTACCTGCAGCCTACGCGCCGCCATCTGCCCGTCGTGGAGTATATCCATCCGAAGCAGTTCGCCCGTCTGCGTACGCTCGGGCTAGAGAAGGGCATAAGGCATATCGAGAGTGGCCCGCTGGTGCGCTCCTCCTATCATGCCGAGCGCCACGTCCTCGACTAGCGCCCCCCGCACCAATCCTCATACAATAAGGCCTCGCCCCTCCAGCTGTACAGCTCGGGGGCGAGGCCTTTCTTATGTATATAGCTT
>ERZ773067.1029-NODE-1029-length-15443-cov-9.764297_pt1 | contig 15443 bp, 13 predicted proteins | sample MGYA00580622_ERZ773067 | MGnify/ENA primary metagenome ERZ773067 (study PRJEB29015, sample SAMEA2737998) | human oral metagenome | biome: human oral; feature: human-associated habitat; material: dental | place: China | collected 2113 ...
GAGCAAAAACAACAAGAAACAGGACATGCCATAGAGCATGCCACGCCATCCGAGCCTGCACAGCATACAGAGAGCGCAACCGTTCAACGACGCATCAGTGCCAAGATGAGAAAGGAGACTCTCGAAGCCTATAAGCAGGCGTTCCTTGTTCCAACAAAGCTAAGTGAGAGAAAGGCGGTCTATCTGAGCAGGGAAACACAGGAACGTGCGGACTTCATTGTCCGTAGATTGGGAGATAAAGGAGCCAATGTCTCGAGCTTCATCGAAAACCTTGTGCGTATCCATTTGGAGGAATACGGTGAGGATATAGAAAAATGGAGGAAGCTGTAAACAACAGAAAAACGATCAAGGACTATCGAGTAAAAGGATGTCCCTTTCACTCAAAATCCTCGACCGTTTTAGGGTAGTACCAACAATAGATTTTTACTGAACACATTGAACGGTGGGAATGCCACGAACACAGTTAATCTTCTGAATGCATAGCATTCATTTTTGGACGACAAAACGCTTTATGCGTAAACGGTCTGTTAGGTAGCATTGCAAGACGTCAGTTTGTACCCACAAACTGCGCTTGCTCCCCTTGTCAGACTGTCGGGGAGGTTAGACCGTAATCACTCCGTTCTCATCGGTCAGTGTTCAGAAATTAAGCAACAAAAAATCATCTACAATGATTAACTTTTAAAGAAACTTATATGGACAGATATAATAGAAAGACTGCCAAATGGCAGCAACAGAATAAGGAAAAACAGAAGATGAACAAGACTGAGTTCATCAAGGTAAGATGTACCTTAGAGGAAAAGCAACGAATTAAATCAAAGGCAGAAAGCACAGGCCGGAAGTTCTCAGATTACTGCCGTGAGATACTCCTTAATAGTGAGGTAATTGCCATTCCTAAGATGACGGACAATGAAAAGGAAGCCATAGAGGTGTTGAGACGAACGGCCTACTTCTTTACACATGTTTCCAACCTTATCAAGGTAAAGGATGATGCGTGGGTACTGATTACTCAAAGTCTTTCCTATCTGGCAAGGGAAGCTTTTAAACGTTTCTTTAATCCCAAATACCGTATTGGGGGAAGGGCAATTAAACTCTTAAATCTGATGGAGAATGATAGGAAAATGTAAGGCAATCGCGCACGGCAGCAATGCACTGGAATATATTTTCAGAGAGGGGAAACTCGATAAAGCGCTTCTCTTTCACAATCTCTGCGGCACTACGCCAAAGGAGATTTACGAGGAAATGAAGATGGTCAGCGATTACAACACACGTTGCAGAAACAAATTCCTGCGTATCGAAATCGGCATAGCACCACAAGATGAGAAAAGATTGAGTCTTGCGTCTGTCCGTAACCTTGCGTCAAACTTTGCAATACGCATGGAACTTGCCAACCATCAATGGGTGGCAGTAACACACAAGGATACCGATAATATGCATATCCATATTATTGCCAATCGTATCAACCTGTACGGAGAAGTGTATGACACCACCTTTGTGAGTAACCGAGCAGCAAGGGTTGCAGAGGAACTCAGCCGCAAGTATGGCTTGACCATCGCAAAGGAAGTAAAGGCGGAAAGGACACACCAAAAGGCAAAAGCCAATCCGACAAGAGAACAAACAAAGCAGCAGGTGCAGAAGATATGCTATACCTTACTTGATAGGTACAAAGGCCCAGGCATCGCAGGGTATTCCATGTTCCTCTATAGCCTTAGCAAGAGTGGTGTAACCATTGAACGTTTGAAAAATAAGCAGGGCAAGGTCTATGGCTTGAAGTTCTCCTACAACGGGCAATGTTTCAAGGCTTCCGAAATCGGCAGGGAGTTCGGATACCACTCTTTGCAAAAGAACTTTGAGATAGCCAACAAAGCCGAAACAAAGAAGACGATAACAAAAGCTCACACAATAGCAGACAAGACTACAAAGAATAAAGTTCAATCCGATACAGGTTATCAACTTGTTCCTCCCAGCCGTTCCTATACGTCACCTGCCAACACAAATGAAAGTTCATCTATTGCACAAGCCGTTGGCAATGTGGCAAGTACTGCCATAAATGCAGCCGAAGAAATCATTTCTGGAGCAGGCGGGTTAATCAACCCACAGACACACGGTGATGATTATGCCGAGACAGCATGGCAGCACAGACTCAGAAACCAAGCCAAGAAAAAGAAGAAAAGAGGGAGAGGATTGTAATCACTTTTCGTTATTCCTGTCTTTTCCAAAAAACGAAGACAAAGCAAAAGAGAGAAATCTTCATCAAAAACGCTTGTTATTCAAAGTAAATGATTATCTTTGTACATAGAATGATGAGCGTTCTTTGTTTGATAGAGAATGGTGACTCTTATTCTATCCTATAAAGATAAAGAGTTCTTAATAAAAGAATTTAAAGATTTATAGATTTTAAATAAAACGATTGTTTTTTTAGAATCATAGAAAACAAGAATCTTATTATTTTATGTTCTAGTTAAAGACATGGACATGTAAACATCTTTCGTAAGTTGTAAGTAGTAAATGATAAAAGAAGAATGAAGGTATGGTGCAAGATATTTCAAAGGTATTATTCACAATGACTGTAACTGCACCAACATTCTTCTCACTAGCACTAACGGGAATAGTTAAAGATAGTAAGATTTACTATGATGTGTGGAGAAAATTTTGGTCAGACTACATCTGTCCTAATAGTTTTGAGTGGTGGGCTATCAATGGTAGCCTACTATTTATGTTATCTTGTATAATAGGTGTTTCTGTCTATCTTAAATATAAAAGTAGACGTTTTAAAGAGGCTAAGTCTATTGTCGCTATTTCCTATTCAAATATGTCACACCGTGGAGGAGAACAAGTTCTGTCATCTGTAATTCCATGGCTCACGGTTTTTGCGGAGAAAACAGATTTTAGAATCTTATTTTTTTGTATCGTACTACAATGTTGCCTTATCGCAATTACTAGTTACAATAATAGCAACTACAATATAATCTGTTCAATATTAGGCTATAGATATTATGAAGTACATACAGAAGAGAATACCTATATACTACTTTCTAAAAAATGTATTAGAAATAAGAATGATATAAAATTATATATAGATATAACAGATTATATGGGTTTAATTATTAAAAATAAGAAATAAATATGAGCCAATTTTATGCCTTAATGCCTGATAATACAGTGAAATATATTTCACTTAGCCAGGAAGTTATTGATGATGTAAGAAACATCTTTGTTCATGCTGCAGAAAAGCTAAAGCACGAAGATATGGAAGAAGATGAATTTAATGGGGATATATTAACTAGAAGTGGAGAGAACATTACTTATGTCAATTATTCATTACCTGATGATTTCAATAGAATACCTAATAACCAAGCCGATATGTCAGAATATGATATAGAAGGAGATATTCCTAAAAGTATTTTCTGATATGAAAATGGTAGGTATTTTTTTCAAGTCTTTAGTAAAAGGAATATGTTATCGCGCAAGACTGTTTTAAAAGTAGAGTACGGAAACTCTTTTGCAAGGATGCGAGAAAACGCATTTATAATTGAAGATAAAGTCAATGCTATATACGAAAATGGCAGATTCTATTTTCAGAGTTATACAAGTGCAAATCAGATTTTTTCTCTAATCGATTTTGTCACAGAAGCAACTAATGGTGAAATAGATTCTTTCGGTAGGAACGAAAGCTTAGAGGTGGATACGGCCCAAATTAAGAATATTGGAAATGTTAAGACTAGACGCTTGATTAAGATATTATCTATTACCGGAAATATTTCTACATTCACAAGAAAAGCACTTGGTACAAAGAAAAACCTACTAAAGAGATATGGTATAAATGCTCGAATTGATGAAGAAGGAAAGCTTATTCTTCCAACTCGTACTGTTGCAGAGCTTAATAGAACTTTAGAGTTCTTAAATGAAGACATTTTCAGAGGAGCTATAACAAATAGCCTATATCGCTCAAATTCCAAAAAGAAAGACAAATAATAACACAAAACGAGTTTTAACATTGAGTTGGTACAAACAAAAGCAATAAATTGAACATTTTTTTCGAAGAAAACGCTTGTTATTCAAAGCAAATAATTATCTTTGCAAATAGAATAACAAGCGTTTCTTTGTTAATGCAGAAACTTGCGACTAAAAGCAATTCGCTCGTTTCCAAATCGTTACCTATTTAGTTTGTGCAACGAGGTAACTTCTTTATTTTCAATTATATACACTTTAGTAAATATCTCGGGTTGTAATCGCATTGCAATACGTGTGTAAATAGAAGTGAGTTCGTATATAAAGAAATTTATTCGCACACGTATGCAATTCCAAGGGCACTCGGAAAGTGTATTTTCATAGATGGGATTCTAGTCGATTATTAAATCGCTCCCTATATATATCAGGGCGAGCTGCGCCGATTGTTGATAAGGTTTGCTTTTACTCTCTTGTTTGTTTTATTATATCCTTTTTCTTATGGTTCCGTCTGACACGGGACGAACAAAGAAAGCATCTGAACGGTATCCATGGTGCAATGGATATATGTTTAGGAGAAGAATGCGTGAAAAGGTGTATTAATCAAGTCATTTGAACAAACATATTGCAAGAAGAACGAAGTCTGAGTTGCTGATTCTTACTGGTCAGGGTTCTCTACATAACCTTGATATTCGGGAGTAAGAGAGGACATAACCGTATCGTAAGCTTCGGCTATAGTTTGTTTTTCGAATTCGGGGCCTTTTCCTTTCGGGAATATTGGTTCGTGAATGGTTAGACTCAATGGATGCCATGACGGACACCGCCAGTCGCGAGTACGCGGCATGACGTTGAAAGTACCGTTGATGGTTAGCGGACAAACGGGAAGCTGAAGTTCGTCGGCAAGGGCAAAAGCACCGCGTCGAAACTTGCCCATGTGACCCGTAAAGCTACGTGCACCTTCGGGGAACACCACGAGAGACATACCTTCTCGGAGAGTTTCGCGTGCCGTGTCATAGGTTTTTTTGATTTTGCTTGCTCCGCTTTTATCGACAAAAATGTGATGGGCGTAAGCACAGGCTGTTCCGACAAGGGGAATCTTACGGATACCCTTTTTCATCATCCATTTAAAGTTTCGTCCAAGGAATCCGTAAATAAGGAATATATCGAACGCTCCTTGATGATTGCTCACGAAAACATAGCTCTGTCCGGGTTGTAGGTGCTCGCGGCCTTCGACGCGGACAGGCAGGAAGAGGATTCTTATTGTTAGCCACGACCAGCATTTTCCGGGATAATAGCCCCAGAAATGACCATTCCCTATTGCACATCCGATGGTTGTTGTTAGAGCTGTTATTATGGATGCGATCAGGAATATTGGCATGAAGATACAGATTGTGTAGATGGCGTAAAAGGCTCTTGCGATTGGAGATTTCATTGCTTGTGTAGTGTTATTACTGTTATTTCATTGGGCATGTTGAGTCGGAAAGGAACCATACCGCCTAGTCCTGCTGTGACGTATAGGTGTCGTTGGTCTTCTTCGTATAGCCCATGGTCTTCTTTCTGGGTGAATTGTGTGGGACGGAGGCCTAGGATTTGCATTTGTCCACCGTGGGTATGCCCGCAGAGAGTTAGCTGGGCATTAGTTCTGCGGAGTATATTGCGTCGCCAAGCCGATGGGTCGTGTTGGAGCATGATAGCGAACGATTTCGGATTGATTCCTCGAATAGTTCGGGTATAGTCAGCTTTACTGGGATAGGGCGGTTTACCGTCGTTCTCTGTTCCTAGGATGACGATGGAATCTTTCTTATCCTTCGATCTGATGATAATGTTATCGTTCAAGAGTGGGTGCCATCCCATCTGTCTTTGAATGGTTATGACTCGTTGTCTGATTGTGTATTCCTTGTCGGGATCGGTTTTGAAATATCCGGCATAGTCGTGATTGCCCAATACAGCAACAGTTCCTTGCATTGGCGAAAGGAATGGTTTCATTATCTCAATTTCACTAGGGTGCATGTTTTGTAAATCGCCGGTGAAACAAATGAGGTTGTGATTGATTCGGCGGATAGAATCCATTTCGGCTTTCAGGATTCGACTGCGCCAGCCTTTGAATGTTCCTAGATGGAGGTCGGAAACGTGTATAATTGTATAGCCGTCGAATGATGCGGGGAGATTCTTATAAGTTAGGTCCATTCGGTTAACTTTTATACGACTGACTCCGGCAGTTATACCATATATGTAAACGCAAATGCTTAAAGCACCTAAAATGAGACCCGCATAATGCTCGAATTTACAGCTTGTTCGTACAACAAATCGGCGCAACAATAGGCCGACGATGGAGCAAAGCGCATATATGCTTTTAGAAAAGGTACATACGACGAGTAGAAAGAGATAGACATTAAGCCATGTTAGATTCAGCGGAGCAAAGTTGCGTTGAAGTGACAGCACACAAGTGAATATCATGATTACAGCGCTAGAACCCCACATAAGTACGTGCATTGGCCAGGAATGTTTGTGGGGTTTGCGGAAGAAACGAACGTAGATATAGAGATCGGAAAGGATGATTGTTGCGAGGAGAAAAATTGCGATACGAGCTACCATATATTATAGTCTAATTGCGGAAAGTTATTTGTTCACCGCGATAATCGGGATTGAATGTCGTGCCATTAAGTAAGTGATAACCGTTACAGAAAGTGTGGATTACTTTCCAACGATATTCATGGCCTAACATTGGACTCCATTTACACTTACTAACGATTGTATTTTCGGTTACTTGCCAAGGATGCTTACAGCTAACAATAGTTATATCAGCCTTGTAACCGGGACGGAGAAATCCTCTTTCATTCACTCGAAACAGCTTAGCTGGAGCATGCGACATAAGTTCAACCAATCGTTCAATGGTTATGACTCTTTTGTCGACTAGTTCCAACATTGTAACCAGCGAGAATTGAATCATCGGCATTCCGGAAGCAGCCCGACAACATCCCCCCTGTTTCTGGGAAAGAAGATGCGGGGCATGGTCGGTCCCGACAGTTGAAATCTTACCATTGGCAAGCGCCCTCCGTAAAGCATCGCGATCGGCTGCTGTTTTCACTGAAGGATTGCATTTGATGAGGGCTTTCTTGGTGAGATAATCTTCGTTTGTGAATACAAGATGAGCAATCACTGCCTCCAGCGTCACAAGCTTACGCACTTCAACATCGTCGATTAGCGATAGTTCTTTGGCTGTCGACAAATGAGCGATGTGTAATTGTGTTCCAAATCGTTTAGCCAATTCGATAGCCAGCCTTGAGGAGTGATGGCACGCATCCGCATTTCTTATCTCATAATGATGAATCACATCGGGGTCGTCACCATATTTTTCTTTGGCAATTTTCATGTTGGCGGTAATCATCGCGGAATCTTCACAATGAGTCATCACTGGTAAATTAAGAAATGCAGCTGTCTGGAATATTTTTTCTAGGGCTCTGCTATTATCCACCAACATATTTCCAGTGGAAGCTCCCATAAAAACTTTTATTCCGGGTATAATATGCGGATCGAGATTCTTAAACAGGCTGCTGTTTTGGTTTGTTGCGCCAAAGAAGAAGCTATAGTTTATGTGGCTATCGCGTACAGCCATTTGAATTTTCTCATCAAGTGTTTCGAGCGTTGTTGTCATGGGATTTGTATTGGGCATATCGAAAAACGATGTAACTCCTCCCATAGCTGCAGCACGACTTTCACTTTCAATATCGCCTTTGTCTGTCATACCCGGCTGACGAAAATGTACGTGCTCGTCAATAACACCCGGCAGAACAAAACAACCCGTGGCATCGACTCTTTTGTCGTAATTGCCACGGGGAGGTTCGGTTGAAAATATTATTTCGCTTATCCTGTCGTCCTGTATAACTACAGAACCTCTGCAAACCTTTCCTTCGTTTACAATGGTTCCGTTCTCAATGATTGTATTCATTACTTATTCGGTTTGAATGGAATCGCCTGCTCTTTCAGCCGGAGTTGGAGGTGTCACTGATTGGTTATCGGTTGGAGAGGTACTAGTGGTTTCAGCCGTTCCATTCATTTCATTTTGTGTTTGCTGAAAGTTCGTGTAGAAATCTTTCACCTGCGGATCGTTCTTGAAACTGTCAGGAGCTTTCATCATTATGAAATCAATCCATGATGAGAGCTGATTCACTGCATTAAGATAAAGATAATCGTTCATCCATGAGGGGTATGCATCGGGTGTCGTATCGTAGGTTATGCGGGTAAAGAACCCCCACGGGCCTAGTATATTTTCAAAATTGTCTGTAACGAATTTCGTGAAAAGTTTGTCTCCGCTGGCATATACTTGCAAAGCCTGTTTTAGTAATCTGGAGTTCACTTCGTTTTCATCCTGCCCGTTCATTATTGCCGCGCTTTCCTCATGGTCGAGTTCTATGTATTGATTGCGAATCTGGGTGAACTTAATCCAGAAGTCGTTTATCTTGTCGTTCAACGGCGTTCCACTTACCTGTTGCTGCGTGTTGTCAAGCCGAAGTTGTATGTTTCCCTGTTCAAGCACAATGGGAAACTGCAAATTAACATCGTCCATGAATATTTGTGCTACTCTCACCGAGTCAATATTACCCTGGAATATGAATCGTCCATGTACAACGTCGCACGAGTCTATTGTTTTGAGCGTATCAGCGCTATTCACTTTGAGATATAATTTGCGCCCGTCAAGGCCCGAAACATTCGATGTTCCTTGAATGTCGTATGAGTTTGCACACGATGTGAGAAATAAAGAGAAAGAGAGGAAGGCGTAGAGAACTTTTGTCATAAACAATATGTCTGCTTGATGGTCGGCAAAATTACAGGCTAAGCCTCGTGTACCGAAAGTTTTTCATTGTATTTAAAAATATCATTCGCCTTTTAGTGTTTTTTATCCGCACTTCTCGTTCTCCTTTTTAAGCTCATAACTAATCCTGTGCGTGACATATATTTCCAGTATCGAAGCCATCAACAAAAGCACAACCCAGTTATGATGGAAGATGTTTATATAAAGCGAATAATTCGATGCTGACCCACTGAACAACGATTCCAGGAAATGGTATGAATCCTCAACCATGAATCCACCTGCCAGAATAAAGCATACACCAGACAATCCAAGTATCTTTCGCAATCTGCGAATGGTTATGTTGCTTCCCTCATAGCTCTGTCGCATCTGTATTGACACAAAAAGTCCGGCACCCAGAAGCATAGACCAGCACACAACATTTTGCATGATAAAAAACACATAAAGTCCGGCGCTGAGAACCATAATCAGTCCGCCTAAAAGAAGAAGAGTAATTTCGGTTCTATTCAGTTGTTTCATTTTGCGATTCATTTTCCACGGGGTTCTCGTCATCGCTCAACACGAAGATATCTTCATCGTCGGTTTTCATGAAATATCGTTCACGAGCAATCTTTGCAATCGTTGTCGGATTGAGTTTCATATTATTGAGCAGTTCCATGTCGTGTCTATATTGATTATTGTATTTCTTAATCTCAGCTTTCATGTCTTCAATCTGATTGGCGTATTCAAACCGACGCATAAAACTGTTCTCGTCAACAACGCCTATAATAAGCCCGCCAAGCACTAAGACAATATAGTATTTAAACCTGCTGAGAAAGTAAAATAACGAGTGTATACTTATTCTTTTCACGTCCTAGAATGACTTATCGTTTGATGTCGTGCAAAAGTATGGAAAAGAAAACGCCCTCTAAAATATTGCCAAAGAAAGATATTGTAATGTAGCTTAACGCCCCTTAACCGCTTCAATTCGCGTTGAGTAAAAAAAACTAATTTCTATTAGGGCTTTCTTTCTCTTCGACCCTTTTACGATACATTTGCAGCCGTTGATGAGTACATTATATTTAGTTCCGACACCTGTGGGCAATATGGAAGACATAACCCTCCGAGCCCTTAGAGTTCTAAAAGAAGTCGACCTTGTGTTATGCGAAGATACGCGCACATCGGGCATACTTCTGAAGCACTTCAACATAAAGAACAAACTAATGTCTCATCATAAATTCAACGAACATGGCACAGCTGCTGGAATAGTGGAACGATTGAAAGCCGGGAACTCCATCGCCCTAATCTCCGACGCCGGTACCCCAGGCATCAGCGACCCCGGATTCTTTCTCGTACGCGAGGCCATCAATGCAGGCATTGCAGTGCAAACACTTCCAGGTTCAACAGCATTTGTACCGGCACTCGTTTCGAGTGGTATTCCTTGCGACCGCTTCTGCTTCGAGGGATTCTTGCCGCAGAAGAAAGGACGCAAAACACATCTCGAAAACTTGCAGAACGAAGAGCGAACAATGATTTTCTACGAATCACCATATCGGATAGTCAAAACGCTCGAGCAATTTGCCGAAGTTTTCGAACCCGAACGCCAAGTGAGCTGCTCCAGGGAAATATCGAAGCTACACGAAGAAACTGTACGCGGAACTCTCCAAGATGTTGCAGAACACTTTCGCAAGGCAGAACCAAAAGGTGAATTCGTGATAGTTCTGGCCGGAAAGCAACGCAAGAAAACAATCCACATCAATAATCAAACAAATAAGTAAAACAACTTAATTTAAAGAATTATGAAAAAACTCTTTTTATTAGCAGCCTGCGCAGTCATGACACTCGCATCCTGCAATCAGTTCAAGAAAGCCGTTAACTCAACAAACGACGTTAAAAACGACTCACTACGTGCCATCATCGACGCACGCGACAACGAAATCAACGACATGATGGGAACCCTCAATCAAATACAACAGGGATTCTCGGAAATCAATGCTGCCGAAGACCGCGTGACACTCGTCAAAGATGGTGAAAGAGCCGACAAGGCAACACAAATCAAAGAGAACATTCAGTTCATTGCACAAAGAATGAAGGAAAACCGAGAGCTCATCGCAAAACTGCAGCAGCAGCTTAAAGACACCGGATTCAGAGGCAGTGAAATGAAAAGAGCTATCGAAACTCTAACAGCACAACTCGTCAAAAAAGATGCAGAACTCAAAAAACTGCGTGCCGACCTGGAATCGAAGAATATCCACATCAAGGAGCTCGACGAAACTATAACCGGACTTAATACTGACGTTTCGAACCTCAAAACAACCAACCAGAACCTCAGCAACGAAAAGCAGGCTCTGCAAACTGAGAAAGAAAATCTTGAGAGCGAAAGCAATCAAAAGAGCGAAACAATATCGACTCAAGAAAGGCAACTCAACACTGGATGGTATATTGCCGGTTCGAAAAAGGAACTCAAGAGTCAAGGCATTCTCGAAGGTGGAAAAGTTCTTCAAGGCAACTTTAACCGCGGAGCATTCAACAGAATCGACATCCGTACTAACAGAGAAATCAATCTCAACAGTCGCAGCGCCAAGATTCTCACCTCTCATCCCGGAAGCAGCTACAGTCTGAATAAAGGTGCCGACGGCAACATGATACTTCGTATCAACGACCCGCAAACATTCTGGAGCACCAGTAAGTATCTCGTAATTCAGGTGAAATAACCCTCCGAATCCATAAAGGTTAACTCAAGAGCCCGGCAAGTTTTAATGCCGGGCTCTTTTTTGATTAGAATAATTACTGGGCGAGTTCGGTTTAATAGAGCCCCCCACTCGGGCGGAAGGCCCGCATGTAGGGACAGACCCCGTGTCTGTCCGCATCTCTCTGCCAATTCGGTCTATTGGCCGCATAACATATTTCGTCCTGTCGCGTCAGGGGGCGGACAGACACGGGGTCTGTCCCTACATGCGGGCCTTCCGCCCGAATAGGAATCCATTGTTTATTACCCATTGGCTCATCGGAGGCTTAAGCAGACATCTTAAACCGAACTCACGTAATTATTGGGCGCGTGGAGCAATTGCTCGTATGTAGGGACAGACCTCGTGTCTGTCCGCATCTCTGCCAATTCGGTTTAATGGTCGCATAACATATTTCGTCATGTCGCGTCAGGGGGCGGACAGACACGGGGTCTGTCCCTACATGCGGGCCTTCCGCCCGAATAGGAATCCATTGTTTATTACCCATTGGCTCATCGGAGGCTTAAGCAGACATCTTAAACCGAACTCACGTAATTATTGGGCGCGTGGAGCAATTGCTCGTATGTAAAGGAACAGACTCTGTTTTGCATCAGCGGGTCGGAGGTCGCCTCAAACAGACTCTGTTTTGCATCAGCGGGCTGGAGGTCGTCCCAAACAGACCCTGTTTTGCATCAGCGGGTCGGAGGTCGCCTCAAACAGACTCTGTTTTGCATCAGCGGGTCGGAGGTCGCCTCAAACAGACCCTGTTTTGCACTACAGAGTTCCGGCGAGTGAAAATTAGTTTTCTTCGGGCAGTAGGATAACGGCTTGCTGTTTTTTCCCGTCCATCATAATTTTCAGCGGGGAAGGGAAACGAACGTGACGAATAAAACGGGTTTCTTCTTCAGCTGGTAGAGCGTCGAGAATGGTTCGGCGGCACAAACCATCGTCTTTAAAAGGATTAATCGTAAAATAGCCAACACCGAAAGAGGTGAGATTCTGAAAGAAATGGGTGCCTTGACTGGGATCGATTTGATAATTGGGCAAGCCTTCCTCGACAATTACCCGAGCAGCCGAAATGTGCGACCATTTCACGGGTACGCCTAACCATGGGTCGCTCGACCCCCAGCGACCAGGCCCGATGAGAATATAGTTTCGGTCGGAATCCAGAAACTTTCGGTTAATTTGTTCGATTTCGGCTGCGATGGCTGGATTGTTGGCACCGGAGAAGGTTTCGCTGACCTTTATATATATAACGTCGGCTACATCATCGGATATTCCATGGCCAAGCGAACTGTTACTTCGAAGGAGGCATCGTGCGTCGGGAATGGTTGAGAGGTCTTCGGAGAGGAGTTGCTGTGAGTCGACAATTGGGCGTATCTGCAAAAGATAGAGCGTGCCTTTGCCAACAGAGTCGATATTCACGGCAAACTCTATTTCGACAGGGCGACGCATGGCTTCAGAGCCGTGTTTCATGGCTGTTCGGAGAAGCTGGGCAAGAGGGAAAACATCTTGCTTTAGCACTCCGGCGAAAGAGATTATTTTTCGTCCGCCGTCGTATATTCCGTCGTATATCGCGTCGTCGTTCGGCTGATATGTTGAAGCGATATACTGTAGGGCTCCGTCGGATTCGGCGTCTTTAAGGTTAAGACTAACGATGTTGAATCCGTCGTCGACCTTGAAATTGTCATCGATGTTCACCGTGTCAAGAGCATAAAATTGAGTTTGAGTTTGCTTGAGAGCCGTTTTCATCTCGCTCATTTGCAGTATGTGATTCGGATGGTAGGGTGAGACGCGGAGCGTTTGTCCGCCGTCGACAATATATTTTCCCAATCCGAGGGCGAGAGAAGCTATTCCCTCTTCGGCTTTCTCATCGCCTATGGGATAGTAGTTCAGCGAACGTAGCACACCGGAGATGTTCGGATAAAAATGATTGGCATGTTGCTTTCCGGCCACTTCCTGAAGAATAACAGCCATCTTCTCCTGGTCGATTACGTTGCTCGTTGCGGCCATATAAGTCTTTGAATCGCTGTAGTAAACCGATGCATATACGCTTTTTATAGCCGACGTGAGCATATTAAGCATAGCATGGTGGTTGTCAGTGTAAGGAATCATGTAGGTTGAGTATATCCCGGCGAAAGGCTGATAATGACTGTCTTCGAGCAACGAACTCGAGCGTATGGCTATCGGCGCACGCGTTGCTCGGATAAAAGCCAAAAAATCGTCGTTGAGCGCTTCAGGCAGTCTAGCCTGCAGAAATGCTTCCAGAATACTATTGTTGTCGGCATTGGAGAGAGCTATTTGATATAGATTATTTCTCTCCATAAAGCTGTCGAATATGTCGGTGCACAATACCACGGTCTTAGGAATCTGTACCTCCACACCGGGAAATCTATCGAAGTCGGGCTGCCGTTTGATAACATTATCTAGGAAAGCCAGTCCGCGCCCTTTTCCACCGAGAGAACCGTCGCCTATTCGAGCGAAATGAGCGTAGCGGTCGTATTTATTTCTGTCGAACACTGCCACAACACCGTGGTTTTTCATACGCCGATATTCCACGATGGCATCGAAGATTATCTGCCGATGCCGATCGACATCCTGCAACTTGTGCCACGTTATGTTTTTCAGGAAGGCCGACACAGGGAAGATAGCACGTGCGGATAGCCAACGACTAACGTGGTTGCGGCTGATGTGATAAAGCATTGAGTTGTTTGGAATACTGAAAATATTGTCTTGCAACTCCTTTAAATTCCTCACACGCTTAACCTCTTCGTGCGTTACAGGGTCTCGGAAGATGAAATCGCCGAACCCCATGTGTTCTTCTAGCATGTGGCGTAGGTCTACGCTCATCTTCTTAGAATTCTTGTCTACGAAACGGAATCCTTCTTTCTCGGCTCTAGCCCTATTATCGCTTTCGGAACTTTCGATAATCAATGGCAAATACTCATTGTCGTGCCTGATAGCACGAAGAAGTTTCAGTCCGGCATCCGGGTCTTTCTCGTTCTTTGGCGGATTACCGAGGAATGTATTCAGGCTCTTTTCGTTTCTGTCCATCGGGAATCGCACGTCCGAAATCACCCCCAGCACATTGTCTTTAAATTGCTCGTAGATTTGCCAGGCCTCTTTATAGGTTCGAGCCAACACCACTTTCGGTCGCCCTCGCATTCTTAGCGACGCCTCGTGTTTTGTAAGCGCCTCGGTTGCGAAGTTCTGACTTTGTGTAAGCAAATAACCATAGAGATTCGGTAATATGGAAGAATAGAAACGAATAGAATCCTCAACCAACAGAATCATTTGTACACCAACTTGGCGGATGTCATTCTCGAGATTCATCTTGTCCTCAATCAGTTTGATTATGGATAGAATAAGATTCGTGTTACCAAGCCAGCAGAAAACATAATCGAATATACTCAAATCCTCATGCTGCATTCGCCTGGTTATTCCATGCGAAAACGGCGTCAGAACCACACAGTGAATGTCGGGAGATATATTCTTAATTGCCCGTGCCACGTCGAAAGCATCATTGTCGGCATTTCCTGGCATACAAATAACCAGGTCCACATCAATCGTAGTAAGAATCTTCTCAGCCTCTTCAATAGTGGAAACCTGCGTGAAAGTGGGCGGATAGCGAAGTCCCAGCTCCATGTATTCATTGTATATCTTCTCCTCGATTCGCCCGTCGTCTTCCAGCATGAAAGCATCGTAAGGATTAGCTACGATGAGCACATTATATATACGCCACATCATAAGATTGACGAAACTCACGTCTCTCAAATAGAATTTGTTCCAATTATCGGGATTCTGTTCTTTCATTTACAATTACTTAAAGTTCCGGACAAAAGTACTATTTAATCCCTCCTTGCCGTCCCATTTGTTCGTCAAACAATGATGGTAGTTGTTGTTTTGCGAGTCGTATTATTCAAATGAGAACATTACTGCAAAAACGCGTCTTAAACAGCTAAAATAAATGGCGTGAGAATTTT
>ERZ773067.1036-NODE-1036-length-15396-cov-2.969559_pt1 | contig 15396 bp, 11 predicted proteins | sample MGYA00580622_ERZ773067 | MGnify/ENA primary metagenome ERZ773067 (study PRJEB29015, sample SAMEA2737998) | human oral metagenome | biome: human oral; feature: human-associated habitat; material: dental | place: China | collected 2113 ...
ATGGCTGTAGGAGCTATAATCCTGCTTGAAGTTGTATACAATAAAAAAGTAATGCCTGAGTTTGAAGGTGAGCTTGACAAGCTGACAGAGACGGCAAAAGAGAATAAATCCCTCTCCGCTTTTTCCGCTTTTATATGTAAGGTACTGTCAAAGGATAAGCAGGAAAATGCTTTTATGAAGCTCGTGCTCATACAGATTTCAAGAAACAGAGATATAAAGCTAAAGATCTATCCGCAGCTTACCAATATGATTATATTACCTGTGATAATATTGCTGTCACAGCTTCCAAGGATTGGCAACTTTGAGGGGCTTATAACAACCATAAGAGAGGGCAGATGGACTATTGCACTTCTTTATTCGGTCGGACTGACATCATCGGTTATTTATAAGATTATAAGCCAGTCTGACAATAAGGAAAGCCTGTTATTTTATCAGGTACTGCCTATAGAGAATCTCAGTAAGTGCATAAGGGCGGGAATTAAAGTTGTCCTCTTCCACTATATCACTCCTGTATTTATGATTTTATCGGCAATATTTTTTGTCATTTGCGGAATAAAAGTCCTTCCGGATATAGTTTTAGCTTATATTGCCTTTATATTTATCACAAGCTTTGAAATACGTATAAGCGGTTGGGTATTACCGTTTTCGACGGAGACTGTCACCAGTAACGCAGGTTACAATATGCTTATGTTCCTTATAAATATGATTCTTTTGGGTGGAGCCGGCTTTATACATGCCTTTTTCTTAAAATCAATTTTGTCGCAGATTTTAGGAATTGCCGTTATGATGGCAGCTAATTTAATATTATGGAAATTGTTTATGAATAAAAAATATGTTATTGCAAGAGAGTAATTGTGTGATTACATAAAAATAAGCCACTGTAGACTGTTTAGTTTACAGTGGCTGTTTTCTATAGGAAATTTCTTCTTAAAACTTAATTAAGCCAAATACACTTGCAAGTGAGCTTACTAAGATAACAAGTATACATACAGGTGCTAAATATTTGATGAAGAACTTATAAAGCCCTTTTCGCTTAAACTTAGAAGACTGCTCAACCTCTTCAACTATCTTATCCACCCCAATCACATAAACTATGAGTATACAGGTAGAAAGAGCAGCTACAGGCATCATAAGTGAGTTTGTAAGGAAATCAAAGAAGTCAAGGATGGACATTCCAAGTATCTGTACAAAATCAAGCATACCAAAGCCGAGTGCTGAAAATGAACCGAGTATAACTATAATGATACCTATAACTACACTGGCTATATTACGCTTCCAGCCAAGCTGATCCTCTATGGTGGATACACAGGACTCGGCAAGTGAAATAGCACTTGTAAGGGCTGCAAGAAGCACAAGGAGGAAGAAGACTATACCGATAATTCTTCCCATGCCCATGCTTGCAAATACCTTAGGAAGGGTAATAAACATAAGGGAAGGACCTGCCTGAAGCTTCTCAGGATCTCCGTTAAAGAAGGAGAATACTGCGGGTATTATCATAAGCCCCGCAAGGAAGGCTATGGCAGTATCAAAAATCTCTATTTGGGAAGTCGATTTCTCTATGTCTACATTGGTTTTCATATATTCAATATCCACCTCTTTCTTCATATATGAGCCATAGGTGTAAAGAATACCCATTGCTATGGAAAGAGAATAAAACATCTGTCCCATAGCTGCAACCACTGTCATCCAGGAGAAGTTGTTAAAGTTAGGGATGAGGAAATATTTAACGCCTTCAAGAGCTCCCGGTCTGGTTACAGAGTAGATTGAAACTATAATGGCAAGGATAACAAGGATAGGCATCATCATTTTTGACACCTTCTCTATACCATGTTCAACACCTGCAACTATAATAAGAAGGACTACGAGCGAAAAAAGTAAAAACCATACTTCAACACTTGCGCCGGCTGTAATAAAGCTTGTGAAATAATTATCATCTGCAAGAGCCTCTGTACTGCCACGCAGATATTCAAACAAATACTTAAATACCCAGCCGCCTATTACACTGTAATAAGGAATGATGAGCATAGGAATAATGGCATTTACCCAACCGCCTATTTTAAAGGGAAGAGACTTACCGAATTTTCCGAAAGCACCCACAGGGCTTTTTCTGGTCATTCTTCCGAGAGTGGTCTCAGATACGATAAGCACGTATCCGAAAGTAAGCATAAGTATGAGATACACAAGAAGGAAGATACCTCCGCCATACTTTGCCGCCAGATAAGGGAAACGCCAGATGTTACCAAGTCCTACAGCAGATCCTGCTACAGCAAGTACATAACCAAGCCTTCCCGAAAATGAGCTTCGCTCATTATCCCGCCCAAAGGGATCTAGATTATTCTCCTGATTTGTTTCATTGTTCATAATAAATCATCCTCTCTTTTTATATTTAACTCGAAATTCTGTTTAATTCTAATTTTTTTCAAAGTCTACCATTCCCTGAAGCCATATTTCGCCCTTAAATCTACGCCCGGGCAAAGGTTCGCCGAGCAAATCTTCATCGTTTATGGCTATATGAAAATCAAAACCGTTACAGTTTATAAGCATTTCTGTACAGGCTTCCCCTGTAAGACTGTTTATATGAGGGATTACCTCTTTAATTATTCCTAAAATAGTATAGTTATCCGATTCGGAGCCAAAAGGAATGAAGCTGGTTTCCACTATACTGTATACATCTTCGGTCAGTATACGCCTTGATATCATTGTATAGGTGTCAAAATCCATCAGGGTAAGGGTGTTGATTGCCTCTTCGTTGCCTTCTTTTGCAGCCATAAGAAGAGTATCATGCCGCAGGGCATCTTCGTTTTGTACTCTGACCTGTTCATCGGTTTTATTTATGGGAAGCAGTATTTTGCCGGAGGTAGAAAGTCCGGCAAGGGTTAACGGCAGTTCTTTTTTAGTATTCATATATTCCTTTACAGAAAGGTAATCTATGGAATTCTGCAAATAAAATATTAAAGAAGTGCCAAAATGCAAATCATCACACATACCTGTATAAGCATCCGTGTCCATACGTTTAAACACAGATACTTCCTGATAACAGCAAGGCTTTCGCCCTGTAAGGTACGGATAATAATGTTCCAAATGGAAAAAGCCCTTTTCATCATATTCGCCTCGAACGGTAATACCCATTCTGTCTGAAAAGTCCAGGCTTTTTTCAACTATTTTCTTGTGGTCGCTGTCTGATGTAAAAGCAAATTTATCAAGGGTCGGATGAGTCATGACCAGCCCGAGAACCTTATCAAGTTCTTCTCTTGAAGCTATATTGCTAAAGCCGACTGCTCTCAAAAAGCTATGCATGAACTCACCTCCTATAACTAATATATTTTTATAATTTTAAAGCACCCTGAAGTTTACCTACCACGTCTTTAAGGGTTCCGTCTTCAAACGGACTTCTGAGTCCTACCTGCTTTACAAGGCCTGTAAAGAAGTCCTTTGCACCTAAGTTACAAAGTTTAAGATAGCTCTTCCAGGCTGCCTTGTAATCATTGTCCATCATAACCTTGTACTGGAAGGCATTGGTCTGTGCAAGCACATAGTCAATATAATAAAACGGACTGTCATAGATATGACGCTGTTTCTGCCAGAAACCACCCAGGCTGTAATATTCATTTCCTGAATAATCAAGGTGAGGCTTATACTGCATTTCAAGCTCTCTCCACATTTCGTTACGCTGCTTAGGAGAAAGTCCCGGATTGGAATAAGCTATATCCTGAAACTCATCCACCATTGTTCCGTAAGGAATGAAGGCAGCGGCTGACTCAAGGTGCATATCAATATAATCCTGTTTTCTCTTACCGAAGAAAAGTTCCATCCAAGGCTCGGTAAAGAATTCCATTGACATTGAGTGAGTTTCCGCTGTTTCCATGGTAATATCGGAATGCTCATTGATAGGATCGTCTACCATACAGAAGCCCTGGAAGGCATGTCCGCACTCATGTGTCATTACATCTGCATCATCAGCGGTTCCGTTGAAGTTAGCAAATATGAACGGTGATTTATAATCAGGAAGATAGGTCATATATCCGCCTGTCTGTTTTGTCTTTCTTCCGAGTACATCGAAAAGCTCATTATCACACATAAAGTTAATGAACTTAGCTGTCTCAGGTGAAAGCTCGTTGTACATCTTTCTTCCTGCAGCAAGAATGTCATCAGGAGTGCCGATTGGAGCAGGATTTCCGTTGTTAAAGTACACACCTTCATCTTCAAAATGAAGTTTATCAAGTCCAAGTCTCATTCTGCGTCTGTCGTGTAATTTCTCCGCAAACGGAACAAAGTCACGTTTAACCTGCTCTCTGAAGCGCTTAACATCCTCTCTGTCGTAACAGTTACGGTTCATTCTATAGTAACCAAGCTGTATAAAGTTGTCATAGCCAAGTTTTTCTGCCTGTGCGGTTCTGTTTTTTACAAGTCTGTCATAGATGTCATCAAGCTCTTCTTTATTGTTGCTAAAGAACTCTGTATACTTCTTCCAGGCCTCTACACGCACATTTCTGTCAGAATTGTTGAGGTACGGAGCCATAAGTGAAAGATTGAGAGTTTCACCCTTCCAGTCAATCTTAGCTGTAGCAAGAAGTTTATCATAGCGGCTCTGAAGAGAATTTTCTTCCTGCATAAGAGGAACTATCTTATCATCCACAGATTTCATAGCCAGCTCAAGATTCTTAAATGCAACCTTGCCTATTTTGCTTTCCAAAAATGTGCGGTATTCGGAGTTATAGAGTTTCTTACCGTAATCTACAAGCAATGATTGAAGAACAGGACCGTTCTCGTCATAATAGTCATTTTCCCTGCTGTAAAACTCGTCTGTCACATCTATGGAGTGGCGGATTTCAGCAAGTGTCATCTGAGTGTATATGCGATTTACGGTTGTATAATATTTTTTATGAACTTCAAACTGTTCTTCTCCGGATTTTGCATTATCAAAGTCTGTCATAAGTTTCGCAAAGTCCGCTTTAGCTTCTTCAATATCAGCCCTTTTATAAGGCATTTCACTAAATTTCATTGTTATACTTCCTTTCTAAATTATATCTGCAAATAATAATGTTAAGCTATTTTGGGTTGAAAATCAAGATATAAGCAAAAAAACTGATAAAGATAGCTGTTTTAACCAAAAATAATGTGCTATACTGTAAGAATATTATGTAAAGGTTATGGTGTCAACAGTGAACTAAGCTCCAATTTGGGTAAATCTTTTTGTAGGCAAACTTAATCGTAGTTTGAGTCTGTGACACGCAAGTCAGACGGATTAATCAACAGGAAAAAGTCGAGGAAGAAAAGGAGGGCTGCTATGCTGAAATTTGAATATTGTTCACCAACGAAAATTGTATTTGGAAAGGACACAGAAGGAAGGGCAGCAGAGCTGGTTAAAGAATTCAGAGGAACAAAGGTTGTTATCATTTACGGCGGGAAGTCGGTTATAGAAAACGGGCTTCTTAAAAAGGTAGAGGAGAATTTATCTGCCGCCGGATTGGATTTTATCTCTAGAGGCGGGATAGTGCCTAATCCGGTACTTTCAAAGGTTCGGGAGATAATAAAGGCAGGAGTAGAGTTTGGAGCAGACTTCGTGCTTGCTGTAGGAGGTGGAAGCGTAATTGATACAGCAAAGGCTGTGGCACATGGTATAGCATCTCCCGAAACTGATGTGTGGGAGTACTGGGCAGGCAAGAAAAAAGTAGATAAAAGCTTAAATATAGGTACTATACTTACAATATCAGCAGCCGGAAGTGAAACCAGCAATTCCTCTGTTATAACCAATGATGAAGAGGATAAGCCTACAAAGCGCGGAATAACTACAGAATTTAACCGCCCAAAGTTTGCACTTATGAATCCGGAGCTTACCATGACACTTCCTAAATGGCAGATAGGAGCAGGAGTTGCAGATATATTTATGCATACCTCGGAAAGATTTTTTACCAATATTCAGGGAAATCATTTAACAGATGAAATTGCTCTTGGGCTTATCAGAAATATAATGAAATACGGTGTAACAGGTTACAATACTCCTACAGATTATGAGGCTATGAGTGAGATTATGTGGTCGGGCAGTGTTTCACATATAGGGCTTACAGGGCTTGGTGCAAAGGGTGATACGTCAAGAGACGGAGATTGGTCCTGTCATCAGCTTGGGATGGCTATTTCAGCAATCTATGATTCTACTCATGGCGCTACACTTACGGCTGTATGGGGGAGTTGGGCAAGATATGTACTGGATGCTGATGTGTCAAGATTTGCGGATTATGCAAAAAGAGTATTTGGACTTGAGGGAGAGGATGAGACTGTGGCACTTGAAGGAATAGCAAAGACAGAGGAATTTTTTAAGAAGATAGAAATGCCGCTTACCCTTACCAAGCTTCTGGGACATAAGCCTTCCAAAGAAGAAATTGTTGGTTTGGTCAGAGAATGTACTTATAATTTTAGCAGGAAGATTGGCTCTATTAAGGTACTTGATCAGGATGATATAAGAAGGATATATGAAATGTCTGTTTAGCTAAAGGCTACTTAGAAGCACAGCTTATGTGCGATACAGATAAAACAGTAATTTTTCTTACATAGAAGAAAACTGGGCTGTCACATCAAAAATAAACTCTTATGAGACATAGTGTATTCTTAGAGGAAAACATCTATGAATCTGTGTTTATTATAAATGTGACAGCCCCTTTACAGACTTATTACAGCTTAATTTCCCGCAATTAGCTGACTTTTCAAAAAATGGTTTCCTTCTCACATTTTTTGACATTGGTGCAGGTTAGTTAAAGCAGTGAAGTATCAAGCCCCTCTGTACAGGTAATTGCCAGTACTCCGTTTCCTATATGACAGGCAACGGAAAGAGAAAGCGGATGAAGTTCAAACTCATAGTCCGGAAAAGCTGCCTGAGCCTCTTCTTTCCAGGTTAAAGCTTCTTCAAGATTGCCGCCATAGGCAAGAGCAAGGTGAAGATTATGTTTGTCTGCACTTTCCTTAAAGCGGGTTTCCATGTCTTTCCTGATGGCTTCGATCATGGTCTTTTTAGCCTGAGCTTTGCCTCTGCATTTTGCGTAGGCATCGAGTTTGTCACCCTGAATCTGGAGAACGGGCTTAAGATTAAGCAGGGTACCTATAGCAGCGGCAGCAGGAGTGATTCTTCCGCCTTTTTTAAGATATTTAAGAGTATCAAGGGAAAGGTAGATAGAAGACCTGTCAGCAGTTTTTTCAAGATATTCCTTTATTTCTTTTGCATTTTTTCCCATCTTTACAAGTTCAAGCGCATCAAGTACAGACTGATACTGTGTAACAGATACCCTTCTGTTGTCTACAACTTCTACCCTTCCGTCATAATCTTCAGCTAGCATTGAAGCAGTAGAGTATGAGCCTGAAAGTCCGCTTGAAATAGGTATAAATACTACCTGTTCATGGTCTTTTAGAAGCTCATCCCACATATCTGTCATATCGCCCGGAGAAGGCATGGAGGTTTTTACATCTATGCTGTCATCAAGAAGTGCTGCATAAAATTCCTCATGCGTCATGGTAACATCTTCAAATTGAAGATTGTCATTTATAAAAAACGGAGACGGCTGTACAAACATCCCAAGTTCCTTTGCTCTCTTCTGAGATATTCCTGCATTACTGTCTGTAATTATTGCAATTTTCATCAAAATCACCTATCCTATGTATAGTAGTTTAAATGGAACATATAGTTTAAACATTATCTGATATTAAGCCAATAGTCAATATATAAATTTAAATTATTCACATAACATCTTGATAAATATCGTAATCAAGCAATAGAACCCATTACGATATCTTGCAGATATCACCCCTAGTCACAGACCGAAAGCTGTTCATCATACTGTACTATACAGTATAAGAGGCCAGTTACCTATGGTGTGAATAATTGGAGTTTGGGTTATATTATATTTAATTAAGAAAGGATTCAAATGACGACAGACGAAAAATGGATGAAAGCGGCAATAAAACAGGCAGAGAAGGCTAAGAAATTAGATGAGGTACCCATAGGCTGCGTTATAGTTTTAGACGGAAAGATTATTGCGAGAGGCTACAACAGGAGAAATACAGACCATACCTCGCTTGCGCATGCCGAAATGATGGCTATAAAGAAGGCCTGTAAGAAGATTAGAGATTGGAGGCTTGAAGAGTGTACCCTCTATGTTACCCTTGAGCCCTGCCAGATGTGTGCCGGAGCTATAGTGCAGTCAAGAGTTAAACGTGTGGTTATAGGGGCTATGAATAAGAAAGCGGGCTGTGCAGGCTCTATCTTCAATTTGCTTGAGGAAGACAGATTTAACCATAAGGCTGAGGTGGTAAGAGGGGTTCTCGAAAATGAATGTTCAGAAATGATGAGTATGTTTTTTAAAGAATTAAGGGCAAAGAAAAGCCATGCATTTTGCTTCGATACAGTTTCACAAACGGTACCTAAGTGAAAAACTCGGCCCAGGCGCCCTTACGGCACATGAAAGATTTTGCTTAGTGCTGCTTTGTTCCCAACCTGACACGGTTCACAAGCTCTCATTGCGTAAGACCAAGACTTCAACATCCTCCACTTAGGGCAGCTTTGCAAAGACTGTCCCTCAGACAAAATATCACCCCTACTAGAGCGGATTGTAGGTACAGGGCACCGCTATCTCCCCGGCTGCATGGTAGTAATAGTATAGTGAAAATGGGGCTTTATGTCAAGTGGGGATATCAGCTTGTTTCTCTTTTGATGAGTCTCGGTAATGCAGTATATGTTTGAATAATAATAGCGGGATCTTTGATTTTACGCATAAGGTGGCTTACTGCATGTACTCCGAGACTAAATACATCTATCTCAATAACAGTTGGTTTGGGAGAAATAAGCGGAGTATATGGATAATCATCAAAAGCAACTAGCGCTATATCATCCGGCATAGTAAGTTTCATAGATTTAATTGCTCTCATTGTACCGACTGCCATAAGACTGTTGGTACAAATAATGCCATCCGGTCTGTTGGGAAATTGTAATAATTGCATAGCTGAATTATATATCACATCAATATCCGGATCGTTATATGTAATGAATTCCTCTTGAACAATTATCTCATTTTTTTGTAAAGCTATCTGAAATCCTCTTAACCTGTCAATAAAAATTTCATCTCCGCTTTGTCCACCCATAAAAGCAAGTTTTCTGCAACCAAGATTTAATAAGTGCTCAACTGCCATATTAGCGGATAAGGAATTATTTATATCAATCCATGAAAGAATGGTATCGAAATTAGGCTTACCTATACAAATCTGAGGAAAATCAAAGTTGAGCATTATCCGTTCAATCCGCGGAGTAACCAAAGCACCGTTAAGAATCATTCCATCAGCAGATTTACTTGTCATTGCATCTTCTAATATCTGTTCAATCTTTTTTGTATCCTTATCCAGATTTAAAAGTGTAAGGTGATAACCACGACGACTCAATTCGTCTTCTGCACCACATATAATATCAAACATATGCGGATTTTCAAAAGGAATCCCTTTGTAAAACCTATCTGCATATAAGATGTTTTTTGTAACTTTTTTAGCTAAATTTGAAGCGGATACATTAGGGGTGTAATTAAGTTCATTCATTATTTTTAGAACTTTTTCCCTTGTTTTGGATGAAACGTACATTTTGTCATTGATTACCTTGCTTACAGTGGCTGTGGAAACACCGGCTCTTTTTGCAACATCTGAAATTGTATATTGCATAAAACACCTCCTTAATATAGTAAAACGCTTAACTAATTTGTGTAAAATGCCAAGAGATAAATTGTTGACTTTGCATAAGTATGGTGCTAATATTCAATTAAAAGATACAACATTATACAAAAAAATGCAATAAAAAGATGTAATTTATTAAAGGAAAATAAGTAAATCGATTTATGAATAAGTAAACAATAAATATTTTTAACAACAGAAGGGAGACCAGCTATGAAAAAAAGAATGGTTTTAATTTTGGCAGCTTTAATATGTGTAAACACACTTGTAGCGTGCGGAACAACTAAAAGCGGTACTACAAATGACAAACAGGCGGTATCGGCAGAGAAAGCAACTGAGGGTAAATCACAAAAAATGTCGGTAGAAGCAACAAAGCCTGAGACATCAGGAGATACAGCAACAGTGAAGATCTGGCATGACGGCAATGAGGCCATTATGCAGACAATTGCAGATGAAGTCAATACAAAGCTTTCAGGAGATAATATCAGGGTACAGTTTGAAAAAAAGACAGATATGCCAAGTCAGCTTAAGTTATACGGTACAGATGTAGCAAACGGACCGGATATGTATTTTTATGCACATGACGTACTTGGAAGCTTTGTTGCAATGGATCTGTTAGCTCCTTTATCAGATGTAACGGATGTGGATAAGCTACTTGCGGATGAACTTCCAATGACAGTGAAAGCCGGACAGTTGAAGGATGTACAGTATTTATTGCCGGTATATTTTGAAACTCTTTTGTTCATCTATAACAAAGAACTTTGGGAAGGCACAGTACCGTCAACAACGGATGAAATGTATAAATACATGGAGACACACACAGATGTTGACAAAGGAATATATGCTGTTGTAAATCAGCATACAAATGCATACAATGTTTCACCGTTCATTAATGGTTTTGGCGGATATGTAATAAACGAGGATGCAAAGCCGGGATTTACGGATTTGAATACTATTAAAGCAGTAGAATATAATAAGAAATTTGGTGTTCTCCAGGCAGATGGTGACTACAATACAGTGACAACTTTATTTAACGAGAAAAAAGCAGCAGCCATTATTGGTGGCCCTTGGCTTACATCAGGGATAGAAGAGGCAGGTATTAATTATGGTGTTGCGTCACTTTCAGATATTAAGCTTCCAAACGGTAAAGGCATGGCACCTTTTTCGGGTGTACAGGGTGTTGGAGTACTAAAAGTTGCGCTTGAAAAAAAGAAAGATGCTATTGCAAAGGTACTAACCGCAATGTCAACTCCTGAGGTAGGTATCGCACTTGCCAATAAAGCCGGTTGTGCTCCTGCAAACAGCAAATCATATGACAATGCGGATGTTAAGGCAAATGAGATGATTACAGCGATTCAGAGAACTGCTTCTACAGCACAACCAATGCCTAATATACCTGAAATGAGTGTGATGTGGGGACCGGCAGAATCATTTCTTGTTGCGGTCAATAAAAATGGAGAAGATGTAACCAAAGCAGCAGAACAAGCTCAAAAAGCAGCAGAGCAGGCAATTAAGGATATGCAGTAGAGTGCTTCAAAACCTGCTGCACCTGATTTATATAAGGAAACCGGATACGATAATGATAAGAAAACAAAAAATAAAGCCATGGATTTATATATTACCGGCACTGTTATTACTCTTGATAATTCTGGTATTTCCAATCATGTATACGGGATATATTTCCCTGACAAACATGAATATGTATCATTGGAATGATTATAAGTTTATAGGTGTTTCTAATTATATAAGAGCCCTTTTTAAATTTGATTCGGGATTTTTGGAAGCATTGCTTACTACGATTTTGTGGACTGCCATAAATATGATATTACAAATTGGAATGGGTTTCTTAATAGCATTAGGATTAAACTCGCCACTATTAAAAAGATTAAGTCGTATTTATAAAACATTATTAATGCTTCCATGGGCAATGCCGGCATATATTTCAATTTTACTTTGGCGTGTAGGTATGTTTAATACGGAATTTGGTATCTTAAATAAACTTTTGACACTATTAGGACTTAGTAAAGTTGATTTTCTTGGGAATAATATTATTGCATTTTGCTCTTGTCTGACACTTAATCTTTGGATGGCACTTCCTTTTATGATTTCAACGATTGATGGTGCATTACATAGTATAGACAGTAGTTTATATGAGAGTGCTATTTTAGACGGAGCAGGTTTTTGGGAATCAACATACTGTATAACAATTCCTGCAATAAAACCAATCATTGCACCGGCAGCTGTTATGACAACATTTATTACATTCAAACAATTTGATATTGTTTATCTTTTGACGCAACAAAGAGGATATATGACAGGGGCAAACCTTAATACAGTTATTACATATGCACATCAAAACGCCTTTGTATCAAATAACTACGGATTGTCCGGTGCGGTAAGCATATTGCTTTTTGTTATTATAATACTGTTTTCGATAATTACTAATCGTAGCCTTCAGGAGAAATAGTTATGAGAAAAATAACACATTTAAGAACGGAGACTGCGGTAAAGGGGATTGTGCTTAACAGCATTTATATTTTGCTCTGTCTTACCGCTTTGCTCCCTATATTTTATGCATTAATTGTATCATTTGGCGGGAAAAGTGCAGTATTATCAGGAAGTCTGTCGATACTTCCTAAAGATCCTACGTTAGAGAATTATCGTACAATTCTTATAGATGAACCATTTTTATTATGGCTGAAAAATTCATTATTATTAAGTGTAGGGACTATTTTAGTTGCAATGACCTGTGCCATACCGGCTGCATACGCAGCTTCAAGATGGCGTTTTAAGGGAAGAAAAACATTGCTTAGAAGTTTGCTTATATTAAATGCATTCCCACAGGTACTGTCACTTTTTGCGCTTTTTCGCGTGTTGAAAATAACGGGAATGTTAAATTCGCACATGGGATTAATTATTATATATGCAGGTTCTATGTGTGTATTTGCTATATGGAATATGAAGGGCTATTTTGATACTATCCCAATTGAAATAGAAGAAGCTTCTAAAACAGATGGTGCGAGTGACTTGCAGACAATAAGAAGAATAATAATGCCTTTGGCAAGACCTGCAATAATTGTTACTTGTGTAATGGTATTGATTACTGTCTGGAATGAATATTTATTTTCAACAACATTTTTGCTTGACAGCAGTACATATTCATTGGCGGGAGGACTTTACCAGTTACAGTCAAATGATTACAGTCGAAGCTGGTCAATGTTCTCAGCAGCTTCAATACTCACGTCTGTTCCATTAGTATTGGTTTTCTTTAAAATACAGAAGTATATGGAATTTGGATTAACTGCAGGTGGTGTAAAGGGATAGATGACGAATATCTTAAAACTGTAACTAAAGAATAATAAATAAGATAAAGCTGTCGGCTACGTATGGAGGAAAAATGATTTGCAGAGAAACAATAGTCCATATTCCGTTATCGGAGTATGCTTTTATAAACAGTGAAACCAGTATAACAATCCGTATACGCACAGGTAAGGATAATTTAAAACGATGTACACTGTATTATGGAGATCGTGTATATCCCGCAGATCCGATTATTTTTACACCGGTTGAGATGTATAAGGTAGCTTCGGATTTATACTTTGATTTTTATGAAGTAACATTTGAAAGTCCGTATACCAGGGTGTGTTATTACTTTGATATTGAGGATGACGAAGAACAAATTTATTTATATTCAAATATATTCTCTAAGAAACTGCCTGAAGAACGGAGTGAGTTTTATCAATACCCTTTTATGCGGAGAGAAGAGATAAATACTGTGCCGGAGTGGTTAAAACATGCAGTTGTGTATAATATTTTTCCGGATAGCTTTGCTTCCGGAAAAAGAAACATTGAAGGGAATCCGGATGAAATACACTGGGAAAGTGAAATTTTGCTTCATTCAAGACTTGGCGGCAACATAAGAGGAATAATAGAAAATCTTGATTATATAGCAGAATTGGGATTTAATTGTCTTTATTTAAACCCTGTTTTTGTTGCTGCAGAATACCATAAATATGACCTGCTTGATTATTATCATATAAGTCCGAATCTGGGAACAGATAAGGATTTTGAAGAGCTTGTAGAGGCCATTCATAATAAGGGAATGCACATCATTATAGATGGAGTATTTAATCATTGTAGCTGGTATTTCTTTGCTTTTGATGACGTGGTAAAAAACGGAGAACGTTCAAGATATAAAGATTGGTTTTATGATTTAGAATTTCCGGTTATAAGACCTGAAAATCCGAATGAAAAACCTAATTACAGTTGTTTTGCCTATGAAAGGAAGATGCCGAAGTTGAACAGTTCAAATGCTGAAGTCAGAGAGTATTTTGTAGAGGTTGGCCGGTATTGGATAGAAAAATTTCAGGTGGATGGATGGCGTCTTGATGTGGCTAATGAAGTAGATCGAGATTTCTGGAGAGCATATAAAAGGGCAACCAGAGAAGCAAATCCTGAAAGTGTAATGATAGGTGAAATTTGGGAAAGTGCGGAGAGTTGGCTTCGTGGGGATATGTTCGATTCCACAATGAATTATGATTTCAGAAAAAATTGCAGAGATTTTTTTGGTACAGAAAAAATTAATGCAAAGGAATTTGCCGGTAGAATTACAGATATGATGTATCGTTATCCAACAGGAATCCTGCACGGACAGTTGAATTTATTAGACAGCCATGATGTAAGCAGATTTATGTCATACTGCAAGGGAGATATAAGAAGGTTCAGGCTTGCAGAAGTGTTTCTTTTTACATCGCCGGGAGTACCGAGTGTATTCTATGGTGATGAGTTAGGAATGGATGGAAACAGTGAACTTACACTACGCGGACCTATGCCTTGGAATAATCCGATATCTGATGAACGTGAATTTTTGCAAAAACTTATAACTCTCAGGAAAGGAAATGAAGCTTTTGTGACAGGTTCATTTAAGGAAGTTTTTTCGGATGAAAACGGACTATATATCTATGAAAGAAGTTTGAAAGGAAAAACAATAACAGTGGCGATAAATGCCCGTAATTTGAAGGGTGCATTGAATATGGTATCTGTTGACAATGTGTTGATATCTGCAGAATATTCAGACAAAATTTTAGGACCGTTTGGGTATGTAATTTGGATGTAATTATAAAAAAATATTTATTTGAAAGGAGATTTTTGCTATGAAAAGTATCAAAAGAAAAATTATGCTGACAACAGCCTTTCTATCGATTATGGTATCGGCTTTGCCCTTACCTGTATCGGCTTCAGAAACTGTCAGTACACAACAAAATGTGACTAGAAGTAATTTGACATTACAGGGTGAGCGTGTTTATCAGATTATGACTGATCGTTTTTATGATGGAGACATAACTAATAACGCAAAAGGTGAGGCCTTGAGATATCAGGAAGCCACAGCTGATGATATGGCATATATGAAAGGCGGTGATTGGCAGGGTATTATAGAAAAGATATCGTATATTAAAGGAATGGGGTATACAGCTATTTGGATTTCTCCTATAACAGATCCGCAATTATGGAGTATTCCTGATGAAAATGGAGTTCAGGGACCTACAGCTTACCATGGTTATCATGCATATGATGTAAATCGTGCAAACAGATATTTTGGTACAGAGAATCCACAAGAGAGTAAAAAAATATTAAAAAAGTTGGTAGATAAATGCCATGAAGCTAATATAAAAGTTTTTTTTGACATTGTTCCAAATC
>ERZ773067.1048-NODE-1048-length-15339-cov-3.161541_pt1 | contig 15339 bp, 17 predicted proteins | sample MGYA00580622_ERZ773067 | MGnify/ENA primary metagenome ERZ773067 (study PRJEB29015, sample SAMEA2737998) | human oral metagenome | biome: human oral; feature: human-associated habitat; material: dental | place: China | collected 2113 ...
CTAGCAAACTATCTATAACAATAGTAGCCATGGCCTTATCAAGTGATCCAGTTGGTTCATCTGCAAGGATTAAATTACCTGGCTTTATCATTGCTCGAGCAATTGCTACTCTCTGCTTTTCTCCACCAGAAAGCTCATTTACAACTGCATCGAACTTCTCGCCAATCCCGTAGTTTTCCAAGGCAGTTCTAATAAGACGTTCCTGTTCCTGCTTTGAAAGCTTGATGTATTGAAGCGCTAGTAAGAGATTTTTGCTTACTTTCCAGTCATTAATGAGAGCAAAAGATTGGAACAAATAATTAATCTCAGTGCGCCTCATAAGTGTTGCTTTTTTACTATTAATTGAAGGGTACGCTTTGCCTTCAAGGCTAATTATGCCTGAGTCTAAGGTCTCGAGAAGACCAATGATGTTGAGAAGCGTTGATTTTCCGCAACCAGAAGGTCCCACAAGAGCCACTGACTCTCCACTCTGTATTTCAAATGAAATGTTATGAAGAACTGTGTTGCTTCCAAATGACTTGTTAAGAGCATCTACCTTTAGAAACGTATACATAATTACTCCTTAGAGAGATTCTCTAGAACAATTTTCATAGTGCTTCTATTTGCAGAAATGCTGATAGTCAAATTGGAAATCAATAACATCAAGCAGCCCATTATTATTCCAAGAGTTGAGCCTATGACAATCATGCAAAGTGTTCCAACAAGTGCAATGAGATTCACTATGAGGAAAATATTTATGTATTGCTTGTAAATACCAAATCCCAACATGCATTCAACAGCAATTTTTCTCTCATTTAATCTCTGAACAATTGAAATCATGCTTATTTGAATAACTGTTATAGCTGCAAACATAAGCACAATTACAACACCGAATAAGAGAAAGAGCTCCTGCAGAGATTTTCTATAGTCCTTTATAAAGCTTTCTATCGAACTAAATTGCGTTCCAAAACCGTCATCAGATAGCTCTACAATGCCGCTAGAATCTAGCAAACTTGAAGCGGCTTCAGGTGACAATTTTATATAACTATTATCAAGACCAGTAGCCACTAAGCTCTCTGATTCACTAGGAATCATATTATTTGACGTTACTACTTTGATTACTATATTTGTGCTTATAGAAGGGCTATCTATACTTGTTGACCAGGTAAAAAATCCCCCACTAGCATCGTATTCAATGAATTCAGATGAAGGATTTTGCATATAAGGCGTGACAATATCCGACTCAAATATTTTGTCGCTTCTAGATACAAGCTCTCTCAACAGAGATTTTTGTTCTTCTGAGTACGATCTTGGAACTAGATAAATCCTTGTTCCATTCTCTGCTTTTTTAACTTGTTCATCAGTTAACGCTACCCCAATTTCTTTTAGATAAGAAGGGGATGCAATCAGAACATCAAATGGCTTCAAAATTGCAGAATTTATTCCATAAGCATTTAATGTTGCTTCACCTATGTGATTTACATGAGCAATATAGACACCTTTATCGTGCTCATGGTCTTTATACCAATCAAATAATTCTTTACTTTTATCCATTAGTCTACCGTTGAAAAAATTACCTTGTACAACGTGATTTCGAACAATATACCAATCTTTATATATAGACCAATTTTCTTGAGTGGATAGTAAATTTGAATACATAGTTATTGGAGCATCCATATAAATTGAGCCAGCAAAAACTACCACACAACAAAGCGCATAAATAATCGCCGTTAGAACGTACAGACCCTTTTGCGACAGTCTTCCTAAAATTGCATCCACAGGTCGGATTGTTAAAAGTGGAGCAGCAGAAATTAGAACCGAAACCACAACTACAAGTATTGATGGCAGTACCGTGGTAAACGTAAACAGTAAAAACCTGCCAGTAATATTAAATCCGGAACAATTAACCATTGTCCAAATAAGAGCTAATGGCAGTAAAACAGCTGCTAAAGCACAATAGAAAAAATAATGATGTACAACGTAATCGCTTTTACTCCAGCCGAGCATTACGTGGACACCAAGTTTCTTTAATTCTTGTAATGAGTTGTAATACGTCAGTAAACAAAACGAAATACTCAAGATTATAAAAGTTACCCCAGCAACGTAGTAGAACAGTCCAATTTCAACAGCTGATCCTGAATTATTAGTAATAAATTTTTCTTTATGTAAGCCAGTAACCTCTGAAATCTGACTGACTAGCTCATCAAATTCTCCAGGAGAAAGGCCTAGAACAGCACAAGAATTACCCAAATTATAGCCGGGGGTAATTTGATCTAATTTGAAATAAACTGAACCTAATACATACGGTAAATCACCAACTTTATTGTTAGTATCCATTCCGTAGCCAAGATATGACTCTGGAGAATGCTCTAGCAGCTCATTAATTTTTTGTCTATTTATAACTTGAGTGCCAAGAACATCAAAAGAATTGGAGCTGTTCGCTTTATTACCTTGAGAGGACAGTACGCCAACCGTCAGTATCCTAGGTCCTTCAGTAATTGATTCAGTCTTTTTTGTTATAAGAATCATCTTGTGAGTTTGTGCGTAAGATCTAACAACTGACACAAACGTTTCTTTTGTCTCATTGGACATCTGTGAAGTATAAATTTGCGGCTGATTAGAAAGCCAAGCATCAAATTCTCGAGAAATAAAAATTTCTAAAAAACCTTTTCCCACCAAAAACGAAGAGAGTGCAATTAAGACAACTATGATAGAAACAATGAAGCGGTACGCTCTTTTCATTTCTTCACCTACAACATATCTTTGCCTTATAAAGAATCAAATATCACCTCAGTAAAAGCTATCCTCTGCAATCCCAATATGCTTCAAGGGTATTGGAACCAACCCATCCCCACGCTGTTGAGAGGACACCAGGATCCTTCCACCCAGAAGAATATCCATTTACTGAAGAACAGTGCTCATAGCTCTGAGAGTTACAATCAGAGAATCCCCAAGCTGCTGCATTACGACCATAATTCCAAAATACCGCACTACCCTTGTAATAAACCGTATATGCATATGCTGTTGCGGTAGCGCCAAAACAAAGTAGGCATCCTAAGAGAGCAGTTACAAGAAATTTCTTAAACCTCATATCTCCTCCAATAACAGAGCGTACCTTGCTTTGGATTCTGATGTATATATATATATAGTTTTTTAGTCGATAAAATCTAAAGTATTCGTCAACGGTTCATTTTATATGGCGAAAGGTACTTTTAATTAAAAGTATTATATAAGAAAGGAATAAACAAAATGGCAAAAAGAGGTGGATTTCCGGGCGGTGGAATACCGGGAGGAATGGGAAATATAATGAAACAGGCACAGCGTATGCAGCGCCAGATGGAAGAAAAGCAGAAAGAAATGGAAACCAGGGAGTTTGAAGGAAGTGCCGGTGGCGGAGTTGTAACTGTTAAGTTAAACGGTAAAAGAGAAGTGCTCGGAGTAAAACTTGCAGAAGAAGTTGTGGATCCTGAGGATATCGAAACATTAGAAGATCTTGTAGCAGCGGCACTTGGTGAGGCTCTCCGCAAGGTGGAAGAGGCAAGCAACGCTTCTATGGAGCAGCTTACCGGTGGTCTTGGTGGTTTGGGTGGAGGATTCCCTTTCTAAATGGATTATTATGGAAAACAGGTTAATAAGCTGGTCGAGGAACTTTCAAAGCTTCCGGGCATAGGAGTAAAGACCGCAGGCAGACTTGCCTTTCATATTATAGGTATGCCTAAGGAAAATGTAGAGGCTTTATCTTTGGCAATAAGTCAGGCAAAGGAGAATGTCTGTTATTGTAAAGAATGTTTTACTTTGACAGACTCACCTCTTTGCCCGATTTGTGCCGATAAGGAAAGAAACCACAATATGATAATGGTGGTTGAGAATGTAAGAGACCTTGCAGCTTATGAAAAAACTAAAAAATATGACGGAGTTTACCATGTACTGCATGGCGTAATTTCTCCGCTTTTGGGTATAGGACCTGCCGATATCAAGCTGAAGGAACTTATGGTGAGGCTTCAGAATAATGATGTGGAAGAAGTTATTATAGCTACAGGTTCCAGCCTTGAGGGAGAGACTACTGCTATGTATATAAGTAAATTAATTAAGCCTACGGGAATAAAGGTGACAAGGATAGCCAGCGGAGTTCCTGTGGGAGGCGACCTTGAAAACATTGATGAAGTAACCCTGCTTCGTGCATTTGTTGGCAGAACTGTACTTTAAAAAATAGTAGACTGCTGTAACATTACAGCAGTCTACATTTAAATGAGAGGGGGAAGATGAAGTATTTCTTTGGGGAAAGTTTTCTTCATCTACAAGGAATAGTATAAGTGTTAAATGTGTTAAATTTGTGTTCAGAATATTAAAAAAATGAGAAGATTGTTTAACATTTGCTTAGTGAATATTATTGAACACTATCCCCTTAACTGGGGCTATATTATAAAAAGGAGAACAGGTATGGCAAATAATATCCTTAATGAAGGAAAAGAAACTCTTAAGAAAATTTATGAAGAAGTAAAGGATCTCGGACAGAATGAGTTAAGAGAAAAAGAATTAATGGCGGCAGAGGATAATACCGAAAAAGCTCTGGCCGATAAAGAGAAGGCGGTAGCAAAAGAAATAGCTGACACCATAAAGAAGAGACGCGAAGAAATAATTAAGACCTTTGATCTGGAAGAAGACAAGTTAACAGGCATAGCTAAAAAGACAAGCCAGAAAAGGGAAAAATACAGAGATGGCAAGGTTTCGGAAAGGATAAGTACTGAAACTATAAATTTTATAGAGGCAAATAAACAGATAAAAGAGGAAACTAAAAAACTGTATAAACAGACGAAGACTCCGGGCTTCTTTAATTCGGGCTTGTATTATACCCTTTTCATGCCGGGAAGTCTAAAAGACATGGTATATTGTTTTTTGGCCTTTCTTATATTTTTTGCAGGTGTTCCTTCACTTATATGGTATTTTCTTCCTAACCCTATTGAAGTTTATATGATAGTGCTTATGTACCTGGCTTGTATTGCTGTGTTTGCCGGGTTATATATCTTTATTTTCAGTGTTTCAAGATCAAAGTACAGAGATACGGTTTTTGCGGGCAACAATGCAAGAAAAAAAATAAGAAACAATAAAAAGGTTATAGCAAAGATAAGCAACAGTATAAGAAAAGACGAAGATGATTCGCATTACGGACTGGAAAATTATAATGCCCAGTTGGAAGATTTACAAATTCAACTTGAAGACCTCGCTGCTAAAAGAAAAGAAGCTTTAAGGGTATTTGATGAAAGTACCAAGAAGGTAGTTACAGATGAAATACAAAATACAAACCAGAGTGAGATTGAGGGCTATAAGACAAGGCTTGCGGAGATTACTGCTGATTTGTCAGGTATAAGGGCTTATATAAAGCAGAGAAAAATATTTATAGCCGAAAATTATGAAGTTTTTCTCAGTAAAGAAATGGTGGATGCAGAAACTTTGAAGGATTTACTTGAGATAAGTGAAAAGAATCCGAATGCTTCTATCGGTGAATTGATCGAACTGTATAAGCAGCCGGTATCCGAAAATTGAAAGGCAATGGATAATGTCTGATAATAAAGAACTGAATGGAAATGATTTAAAGGAAGATAACATTAAATCGATTTTACTTAATATCTCGGAAGAGGAAGATTCTGAGCCGGATGAAATAAACGAGGAAGAAGAGAAACGTTCTTTGGCAGGTAAATGGATAAAGGGAATATTAATTGCCTTAGTTCTGATAGCGGTCATTCCGTTTGCGGTAGTCAGTATATTTTTTAGTAAGAAAAATTACACCGGCTATGAGACAGTTGTAGAATCTGCCAAGAATCTTCCTGAAGGTTCAGGTTATGTGACAGATTATGGTAAAATACTTTGCTATAATAATGAAGGAATATCAGTCTACAACAGCAAGGGTGAGATAGAATGGAATGCTGCTCTTAATATGACAAATCCAAAGATTACCACCAATAACGGCTGTGCGGTGGTTGCCGATATAGGCGGCAGAAATCTTCTGGTGGTAAACCATAAGAATATTCCTGCAAAACAGGTAAATCTTCAGATGCTTCAGGATATATTGCTTGTGGATATATCTGAACAGGGTGAAATTGCAGTACTTATGGAGGCGGATAAAGGATATAATATCCAGTTAATCAATCCCTATGATAACAATAACAGCCTGAAGGCAGAGATAAAAACCTACTCTAAAGATGACGGCTATGCACTTTCGATGGCTATGTCAAAAGATGGCTCAAAGTTAGTAACCGAATATGTAAAGACAGATAATAATGAAATAAAGTCTACTCTTACTTTTTATAACTTTGATAAAATAGGCGAGAACTCAAATGCCGACAGAATAGTCGGAGTTTTTCCTTTTGAAGATACCATTTTTCCTAAGTTGAAATTTGCGGATAATAATACGGTCTGTGCGTACGGAGACAATAAGATAGTCTGCTTTGAAGCTAAAAGAGAGCCTGCTCTCATCTGGGAAAAGAAAATCGCCGGCAGGATTGAAAGAATAGCCGAGGACGAAACCGGCTTTGCCGTACTTGTAGATGAAAGAAATATATCAATGGTAGACAGTACAAGCGTTACAAGCGGTTCTGCTGTTTCTTCCGATTATATTGACAGTGATTACTTAAATAATGAGACGGTGAGTAAAGATAAGCCTGTAGTGTATTCATTTACCTACAGCGGAAGTAAGAATTTTGCGGAAGCAGTGGATATTAATGCTAAAGGAATGAGCTTTAATGATGGGGAGACAGTGTTACATTCTGAAAATAACTGCATAATATTTGACAGCAACGGAAATCAGAAGTTTAAGACTAAGTTTAATGATGGTATAATAAGTATCTTTCCTACCAATAATAAAATAAAATATTATGCCATATTGGGGAAAAAGTTAAAAGTAATAAAATTAAATGAATAGTTTGGAGTATACAATGTCTAATTTTATATTAATAATGGTAGTTGTAATCTTTGCAGCCTGTTTCTACGTGGGCAGCAGGAGAGGACTTGTAAGGACTGTATTCGGTCTTTTTTCTTCAATAGTTGTATTGCTTGCCGGTACGGTAATTTCACCGGTTATAAGCAATCAGTTAAGAAATAATGAAAAAATATTTAATGCTGTTTCGGAGAGGATAGAAAAATCTCTTGAAAATTATCAGAAGGGTGATGAAAAAACTGAAGAAGATAAGAAGGAAAAGTCTGTAAAAGATAAAGAAGAAAAGAACAGTAAGAAAAGTAAAAAGAAAAACATAAAAGAAGCAAAAAAGGATGTAAAATTTAGTGCGGATGAATTCTATGTACCTACCGACATTTTGGGAAACAATAAAGCGGTAGAAGAAATTGTATCGGATATCCTTAAGAATGAGCATTTTACCAGGGCTAAAGAAGAGATACAAAAAGAGGTAAACCATAGGGTTGCCATCTACCTTACAGGTATAGTGATTAACTCAGGAACTTTTATCCTTGTATATCTTTTACTTAGCGTAGGGCTTTTTGTGTTGAGTCATGTACTTAATATTATCAGCAAACTTCCTGTATTAAATGAGCTAAACCGTGTGGGTGGAGGAATAGCAGGTCTGTTCCAGGGACTTGTTATAATATGGCTTATATTTACACTTATGATAATATTTATAGATAAACCTTTTATACAGGACGGAATGAGACAGATAGAGGGAAACATATTCTTGAAACTGCTTTATGAATCCAATATTATAGCGAAGGTAATAGGGCTTAAATAGGAGGAAAAATGAAAGAGGACTATTCATTTTTTGCAATGATGTCAAGGCTTAAATATATTAACCGCTGGGCTTTGATGAGAAATTCCAGAGAGGAGAACTTAAGCGAACATTCGCTTGAAGTAGCTATGCTCGCCCATGCCCTTTGTACTATAGGAAATAAGCGCTTTGGGAAAACGTTAAATGCTGACAGGGCAGCTCTTATAGGACTTTACCACGATGCAACCGAGATAATTACGGGGGATATGCCAACTCCTGTAAAGTATTTTAACAGTAATATAAAAAGTGTGTATAAGGAAATAGAACATACTGCCTGTGGGAAACTGCTTTCTATTTTACCTGAGGATTTGAGGGGCGAATATGAAGCAATATTTGAACCGTCAGATGAGTATAAATATGAGAAAGCTCTGGTTAAGGCAGCAGACAAGCTTTCAGCATATATTAAATGTCTGGATGAAAAGAAGGCAGGAAATCATGAATTTTTACAGGCGGAAGTAGCTACATTGAAGGCAGTTAAAGCCTTAAATTTAGTTGAAGTGGAAGTGTTTTTAAAGGAGTTTATGCCGGCTTACAGCAGGACTTTGGATGAAGCCTGTTTGCTTTAAGGAGGATATGTTGAAGATAAGAAATTTGGAAGTTCGTGACAGAGAAGAAGTATTTAAAATGATGAGAGTTTTCTATAATTCGGAGGCTGTACTTCATACCGCATCTGATGAAATTCTATACAAGGATATAGATGACTGTCTTTCTGCTCTGCCTTTTATAGAGGGCTATGTATTTGAGGAAGAAGGAAAGCTTCTAGGCTATGCGATGGCTGCTAAGAGTTATACTACGGAGTATGGCGGACTTCTCATTTTTATAGAGGATTTATATATAAAGGAAGAGTACAGAGGGCTTGGTATAGGCAGCAGTTTTTTTCATTTTATAGAAGAAAAATACAAGGGGCTGGCTGTGAGATACAAGCTTGAGGTGGAAGAAGAAAACCAGAATGCAATTTCTGTATACAAAAAGCGCGGCTATAATAAGCTTGGATATTTTATTATGAGTAAGGAAGTGTAATGTAATTCATTGTTGTATTTGCATTTATAGTTGTGGAATTAAGAAGAATGATTAGTCACTATTTTAGTGAAAAATATTCTTCTTATTTTTTTATCTTGTTATACGGACTGACACTTTTAAATAATGGAAGTATTACAGGACAGGGCTTATTTATATTTATGATGATTGCTCTCGGAATTTTTAAACCGATTTTAAAGGCATCCGGTTATGTTGACAGGTTGGTACAGATGGAAACAGTTGCAAAGGAAATAAAAGAAAAAACAATGACTGCGATAATAGGGAATTCAGGTTCGGGAAAATCAACTTCAGCGATCTAATTGGCAAATGGTTAGACTGTAACCATCGTGACAGTATGTTCTATTTGGTGCAACATATGAAATATCTTTTGAGTTGTCAGAATACTTAATTTTAATTTGGTCTTTATACCAAGGATTTATCAAAAAATAGTTATGTTTTCGATAATACCCAACAAGAGCCAATGCATGATAACCTTTTTCACCATCTTTCTTTTTCCTGCCCATCCGTAAAAAAATAGGTTTAGAATTATCAATTTCTCCTTTAATTGTTGTGCCATCTATAGAGCTTGCTTCTCTTGGAGAAATTGAATGTGTATTGGCAACAGATATGACTTGGTTGTTAGTTAATCCTTTATCTACTACTTCACCAAAGTATTCTTTAACAATGTCTTTGGCAGTCAATGAAACGTTTTTCTTATAATTAATAATTGCTGCTGTTATAGCAGCGGCACACCAAGATCTCTGCGTGCCATCAAACTTCCCATTTTCAGTCTGTGGAACAGATTTTACCGGAAGAATTCTTGATTTATAATTTTTAGGCGGATTTTCAAATAACTCCAAACCAGATATATCATCATTTTTATATTTAATATCACTACCTAACGTTAAAAGTGCATCTGTAATATTTACTCCTTCAACACTTTCCATATCTTTATCATTAAAAAGCGATTTATCAAAAGAATTAATATCATCCATTACTACTCCAGGCGATACAGAAATTATTCCATTTTCATTTTCTAAAAATAGTCCTTCTTCATTGGATATTATATTGACATTCTTTAAAGTTTCTGATTCCTGCATTTTTTGTAATTCTTTTGCTATTTTATCTTCAGACAGCTGCATTAAATATTTACCATCATCATCATATAGTGTTAAAGTCGAAAATATCTTACCATCTCTCATAACAGGAAAATGATAAATCCTATTATCACCATCACACTCCTTGATGTTAATAGGATATCCTAACGAATAATTATATTGTGGTGCTTCTACAATATAATCATTAAGCCATTTTGGTGCTTCTATCTTTACATAATTCAGAATTCTATCAGGTGTTTTTTTAGTAAATATTTCATAGTTATTATATGTTTCATCCTTTGCATATGCTAAATTTGATGTAACTATACTTAATCCTACAATAATCCCCATTACAAGTGTTGTTAATTTTTTAAAATTTTTTTTCATAGCCATTCTCCATTTCTAAATTGATATTGATATTCTTCAATACACTTATGCTATAACCCCCAAAATCTTCAATTAATAGTGTAAAAAAACAATGTTTATTCAGTCGCAGGATGACAATCAATGTTGCTACCCTTTTTTATTAATGTGGTGATACTTATGATGAAGTTAAAATATTCCATCTGCTGTGGGCTTGATGTCCACAAAAATGTTATTGTTGCAACCATCGTAATCACAAATGCTGACGGAATCTCTGAGTACAGGCTGAAATCTTTTTCAACCTTCAACTCAGATATTAGAAAATTTCACAGCTGGCTGATCGAGAATAATTGTTATTTGGTACGTATGAAATCTTCTGAGAAAAATCGTATATAAAACTGCATAACTGTTTCCAATGTTGGCATTGTCAGTGTACTGTCTGATCCTTTTGGCAAAACAGCCACGGAAATCATGTCATATCTTCTTACACATACTTCTGATTCCATTGATGAAAGAGCTGTCCGCAAACTCATTAAAAAAGGGGCAAAAGCTAAATCCGATGAAATCATTGAGGCAATCAGGGGATACAATATCGAATCTGATCAGGCTAAAAAGCTTGAACTTGCCCGCAGCCATCTGGAGTATCTTGACGGCATGATTACTCAATCTGAAGTTGAGCTTTATGTAAGGATGAAGCCTTACTACATGTTCGTTGAACTTGTTTCTACAATGCCCAGAATGACCGAACTAAGTTCAATAATCGTTCTTGCCGAAACAGGTGTAGATATGGGCATCTTTGATGATGCCAAGCACTTGTGCTCATGGTGTGGGCTTTCACTTACTAACAATGAATCAGCCGGTAAAAAGAAGTCTGTGTGGATTTCAAAAGTCGGAGATTACTTAAAGCCTATGATGGTGCAATGTGCACTTGCAGCAATCAAGAGCAAAAAGCAGCATTATTTTGCAATCAAGTATGGACGAGTTAAAAAACGCCGTGGTCATAAGAAAGCAATCATTGCCATAGCAAGAATGATGATAGTTTGCATTTATCACATGGTTTCAGATGAAAAACCGTTTACTCCTATTGATTGCGAAGAACTTATGTCTCCTAAAAATCATATAGAGTGTGTGATTCTAAATGAAAACAATGTCTTTGCTTATCTTGAAAGCCTTGGTTATGATAGCCCAAAGTTAGTAAAACGCAACGATAACTAACATTTATTATTTATATAGTTACAAATTTTAGGGATCTTGCGAGCCCCTTATATAAGTGCTCCTAAAAATATAAGTTATTTTTCACTCTTTTCTCTCCTAAAAAAATAAATTACCATTATTAAACCTATTATTATAAGTCCAAAACTAACCACATACATAGTTGTAAAATCAATTACATATTCTAATGAATTGTATATATTACCAATAGCAAATTTACTGGCCATTCTCCCCAGTATAGGAAATGTTTTTGAAATTATACCCATAACCAGACTAAAGAATATGCCAATAATGACAAGTGTGAAAGAAAAGACTGCACCTATTTTATTCATTTATCTATTAGCTAAAAAATATTAGCTACAATACCTCCTTTACTACAATGTCAGATTAAACTTTGCTTAATGCCAATATTGAGGCACTAATGAAAGTATCTCCATTTTTATATCTCATTGGACTTATCTTTTTCATAAATTATCCTCCTCGTACTTTAATCTTCTACAATATTTAATAACTCTATTTCTCCACGGTTACCGGCGGAGTAAGTGCTATCAGATATGTTAAATGAAACAAATAAAAGTATGCATAAGGTTGAAAACAGCATAACAGCTTTACCTAATTTCTTTAACATATTTATCACCTCCTACTTTACTTAATTACTCTATACCTATATAATACATTTAAAATATTCAAATTACAACGGACTTTAAAGTCCGATTTAGTATATAATTAATAAAAATTTAAGGAGATTAAAATGTATTATAACCTTTTTTTATTTGGAGAAAGACTAAAAAATATAAGAGAAAAACTAGGTCTTACACAAAAACAGGTTGTAGATATGGCTTTTATAGACGAAAGAACTCTTAGAAGAATGGAATTGGGGAAAGTGATACCTAAACTTGAAACCCTTGAAGCATTATCGGTTATTTATAAGACTGATTTGGTTTCTGCTATTATTGAAAGCCGCATTACAGATTATTCTATGTTATTGCAAACGCAAAGAAATATAGATTTAAAACTGATAAATGAAGAAATGTCTAATTTTGAAAATGAATTTAAATTGATTGATAAGTTATTGGAAAACATTGAAAATGAATACTATAAAATACTAATTACGCAGTTTAAGCTCTTTCTTTACGGTATTAGATATTATAAAAATAAAGAATATCAGAGTGCACTGAATATGTATATAAATGCTATTAAACAAACATTAAATGATTTCTCGCTTGATAATTATAAGGAGTACAGTTTTTCGCTAATGGAAATCAGAATACTTATGAATATAGCCCTAGTTGAGGACAAATGTGAGCAGGATGAAAAATATGAAGAAATACTTAAATTTTGCATAAACCAATGTGACGAAAATAATGAAATATACCCAAGAATCTGCCACAATCTGGCGGGTGTGTATAGAAAAAAGGAAGAGTATAGTAGAGCTTTGCTTTATGATAATAAAGGGATTGAAATATGTAAGAAAAATATGTTTGCTGATACCTTAGCAGTATTGTATTATGGTAAAGCTTTTGCTGAATACAGACTTGAAAAAACTGAATATAAAAAGTCTCTTGATTTGTCTTTGCAACTATGTAAGATATTCGAACAAATAGAACTAATGAAACAAATAATAGTTAATTGTGAAGATGTTTTAGGAATTGATATGTCTGAGTATAAATAATATTTTTATTTTCCTTGCAACATTTTAACCACAAAACCACACTTATTAAGTGAAACATGTTTAATGCCAATGAGGCAGATAGAGGTTAACCTATGATTAGAAATGCAGATACGTTTACAAAACTGTACTCTGAGGTGGCGAAGGACTTGTACAGGTTAGCACTGTATTTTCTTAAAAATAAAGAAGATGCAGAGGATATAGTAGGTGAGGCTGTACTTGATGCATACAGACAGATAGAAAGCCTCAGAGAAGAAAGCCTGTTTAAGAACTGGATAATAAAAATCTTAACCAATAAATGCAAAATGAAATTAAAAGATTATGCCCTATGCAAAGAGAACCCGAGTGAGAATATAGTGGAACTTTCTGATGAGAGGGCAAAAAGAGAAAGCCACCGGGACGATTTTAACAGGATAGAATTAAAGGAACTTCTTATGGAACTTGAAGATGAAGAAAGATTTATTATCTGTCTTTCCGTATTTGAGGGATATAAGGGAGATGAAATAGCAGAGCTTTTAGGCCTAAAACCTGCAACAGTCAGGTCGAAAAAACAAAGAGCCTTAGCTAAGCTAGCCGGATTAATTAAAGAATAGGAGGTAGGAGCCGATATGGAAAAAGAAGATGAAATCCTTGAAAAACTTAAGGCATTGGCAGATGAAGATATAGAAATACCGGTTTCACTACAGCCTGAGAAGATTAGAGAAAGACTTGGTGAAGAGGATAACAAATTAAATGATACAAAAAGGAGGAGAAACATGAAACATTGGTTATTAGGTCTGGTTACGGCGGCAGGAGCTGTAGCAGCAGCATTTGCGATTATGATTGGTTCAGGAAATTTAAACCTTGAGGAAATGGGAATAGATGGGCTTTCAAGTATATCAGATATAGTAGCAGGCAAACAGGTTAATGCTAAAAAGCAGAACAAAACTGCTAAAAAAGTGGATGGAATTAAGCAGTTTAAGAACTACGAATCACTTTATAAGTACTTAGCAAAGGCAGCAGAAAAACGATTCAGCATGAATGAACTTTGTGGTGGAGCAAAGGAGAGTGCAGATACAACAGCAACTGCTCCTACGCAAGAGCTATCTAAGAGCGCCGATCAGGCTGTTACTGAAGACAGTGACGGTGCAGGTGATTATTCAAAAACCAATACCAGAACAGAAGGTGTAGATGAGGCTGATATAGTAAAGACAGACGGCAAATATATCTATGTGCTTAAAAACAGATATGACAGTGCACCGGGAATTAAGATAATAAAGGCTGATAAGGGTAAAATGGAAGCTGTATCTTCAAGAATAGCCCTTGACCGCAAAGATGGAATGGAGTATTATTACAGCAATATTATGTTAGAAGGAAATACACTTGTAGTCTTTGCTGATGGAAATATATATTATTCCGGAAAATATGGATATGGAAGATATAGGGAAAAGAGTATAACAGAGATTTTATTTTATGATATAACTAATCCTGAGAAACCTGTACTTAAAGCAAAACATACACAGGAAGGCTCTGTAGGAAATACAAGGATGAAGGATGGAATCATTTATACATTTTCACATAGTTACAATTTGTATTACTATCCGGTTACTGATGAAAAAGATGTGAAATATAATGATTTAATACCTGAAGTAGATGGTAAGAAAATAGGCATAAAAAGTATTTATGTACCTGAATATTCAAGCGGTGACTGCTATACAGTTGTAACCTCGATAGATGTTAAAAATCCGGAGAAAGTTATTGATTCAAAGTTGATTATGGATTCCGGTTATGACATCTATGTAAGTAATGATAATATTTATTTTTGGAATTCTGATTATTATATGGCAAGTGAACAGACTAAGATTATGAAGTATTCTTATAAGGATGGAATAATCACACCTCAGGCAAGTGCTTCTGTTCTCGGAAATATTAATAATGATTATTCGCTTGATGAATATAAGGGAAATCTCAGGCTTGTAATTACAAAAGGAAATAATTGGTTCGGTATAATGCCTGTTGATGAGTCTTCCACTGCTGATAACAGTGTTGTATCAAGAAGAGAAACTACAGAAAATGCATTGTACATCTTTGACAAGGATTTGAAGGTGAAAGGAAAAATTGAAGGACTTGCAAAAGGAGAACATATTAAGTCGGCAAGATTTATGGGAGATATGGCTTACTTTGTAACCTTCAGGCAGACAGATCCTCTCTTTAGCGTAGATGTAAGCGATCCGGAAAGCCCTAAAATACT
>ERZ773067.1052-NODE-1052-length-15326-cov-3.089516_pt1 | contig 15326 bp, 12 predicted proteins | sample MGYA00580622_ERZ773067 | MGnify/ENA primary metagenome ERZ773067 (study PRJEB29015, sample SAMEA2737998) | human oral metagenome | biome: human oral; feature: human-associated habitat; material: dental | place: China | collected 2113 ...
TTGTAGACTACGACTTTGGGCTTTTCATACTTTAGCATTTCTTCCAAAAGATAGTATGACTGCCAGATTAGCTGATTTGCACTTCCTCTGATATAGCTTTTAATTCCGTACTCTTCCAGTAGTACCTTAGGCGAAAATGTTTCATAGACCTCACAATCCCCTACAAACAACACATCATGATTTTTCTCTTCTTTATAATATTCACCAACCAAGGCACCTTCAGGAATGTCATCTATGTATTTAGGCATAAGAAGCTTTTGAAGTAGAAAAAGAAGGGCAAAGGTTATAAATATGGCAGAAATTATATAAATCTTCCTTTTCATTCACCCTCCTAAAATCTGTTGTAAATAAACTGTGAACTGTCATATCCTATACCATAGACTCCAAAAATCAAAATAGTAATAAAAAGCAGAGTAAGTAACGGATACCAAAGCCCTTCATCCTTCGCTAATATCCTGTCTCTTATATCAATCTTTCTTGAAGCCATGCTTGTTAAAAATATAACAACAACCCCTATTCCAATAACCACATAATCAGACACATTGATTCCTAAGTCAGTAACCAATACCCTGTCCCAGTTATTTACCCTGAATATGCTAAAAAATGCCTTAAAAGCAGTACCCACATCCTGATAGCAGTCAAGCATCCTTATACTGCTCATTATAAACACAGTACGCAGAGCCGAAAATGCATCATAGAGCCTAAGCGGCAGTTTTTCAACAGGTATGAACTTATGAAAAATCGCATACAAGCCTTTAAACTCATCTGAAATCAGTATACATATACCATTTAAAAGCCCCCATACCACAAAATTCCAGCCTGCTCCATGCCAAAGTCCCGTAAGAAACCAGACAGTAAGAGCTGAAATATAGACAGGTACACGCTTTCCTATATTTTTTCCAAAATGCTTCCTTGAAAATTTGGAAAGCTTTAGCATAGGATTTGACACCGAAACCGGATAGAATACATAGTCTCTAAACCAGGTGCCCATAGTTATATGCCAACGCCTCCAGTATTCTTTTATATTTTTTGAAAAATAAGGTCTGATGAAATTCTCTTCAACCTTGATACCAAGCATTTCAGCTATGGCTATGGTTATATCTATCCCGCCTGAAAAGTCCGCATAAATCTGTATCGCATAAAAGATAATTCCTAAGAATGCAAATGCTCCGTTGTAGGTTTCAGAATCGGAAATAATGGTAAGTACAGCCGGCATTATGCGGTCTGCCACTACCATTTTCTTGAAATATCCCCATAAAAGCCTGTAAAATCCTCTGATAAAATTTTTGTGATTATAATTATGCCTGATAAAAAGAGACTTTGACATATCATCAAATCTGCTTATAGGACCTTGTATAAGCTGTGGGAAAAATGATATATATAGTGCAAATTTAAAAAAGTTTCTTTCTGCCCTGTATTTTTTCCGGTACACATCTACAAGGTAGCTTATGCTCTTAAATGTGTAGAAGGAAATTCCCATAGGTAAAATAATATTAAGGGATTTTAGTGGTGTATTCCCTGTAAATTCATTGAGTATAAAATTAATATTTGAGATAGCAAAATCGGAATATTTTACAACTATAAGAGTTCCCAGACTAAAAAATAAGCCAAAATAAAGCCAGGTTTTTGGTTGTTGCAAAATAGAGGTTTTTGACTTTTTTGTATCTTTTACATTTTCTTCTGATATTTTTAAATACAAATTATCTGTTTTTAAAGTCGCAAAATAAACCCCGGCAGTAACCAGAGCCATATATATGAGATAAATTTTGCCGGCAAAAAAATAAAATAAAACACTGCCAACTAATAAAAACTGCCATTGAAACTTCTTAAATACAGTGTAATAGCAGACTATAAATATAATTAAAAAAGCTGCGAACTCATAAGATACAAATAGCATTTTTACTCCAATTTCTCCAGTAATGCCATAATAGCTTCTAAAGAGTTAAAATTATCAGGTGTAATCTCATTTGCAGGCACTTTTATATCAAAATTTGCGACTATTTCCGATACAAGGGTTACTATATCAAATGAGTCAAAAATTCCGTTATCAATGAGATTTTTCTCTTTTTCATAATCAATCTCAGGGTGAATATCCTGCAAAATACTAAGTAATTCTGTTTTATTCATGAGCAGCCTCTCTTATAAAAATTATGGTGTCAAAAATATTTCGCTAAAGCCTTTCTATCTATTTTACCTCCTGCCATAACAGGAAGTTTAGCAAGCTTTACTATTTTCCCCGGAACCATATAGCCTGCGAGATTATTTCTAAAATATTCCTTTACTTTGTCAGGTTCTATACTACCCTCGTAGAAAAACATTATTACCTCTTTATCATTATCATAATGACAAACTCCTCTTTCCACTCCCGAAATCTCATTTCCATAGGCTTCTATCTCCTCAAGTTCTATGCGGTAACCCCTGTGCTTAATCTGATTGTCCTTACGTCCTGCAAAGTATATTTCTCCGTCTTCTCCATAATAGCCTATATCACCTGTCTTGTAAATAAGTTTAGATATCCCATTATTTAACGGATTATTAACAAACTTCTCTTTAGTTTTTTCTACATCTTTATAATATCCGAGCGCAAGCCCTGTTCCACCGATACAGATTTCACCCTGCAAGCCCTTTCCCACAGTCTTGCCTTCATCGACAATTTGAGAAATCTTTGTGTCAGGAAGCGGTTCTTCTGTTGCCAGGTCTTTTTCGTCATGCTGGAAAATCTCCATGTCAGCAGGCTGTTTTACTGTAGGGTTTCCTTCTTTATCAATAATGGAAATCTCTGTACCTTGTAGTAACTTCACTATCGGGTTGCCTTTTTCATCCAATAATAAAATCTCTGTATTAGGTAGTGGTTTTCCTATAGGTATGCTATTTTTAAGTCTTTCAACATCATCAACTACATAGTAACTACTCATTCCTGTACATTCGGTGGCTCCGTAAAGGTTTATAAATTTTGCCTTAGGGCAGGCTTTCATCCACTGTTTCAAATGGCTTAACGGAAATACTTCACCGCCAAAAGCAATTACCCTAAGATACTTTGGCTTTACATATTCAAAGACGGAAAGCTTGGTAAATATTGTAAGAGCCGAAGCTACAAAGCAGATAGTGTTAATCTTATGCTCGTTAAGATATTCTATAAGCTTAACCGGTGCCATAAAAAGCCTTTTAGGGATGAAATAAGTGGTTGCACCGTATTTAAGCGTAGTATAAATATCTTTTAAGCCGGCATCTAAGTATAACGGTGCCTGATTGCCAAACACTGTGTTTTCGTCACATTCTAATACCTCTCCGAGTCCTTCTATATAGTCTATTACATTTCTGTGGCTTGCCATAACTCCCTTTGGTACACCTGTTGAACCGGAGGTAAATACCAGGTATACAGGATCGGTCTCTTTGACTCTTTGATAAAGATTTAACAAGGCTTCGTGAGCCATTTCTCCTATAATTATCTCATCATAATTATAAATTTTACCTTTAAAACCTAAGCTTTCAGCCTTTGCTTTAGTATGTTTATCGCAAATCATCAGTTTTGCTTCTGTTATGTCTATGATATGGCTAAGCCTTGTTTCAGCCATTTCAAGGTCAAGTGCCACATAGTAATTCCCTGAACTGATTACTCCTAAAAGAGCAGAAATTTCCTCCGGGGACTTTTCCATAAAGACAAGGATAGGCTCGTTGTAAATATTTTTATTAGCTATAAAACTTCCTATTATTTCAGTTTTAGATTTAAGTTCTGAAAAGGTAAGGGTGGAAGTTTCGCTTATAAAGGAGGATTTTTCCGGGTGTTTGGTTGCTGTGGTGTATAGGTATGATAGTAGGTTGGTTGGGTTCATAATGTTTTATCTTTTCTTATAGGTTTGTGTGTTCATATCTGTAATGCTTTCTTAATTTCTTATTAACTTTTACATTACTATTTTGGTATATCACTATATGCACTTTTAATAACTTATTTATCACCATAATGTATTCCACATTGAGCAATTTCAAGAATTTCATCTAAAATTCTAAATACAATCCTGTTTTTTTCATCTATACGCACACTAAAAAATCCTGTTTTATCACCCTTTAATGGCTCTAATTTCCCTTTACAGTTATATCCGTTTCTGTTGATGTCTTTGATTAGATTATTTATTTTCTTTAGTGTTATTTTATCCTTTGTCTGCCACTCTATATATTCATCCCATGCTTCATCATGCCATATTTTCCTCACTATTCCACCTCTATCAGTTCATGTTCTGAAACATTCTTTCCCGCTTTCATATCAGCTATTCTCTTATCAAGTATTGCCATATTTTCAGGGGAATAAAAGGAATCTGCAGTCAATTCAAATGGTATACGTTTCTCCCTGCCAAGCTTTTTCAAGTATATAACTATTGCCGTTGACATAGACATTCCTATATCATCACACACCTGTTCTGCGGTTTTCTTTACTTCATCATCAATCCTTAAACTAATCTGTGCCATAGCATCTTCTCCCTTCTTTGATTACTGATTTCATTGTATAACAATAAGAAGCATTTGTAAAGCAATTGAATTGTATTATGTTACAAATAGTAATTTTTCTCCCATCTATCACAAACTATAACACAAATCCCCCCTCCAAACTGTCACTTACAGCTGATATTCAACCTCATTTTACATTTTTGTCAGTTATAACTGACGCTTTAGTCTTTTTCAAAAATCTGTCAGATATAACCGACAGATTTCCCCTACCCCAAATACTCCCTTAAAAACGGTGAAACCTCCTTATCCTTCCCATATAAATTTTTCGGATAGGTAATCATAAGTTCCTTCTTTGCCCTTGTAATAGCCACATAGAAAAGCCTTCTCTCCTCCTCGATATCTGACTGTCTTATAGCCTTTTTGTACGGAATTATCCCCTCTACCACTTCAGGGATATAAACCTTTTCAAATTCAAGTCCCTTACAGCCATGCATAGTCGATATAACTACAGCATCCCTGTCGGTATTTTTATTTTTTTCAAACTCTTCTTTCTGCTTTTTGTTAAAGTCTTCTATACTTTCCTTCCACTCTTTCAGGGTATTAAAAGGCTTGGCAGCTTCCTCAATTTCTTCTAAAATTTCAAATAACTCATCTGCATCTATATGTCTTTCATCTGCATATTCTGTCAAAAATTTATCATAGCCTATTACCTTACGGATATAGTGTATTGCCCCAAATGGCGAAAGTTCAGCAAGTTTTGCAAGATGAAACTGCAAGGTATTTATTCTTTCAGCCATCCAGTTACGCCCTTTATAAGCTGCTGTCCATTTGATAAAACTTACATATTCGACCTTATCTTTATTAAGTACAACCGCATCAGCAAGGCTTTCTCTTGTAAGATAACGGTTCGGGCGGTTCATTATATTTAAAAATCTGCTCCTTGCCCTGTCCCCATTTGCTATTTCGAGGTAATCCATTATATTTTTTGCTATAAAATGATTGTAAATGCTTGGAGCCATCTCCTTCATAATAAATGGAATATTGTACTCTATAAGCTTTGCCACCACAGGTCTTGCAGCAATATTTGTCCGATATACGATAGCCATTTCAGAAAATGGAATACCTGCCTCGTGCGACTTTATTATATCCTTCACTATAGCTGTATCTTCTGTTCTTCTGTCAGTAAAACTTTTGATAACAGGCAGATTTCCTCTTACGCCCTTTGAGGCTATTATTTTCTTATCAAAGCGTTGTTTATTTTTATGAATTACACTTCCCGCAAAATTTAGAATTGACTCTGTAGAACGATAATTTTCATTTAATAAAACCTTCTTACAATCAGGATAGATTTTCTCAAAGCCAAGCATAATCTCAGGTTTTGCTCCTCTAAAGCGGTATATGCTCTGGTCATCATCACCTACTATGAAAATATTATTAAGAGGCTTTGCCATCTTCCTTACCAGTTCAAACTGAAGCTTGGATACATCCTGAAATTCATCTATAAGGATGTACTTAAACTTACTCTGCCAGGCCTCCAGAATATGAGGGTAATCATTAAACAGTTTATCGCAAAGCAACATCATATCATCAAAGTCAATCAGCCCTCTTTCCTTCATAAAGGCTTCATAGGATTTGAATATATCTCTAAATGCTTCCTCCGGACAGTTGAGAGAGTAATAATTCTCTATGGCTACTCCTTCAGATTTTACCCTGCTTATTTCACCGATAACATTTTTGATAAAATCTTTCTCATCACCTTCTTCAAGGTCTAAGCCTCTGATTTTTTCTTTTAGGAAATTCCTCGTCATCTCCTCAGTAATTATCTGATCTACTCCATATCCGTAAGAAACCCTGAGTATCATAAAAAATACCGAGTGAAAGGTGGCAAACTGCACTCCCTTAGGCTCTCCCATCAGTTTTACAAATCTTTCCTTCATTTCCATGGCAGCCGCCTTTGTGAAAGTAATAACAAGAATTGTCTGTGGTGCAATCTTCATTTCTTCCAAAAGGTAACGTACTCTGCCTGTAATTACTGCCGTCTTTCCTGAGCCCGGCCCTGCAAGCACCATCATAGGCCCATCTACGTGCCTTACTGCTTCTAACTGTGGCTTACTGTACTCCACATTTCCTCCTATTATTTCAAAAAACTATATTTTACAAGGATTGCGAGAAGTGAAACTATAGCAATCCTGTAACAATAAAATCCCAAATTATTAACCCCACAGGCCACAAACCTCTTATCCCACATAGTTCAATCGGATACGCCATTTTCAGTCTGTGAGTTTTGGGATAGTACCAAACATCCTGTGATACATCGTAATCTGGTGCCTATGGCATAATTACGATATTTCACAGGATGTTAATAACAATAATATTTCTAAAAAATATTCCCTTACAAGCAAGTTTATCACTAGATTCACTGCTCGTAGCTAAAATTTAATATTAGCCCTCTACTGCCTTACTAAGCTTTTCTATACCTATTCTTACTCTTCTTAAGCTTTCTTCCTTGCCAAGAATTTCCATTATCTCATAGGCACCGCCCGGTGTCATCTGCTTACCCGAAACAGCGGTTCTTATAGGCCAAAGTCCCTGTCCGTTCTTTATACCCTTATCCTGAATATAGCCCATAAGTACAGCTTCCACACCTGCTCTTGAATAATCATCACTTGCTTCAAGTAATGGAAGCAGGTCACGAAGTACCTCTAAGGAGCTCTCACTATTAGTTTTCATCTTCTTATGTGTATACATAGCTATATCATAATCAGGCAGTTCCTCAAAGAAATCTATATGCTCTTTAAGGTCAGGTAAAACTTCTATTCTGGTCTTTACAAGTTCAGCTATCTTCTTAAGGTCAAGGTCTTTTGTTATGACCTCTTTAAGGTATGGAAGTGCCATCTCATAAAATCTGTCAAAGTCCATAGCCTTAAGATACTCACCGTTCATCCAACGCAGCTTAACCATATCAAATACAGCCGGTGATTTATTTATTCTGGTGTAATCAAACTCTCTTATAAGTCCTTCAAGGTCAAAAATCTCAGTTCCGCTTTCTGCACTCCAGCCTAAAAGGGCTATGAAGTTCACTACTGCCTCAGGTACAAAGCCCTGCTCAATCAAATCTTCGTATGAACTGTGTCCGCTGCGCTTTGACAGTTTCTGATGCTCCTCGTTTGTAATAAGAGGACAATGAATATAGGTAGGTATCTCCCAGCCAAATGCCTCATAAAGTCTGTTGTACTTAGGTGTAGAGGAAAGATACTCATTTCCACGTACTACATGTGTAATTCCCATAAGGTGGTCATCTACTACATTGGCAAAGTTATAAGTTGGGTAGCCGTCCGATTTAATAAGTACCTGGTCATCAAGCTCAGAGTTTGGTGCGGTTATTTCTCCGTAAACCTCATCCTTAAAAGTAGTAGTACCCTCTCTCGGAATATTCTGACGTATAACATAAGGCTTGCCCTCTGCAAGATTTTTCTCTATCTCTTCTTTCGGAAGGTGGAGACAATGCTTGTCATATACCATTACTTCCTTGCCTTCTATGGTCTGCTTTAAACTTTCAAGTCTTTCTTTGTCACAGAAGCAATAATATGCCTCTCCCTTTTCTACAAGTTCTTTTGCATATTTAAGATAAATGCCTGATGCCTGTCTTTCACTCTGCACATAAGGACCGTAGTCTCCACCTATGTCCGGACCTTCATCATGTTTAAGTCCTGTGGCCTTCATTGTATTGTAAATGATATCAAGGGCTTCCGGTACAAATCTTTCTCTGTCGGTATCTTCTATTCTAAGCAGAAATGAGCCTCCTTCGTGCTTAGCTATAAGAAACTCATAAAGAGCTGTTCTTAAATTTCCTACGTGCATTCTTCCTGTTGGGCTTGGTGCGTATCTTGTTCTTACCTGTTTCATTTTTTTATCTCCTGTATATTATGATTTGGGTGTCAAAAGTATTTGACACTTATTAATACAGGATTGCTACAGCTTCGCTTCTCGCAATCCTTGCAAAAATATTCGTAATCCGCTCATTTTTTCAATAAATGACTACTTACTCTTTTTCATCAATTACTGCATCTATCTCGGCAGCCTCCACCATTTGGTTAAAGGCATCTTCTACCTTTTCAAATTCCTTATCATCTTCAATATCCTCTATGTTAAATTCTTCTTCTCCTACCGGTACAAATCTATACATCCAGATATCACTGTCCTCATTGTCTTTGTCTATAAGTGCGATATACTGCTTTCCGTCTACAGGAAAGATAGCAAGCACTTCACATTCAACCTCGGAACCATCTTCCATTTCTATAGAAATAACCATGTAAGGCAGGTTTTCATCCTTTTCTATACCCATAACTACCTCCGTTTCATTTAATGCCATAATAGTATAGCATAATTTTTGCCTTTGGAAAATAATAAATTCAAAGTGTTTTTTACAATGCTTCTATCTGCTCTTTAGTAAGTCCTGTTGCCTTTACTATAATCTCTACATCTACCTTACTATCCTTAAAATTTTTAGCTATACGAAAGGTTGCAAGTTCTTCTCCCTCATTTCTGCCTTCAAGTTTCCCTTCAATTTTTCCTTCAAGTCTTCCTTTTTCAACTCCACGATTTTCAATCTTATCTAAAAACTCACACATATCCACCTTTCTCCCTTCTTTTTTGATATTTACAATCTCATCCTTTATTTCTCCAAATCTTTTATCTCCTATCACTGCATCTAATAAATCTAAAACTACTTCCGGATGCTTAATTTCTCTGTTCTCAGGTTCATAACTGTCAGGATTTCCTATTATTCTTCATTTTATCTCTTTTCTTAACAATACACAACAAGTTATCCTAAACTTAAATCTATTTAGGCATTTAAAAAATTGGGACATACAAAAATAAGCCACAGCACATCCCTGAACTTCAAGTTTTTTAGTGATTTTTGATTTCTGAAACGAAATCTAAGAAATGGTAAATTAAAATAGAATCAAACAATGAAATAATGATAACATAAAATTTTTACACTTTCAAGCAAAAGAGGAAAAAGACCTGAGCCTTTCTCCTCTTCTTAGGATAAATTATACTTTACTTACCCTTATTCTTCCTTAACTCATTAAATATATCAATATCGTCTTTAGTTACTCTGATATTGGAAGTCTTTGTGTCCTCACCGGGTTTGGTTACGGAAACTTCAACTATTGTGCCTTCAGGAAGTCCGGGCATTATAATTCTTTTTACAAATTCCGCCGCCTTTGGGTGATTGTCTTCGAGCCTGGATTTGTATTTAAATAAAGTGAACGGATTCATTATTCTTCCTTAGTTTCCCTTCTTTCTGCTACCCTGCCATAAGTAGTGGCAAGTTTTAACATTCTTTTTGCAAGCTTTGATGTAAAGTCCTTCTTGCCCATTCTCCACTCCCAGTTGCCGCCAAGAGTTGATGGAGTATTGATTCTGGCTGCATTATCAATGCAGAGGAAATCCTGCATAGGAATGATGGTGAGATTGCCCACACTCATATAAGCATTTCTGATAATCTCCCACACAATCTCTTTCTCATCTTCAGTCTGAATATTAAGGTATTCATTTGCAAATCTCTTTACCTTTTTATCCAAGCCACGATACCAACCTCGAGTTGTCTCATTATCGTGTGTACCTGTATATACAACAGAATTAGCTACATGATTGTGCGGAAGATAGGTAGTTTCTGCTCCGCCGTAGAACGCAAAGTGAATAACCTTCATGCCCGGATATCCGGTACGCTTAACAAGCTTTATTACAGAAGGAGTAAGGTAACCAAGATCCTCAGCTATCACATCCACCTCTCCAAGTACTTCCTTCATCCTTGCAAAGAGAGCATAGCCTGCACCCTTTTTCCATTTGCCTACTACAGCATCTTTTCTGCCGTAAGGAATGGAATAATAGGTGTCAAAACCTCTGAAGTGGTCTATTCTTACAGTATCATAAAGCTCAAAAGCCCTGGCCATACGCTTCATCCACCACTCGTAGCCGGTTTTCTTATGATAATCCCAGTCATAGAGCGGGTTGCCCCAAAGCTGGCCTGTAGCAGAAAATGCATCAGGCGGACAACCTGCAACCGCTATAGGGGTAAAATTTTCATCAAACTGGAAAAGTTCGGGATTTGCCCAGGCATCCGCCGAGTCAAAGGCCACATAGATAGGCACATCACCAATTACCTTTATTCCCTTATCATTAGCATATTTTTTAAGCTTTTTCCATTGTACATCAAACATCCACTGAATAAATACGTAGAATTCTATCTCATCAGCCAGTTTTTCTTTGTACTTTTTAAGTGTCTCAGGCTTGCGGAGTCTGAGTCCTTCCTCCCACTCACTCCAGGATACTCCGTTTTGCGAATCCTTAATAGCCATAAAAAGTGAATAATTGTCAAGCCAAAGGCTGTTTGTCTTCTTAAACTTCTCAAGACTCTCACTGCCTTCAAGCTTAAATTTACCTGATTTAATAAGCTTTTTAGCATTATCAAAGGCTGTTTTAAGTGCCTTAAATCTTGAATTATATATCTTTTCATAGTCAATCTTTTTAGAATTCTTGCCAAAATTAAACTTCTTAAGCTCTGCCTCTTTTATGAGACCAAGTTTAGCAAGTTCTTCAAGATCTACAAAATATGGATTCCCGGCATAAGTAGAAAATGACTGATATGGGCTGTCTCCGTAACTGGTCGGACCTAACGGGAGAATCTGCCAATATCCCTGTCCTGCCTCTGCAAGCTTATCCACAAACTCATATGCCTCTTTGGAAAAACAGCCGATTCCGTATTCCGAAGGCAATGAACTAACCGGTAAAAGTACTCCACAGCTTCTCATAAATTGTCCTTTCTCCGATATTTACCATATAAATTTATAAGACAAGTGCCAAAATTTGAATACTGCTTTACATATGATACAAGTGTCAAAAGTATAGATATTTGATTGTGGCTTACTTGCAAGAGAATTTATTATCTTTTGACACTCACAAAATATGAATAAGCAACCATTTTTTGCAAGGATTACGAGAAGCAAAACTGCAACAATCGTGTATCAATGGAGGCAAATAATTTTGGCACCTGCACATATATTTATCGGATACTATCTAAGTTTCCAGATATCTTTATTATATTCTTCAATTGTTCTGTCAGACGAGAAGAAGCCGGCATTTGCCATATTTACAACTACCATTCTCTTCCACTTTTCTCTGTCTGCATAATCCTTAAGAATCTCATCTTTCTTTGCAATATAGTCCTCAAGGTCAAGAAGTGCCATAAACCAGTCCTTATTAACAATATCATTGTAAAGTCTCTCAAGATTCTCTTTATTACCAACCTTTAAGGTCTTGTCACTTACAATAAAGTCTACAGCATCTTTAACTACCTTTGACTTGTTGTAAATGTCACGAGACACATAATCAGCCTTTTTATAATGTTCAATTACCTCATCAGACTTTGCGCCAAAGATGTAGATATTTTCATCACCTACAAAGTCATGGATTTCCACATTGGCACCGTCATCTGTTCCCAGTGTGATCGCACCGTTTAACATAAACTTCATGTTTGAAGTACCGCTTGCCTCTTTAGATGCAAGCGAAATCTGCTCTGATATGTCGCAGGCAGGAATTATCTTCTCTGCATAACTTACATTATAGTTTGTAACCATAAGCACTTTAAGGTATGGGCTTACATCAGGGTCTTTGTTAATTATCTCCTGAAGCACAAGTATAAGGTGGATAATATCCTTAGCTATTACATAAGCAGGAGCAGCCTTTGCACCGAAGATGCAGGTAACAGGAGTCTCAGGCTTCTTGCCCGCCTTAATCTCAAGATACTTATGAATGATATAAAGTGCATTCATCTGCTGACGCTTGTACTCATGGAGACGTTTAACCTGCACATCAAATACAGAGTTAGGATCAAGCTCCACACCTTCCGTCTTTTTTACATAATCTACAAAAGCCTGCTTGTTAGCCTTCTTTACTTCATCTAGCTTTTCAAGAAAAGCTTGGTCATCCTTGTGGTCAAGAAGCTTTTTAAGCTCTGTAGCATCTTTTCTGTATCCGGTTCCAATCGTTTCATCAAAAAGCTTTGCAAGTCCATGGTTACAGGAAAGCAGCCATCTTCTAAAGGTAATACCGTTAGTCTTATTGTTAAATCTCTCAGGATAAAGCTTATAAAAATGACTAAGCTCTGAATCCTTAAGAATATCGGTATGTATAGCAGCAACACCATTGGTTGAGAAACCGTAGTGGATGTCAATATGTGCCATATGGACTTTATTTTCATCATCTATAATCTGAATAACCGGATCCGGATTATTCTTTCTTATTCTGTTGTTAAGTTCCTTGATAATAGGCACAAGTACGGGAACTACCTTCTCAAGATAGCTCATCGGCCATTTTTCAAGAGCCTCGGCGAGTATTGTATGGTTGGTATAAGCACAGGTCTTACTTACTACTTCTACCGCGTCATCCATAGTAAAATACTCTTCCTGAGTAAGAATTCTTATAAGTTCAGGAATAACCATAGTAGGATGGGTATCATTAATCTGAACTACCGCATACTTATGAAGCTCATGTAAATCATGACCTGCATCCTTCATATCCTTAATTATAAGCCTTGCAGCATTACTTACCATAAAATACTGCTGATAGATACGAAGAAGATGTCCTGCTTCGTCTGAATCATCAGGGTAAAGGAAAAGTGTTAAATTTTTCTCAATATTATTTTTGTCAAAATCAATTCCGTTTCCTACAAGGCTCTCATCCACAGAATTTACATCAAAAAGATGGAGCTTACCTATACCGTTGTCATAGCCGACTACATCTATATCATACATAGTCGACCTTACAGTTCTGTCTCCGAATTTAACATCGAAGCTTAAATCTGTCTTGGTAAGCCAGGACTTATCGGTAATCCATTCATTTTTGACTGCATTCTGAAGATGGTTATTAAATGTCTGCTTAAATAATCCAAAATGATATAAAAGACCGACACCGCAACCATTAAGTCCAAGGCTGGCTATAGAATCAAGGAAGCAGGCAGCAAGTCTTCCGAGACCACCGTTTCCGAGTGATGGCTCAGGTTCCAAGCTCTCCAACATAGCTATGCTTTTTCCCGATTCATTTAACACTTTCTCTATTTCGTCATATACACCGAGATTTATAAGGTTATTGCTCAGTAGTTTACCAATAAGAAATTCCGCAGAAATGTAGTAGAGCTTCCTCTCTCCAGTAATCTGCTTCTTATCAGCCATAAGCTCTTTTGTAAATTCCAACAATGTATGGAAAAGTTCTGCCTCCGTACACTGTCTTACAGGTCTCCCATAAAGCTTTGCTGACAGTTTCTCAAACCTATCTCTTATTTCCATTAAACTATTGCTCCTTTCTTCATCCTATCTTTACATTCATACATTCTCTTATCCGCTTCAATTCCGGCCTTTTCTAAATTTTCAAATTCGTTTTTGTCATATACGGCATGTCCGTAGGCAATGTGAAGCGGCATAAGTAAATCAGGAGTCCTGTTGTACTCCCTTTCAAGTTCTTTTAACTTTAATATTCCTCTCTCATAGATGTATTCAGTTCCATCTCCTATTACAAAGACAGTAAACTCATCTCCACCTACTCTGAAAGCAGAGCCGCTGTTTCCAAAAGCCTTATTTATAATCTCGGCACATTTTATGATGTGGCGGTCACCATAAGCATGGCCGTAATTATCATTAATTTTTCTCAGATCATTCAAATCAAACTGACATATAAGTACATTTTCAATTTCACCATTGTCAAGCTTCTTCTGTATCTCTTTTTCCTTTTCTTCAAAAGCCGTTCTGTTGGCAAGCCCCGTAAGTGAATCTGTATAAGATATTTCAGCTACTTTGTCAGTAAGTTCAGCTTTTTTAATTCCTTCAAAAAGCTTACGCATTGAATCTACTACAAGGAGCAGCACTCCTATCAGTATACCGATCCTCATCACTGTTCCGTTATCTCTTCCACCGTAGTTAATATAATAACTTAATATATCCCATATTGCACTGATTGCAAACACTCCGATAGAAAGTGCTATTGTCAATGTATTGGTTTTAATTTTATTTTTTTTACAATATATGTTATTTTCAACGGCAGCTACCAGCGACATTACTCCTATTATAAAAAAGCCTATATGAATTATGTATATGCCTTCATGCGAATCTTTAATACCGGCTAAACTGAGTACGCTTACCAAAATCAATTCCAAAACAGTGACCCCAAAGGATGCCTTAAGGAAAATATCACGGCTATATTCCAAATCCTGATAAACATAACTCACAAAAAAATAAGGCATAAAAATCAGTAATAAATGATTAATCTCATTTAACTGAGGTGAATACCCAAACATAAACTGCAACATCAAAGTCTCGCTGGCAGCCCAGACTCCGACACTTACAGTAAGTATGCCAAGTACCCTGTTTCTCTCATTATGTCCATTACTTAACTTGAAAAAGAGAGAAATAAGTATCAGTATAATACCTATAATTATAATCACAAAGCTAAACTGAAAACCAAAAAAATTCTGATCCAGTATTTTACCAAAATAATCCCAGGTTCTTCCTAAGTAAATTTTATTTATAAGGCTCCCACTATCATTATATATAGGAAAAACTTTTAGCCCGACCTTTTCACCTGCATCTTCTCTTTTTATAGTAACCCTGTGAAAACAACTTCCGTTTCCCTTTGACAGCACAGGTTGAATCTCCGGCATAAAGTCATAAACCACTTCATCGCCTATAATAACCTGAAACCTCAGGTTTTTACTTCTGAAATTCAATATAGTATCATTTACCAAATATGCGGGTATAGTATGGTAAACATATATTTCCGGCTCACCTTCACTGTTTTTAGTCGCAGACTTGCCAATATCCTCC
>ERZ773067.1053-NODE-1053-length-15311-cov-7.855794_pt1 | contig 15311 bp, 8 predicted proteins | sample MGYA00580622_ERZ773067 | MGnify/ENA primary metagenome ERZ773067 (study PRJEB29015, sample SAMEA2737998) | human oral metagenome | biome: human oral; feature: human-associated habitat; material: dental | place: China | collected 2113 ...
CGACCGGTCCGGCCTCCGAGGAGGAGGCCCGCCCCCGGGAAGGAGACGCGGAGGCGTGAGCGTGCGCCGAGGAATCTGGGGCAAACCGGCCCCCGCCAGCATCGGGCCACTGCGTGAGGACGTGCAGGACCTGCCCGCCTGGCCGTTCGTCGTCGCCTACTGCGCATACCTACTCTGGTGGGTCCTGGGGGCCGGCGACCTGATGTGGCCGCTCTTCGCCATCGTCATGCTCGTCCTGATGGTGGGCCGCAGCGGCCTGCGTTTTCCGCCGGGGACCATTCTGTGGGTCTTCTTCCTCGCCTGGGTGATTGCCTCCATGTCCATGTTGGATTCCGGTGGCCGCGTCATCGGCGCGATCTACCGCTTTGCTCTCGAGCTTGCTCCCGGCATCTTCGCCGTCTACGCCTTCAACGCCCGCAAGTCTTTGAGCGTGCGAACGATCGTGGCAACCATGTGGGGTTTTCTCGCATCCACGACGGTGGGCGGATTCATCGCGATGGCGTTTCCGACCCTGCGCTTCAAGACGCTCATGTACTACGTCGTTCCGCGTTCGCTTCACGGCAACGACTTCGTCAAGGAGTTCGTCAGGCGCGCAACCACCCAGTGGAACCCGACGTCGTGGGCGCTGTCCGATCCTCGTCCTTCCGCCCCGTTCATCTATTCCAACACCTACGGCAACGTCTTCTCGTTGATTTTCCCCCTGGCCCTGGTGTTCGCGTTCGTCCTGTGGCGCGAACGCTCACGGTGGCGTTTCGTCGCTGCGGCGCTGTGTGCTCTTTCCGTCATCCCGGCCGCGGCAACGCTCAATCGAGGCATGTATATCGGATTGCTGATCGTCGTCCTGTGGGTCGGATTCCAACGCCTGAGGGTTGGGGCGTGGCAAACCGTGGCAGGCATCGGAGCAGCGGTCGTCATCGGTATCGGCGCATGGCTGGCGACGCCAGCCTCACAATCGCTCCTCGAACGAGTGGCAGCTTCCTCCTCGACCCAGGACCGAGCCTCGAACTACCTCGAAACCATCTCGGAACTGGCTGAATCCCCGCTCCTGGGCTTTGGAGCCCCGCGCCCGTCCGCCTCCGCGTGGCTTCCGTCGCTGGGCACGCAGGGACAATTCTGGACGGTGCTCTTCTCCTACGGAATCGTCGGAGCTTTCCTTTTCATCGCGTTCTTCGTTCGGATGCTTCCGCGCGTGTGGCGCGCGACGGACGTGTACGGGTCGATCCTGGGCGGCATCATCCTGGCGACCCTTGTTGAGCAGTTCTACTACGGCATGAACACCGGCCTGATGCTCTCCGTCGTGGCCGTCGCGCTGCTGGCCCGACACCTCGAGGAAGAGAACGAACCTCTGCGTCACGAGGCCGCCGAGCGTGAGGGCGCGCCCACGCCGGGCAGCGTTGCGGGGACGATGCGCGCCGCGCCCATCGTCCGCGTCGGGGAATGGGAAAGCCCCGCCGCGAACGACGGGGCTTTCTCCACGCGGATGCTGGAGCGGCTCAACAAGTCGGGTCGTCGGGGAAGGACACCCCCGACAGCTTCCAGTTCTCGCCATCCTTCACAAACTGAAAATAGGTGAGGGCGCGAGCCATGGTCGTGTCATCCGTCAGAGAGGTTCCCGCGTCGTTGAGGACGCTCACGGATGAGGAATCCACGCACGCGGATACCGTGACGTTGCCCGCCCCGTCATCGCTCAGGATATGCACGTCCTCCAGCGTGGGCGTGCCCGTGGCGTGGGTTCCGTCGCGGGACCATTCCACTGCCTGGGCGTCGAACTCTTCCAGCGCGGAAGCGGTGAGCACGGAGGACAGGTCTGTTGCCTGCGCCTGGGCAGGATCGGAGTACGCCCCCCACAGCGTGTTGACGACGAAAGAGGTTTGTCCGGCCGCCTCCGTGTCGGTGCTGAGGGACCCGGACGCGTTCGAGGGGCCGCCGGACTGGGGCGTGATGGTCTTCGGGATCGACTGCGGCTCGCCGGATTGGTCGTCGGGGGCGCTCTGCGTGCCCGAGGCGGCGGCAGTATCGGCGTGGGGGGAACCCGACAGACGCAGGACGGCCACGACGACGAGCGAGATGATCAGGAGGATCGCGGCCGCGAGGAGGATCTTCTTGCGCAGCGGCGAGAGTGAGTTGACGAAGTCCATGAGTATCCCATCGTTCGGTTATGGGGCAAGGTTACCGCTGGCTAGCGGGGAGGACGGACATGAGTGAGACAAATCAAGCCAGACGTTCGTTGGCGCGCGGCGGCATTGCCGGTTTCGTGGGCGCTGCCGCCTCGGCGGTCCTTGGGTTCGCGTTCACGATCATCCTGTCGCGGATGCTGGGTGCGCAGGGGGCGGGTGTGGTCACTCAGGCGACCGGCGTCTTCGCCATCGTCATGGCGCTGGCCAAGGTCGGCCTTGACTCGACCGCCATCTACCTGCTTCCGCGGCTCTCGTTGGATGCCCCGCAGGAGATCCGGGCGACGCTGTCCTTCATGGCGACGATGACGGTAGCCGTCTCGACCGTGTGCGTTCTCGTTCTCGAGGTCGCCGCGCCCTTTATCTGGGACGCCCAGGTGGCGTCCTCCACCCGCGCCGTCCTCTGGTTTGTCCCGATCGGTGCGCTCACGCTCGTTGCCTCGGCGGCTCTGCGCGCCCTCGGAAACATGCGTGAGTACGTCCTCGTTCAAAATCTCCTGCTTCCTGGCCTTCGCCCTCTCCTGGTCGCGCTCGCTGCGGCGCTCACGGGATCGCTCGCGCTCGTCTCTGTTGCGTGGGCGCTTCCTTTCGTGGTTGTTCTCGTCGCGGCGTGGTGGCTGCTGCTGCGGCACATGCCCTCCGCCGTCGACTCGTTCGGACGATGGCCCTCGTCGAAGAGGCGGCGCCAGGTTCTCTCCTTCGCCCTGCCTCGCACCCTGACCGCGGGTCTCGAGCAGGCCCTGCAGTGGTTGGACGTGCTCCTCGTGGGTATGCTTGCGGGCAATGCTGCCTCGGGCATCTACGGTGGAGCGATTCGCTTCATTCAGGCGGGAATGGTGGTTGATACGGCGCTGCGAGTTGTCGTCTCGCCCCAGTTCTCCAAGCTCTTGCATCGACGGCGTACCGGCGAGCTGCGAGATCTCTATGGGACGGCCTCCATCTGGCTGGTCCTGTTCGCCGCTCCGATCTATGCGCTGATGGCGATCTTCGCCCCGGCGCTCATGCGGATCCTCGGGGATGGCTTCGCCCCGGGGGCCAGTGTCCTCGTGGTTCTGTGCATAGGCTCCATCGTGACCTTCATGGCCGGTAACATTCACTCCCTGCTCATCATGAGTGGGCGCTCCGGATGGGCGGCGGTGAACAAGATCGTCGTCCTCGCGCTCAACATTGTGGGTAACATCATCTTCATTCCGCGCGGCGGAATGGTCGCTGCAGCCATCGTGTGGGCGGTGTGCATGGTCCTTGACGCCGCAATGGCCACCGTTCAGGTCTCGCGATTCGTCGGCGTGACACCAAAACTTTCCGAAGTGGTCAAGCCGATCCTCGTTGTCGGAGTTTCCGTGGCGATTCCGGGCGGGTGTATAGCTGCGGTTCTCGGCCGCGATTCGTTTGTTGCAACCGTTACTGGATCACTGCTGTCGATTGTGACTTTTGCCTGCGCCTGCTGGATATTCAGGGAACGCCTCCATCTGACGGGACTTGGGTCCCTTGTGAGGGCGAGGAAGCGTTGAACGAGGGGCTCGTGGTGCGCCTGTGAAAGTCGTGCTTGACCGTTCGGTTGATGGGGTAGGGCTTGTTGTGTAATTATTTATTCATCAAGTCCATTTACTCCGAAAGGTCGTGCCATGTCGTCCGCGATTTCGCGCCTTGCGATCTGTGCAACCACGCCGATTGTTGCGTGTGCTCTGCTTGCGTTCGCTCCCGCTGCGGGCGCCGCAGGCGTTCAGCCCGCGGCGCCCGCAAGTGGTCAGACAACTGTGCGTGACGGACTCTCTGCCGCCACGGCCGCTGCCTCCTGCTGGGACATCAAGCAGCATGATTCCAGCTCCGCCGACGGCGCCTACTGGTTGCAGACTCCCGCCATGGAACACCCCGCCCAGTTCTATTGTGATCAGACAACAGACGGCGGAGGCTGGGTTCTCATCGGCCGCGGACGCGAGGGCTGGGAAGGCTGGAGCGGCGGCAAGGGAGACCCCTCGAAGCTGACCACGCGCGAGCGCAACGCCTCCGCCTTTGATGTCGTTCAGTACTCCAACGACACCATCAATCAGCTCCTCAACAACGAGTCGGTGAAGGATCAGTCTGATGGGGTGCGCGTCTTGCGCGCCTGGAGCACGAACGGCAGCTCCTACCAGAAGCTGGACCTCCAGTTCCCCAAGATGACCGACTTCGTATGGCCTTTCAAGATGGGGCATCCCGTGAACATGTCGATCGATGGCCGCGGCGCCGTCTCGAACGACATCTGGAACTCACCCGGCTACGACCGGGGATGGAACGCGCTCCAGGTCTACCCTTCGACGCGCACCGGCTGGAACATCGGCTGGGGCTATGGGGTGGATGCAGCGCGATGGGGCGGCGATGTCTCCTCCTCTTCATCCTTCTTCCGTAAGAGCGGCCAGACCGTCTTCCCGTATGCGGAGACCTACATTCGTCCCCGCATCGCCTCGGACTCCTCGGCCTTCGCTCGTATTCCTGACGAAGGCGTAGGCGCCTCGACGGTGACCCGCGCCGTCTCGCAGTACGCCGCCCGTACCTCGTGGGGCGTGACGGGCAACCTCAACGGCTCCGTGCGAGAGGGAAACATTCAGGTTCAGGCCTTCGCCCAGGTCGGCTCCACCATGTACGTGGGCGGCAACTTTACGGGCGTGAAGCAGGGCGAAAACGGCTCCGTTGTCCCCTCCCAGGGGCTTGCGGCCTTCGATGTCGCAACCGGGAACTTCACCGGCCAGACTTTTGACTTCAACGGACAGGTCAAGGCCCTCGTGGCTCTTCCCAACGGCAAGCTGCTCGCCGCCGGGGACTTCACCCGCGTCGGAGGCGAATCCCACGTGGGCACGGCGGTCATTGACCCGTCGACCGGCCGGGTTGATTCCTCGTGGAATCTGACCATTTCGAGCGCTCTGCGCGGCGGAGCGGTCAGCGTGCGTGCGGCCACCTACCACGACGGCTACGTCTACCTCGGAGGCTCCTTCACGCACCTGAGCGGAGGAACCCGCAACCGGGTGTACGGCCGCAACGCCGCCCGTGTCTCGCTCGATGGCGTCCCCGACCGCTCCTGGAACCCCGAACTTAACGGTGCCGTCCAGGCCATCAGGGGCAGCGAGGCCAATAGCTCCATCTATCTCGGCGGATACTTCAGCCGCGCCCACGGAGGCGAGCGCGCCTGGTACGCAGCGAAGTTCTCCACCCAAGCCGGAGCCGCCCAGGATACGGGCTTCGCCTTCGTTCCTTCCTCCGAAGGACAGGCCAAGTACCAGCAGACCATTTCCGCGGACGGAAACCGCGTCTTCATCGGAGGGTCGGAGCACTCGCTCTTCGGCTACGACACCGGCTCCAATCAGCGCACCTCCGCATCGGTGACGATGAGTAACGGCGGCGACCTCCAGGCGTCAACGATCTCCGCCAACGGCGTCATCTACGCCTCCTGCCACTGCTCCGACGGCAGCTATCAGGACAAGCGCATGTGGGAGGCCGGTCACGACTGGTCTCGCGTCGACGAGATCAAGTGGGTCGGCGCGTGGGACGCGACCACCGGTGAACACCTCCACTGGACGCCCTTCGAGCTACTCTCGCAGCGCAGGACGGGCGCCTGGGCGCTCACCACCGACACCAACGGCAACCTGTGGGTGGGAGGAGACTTCACCCTGTCCCACATCGATGCTTCCCGCACGCAGTGGAACGGTGGCTTCGCCCGATACGACGCACGTGACAACGTTGCTCCCGAGGCGCCGAGCGCCGTGCGAAGCTCCTCGGCCGACGAATCCACGGTGACACTGTCGTGGGAAGGCGTCTCCGACGCCACATCCTACGAAATCCTGCGTGACGACAGGGCGATCGCCTCCACAGACGCGACCTCGGTGACGGTGCCGCGCGGTGGCGAGAACCGCTTCTTCGTGCGCGCGGTTGATGCCGCCGGCAATCGTTCTGCCACCACGGCCGCCTACCAGCCTCCGGCTCACGGACAGGCGGATCCCGCGAACCCGGTGCTTCTGGACGCCGGTGCAACGTGGAGCTACCGTGCCGACAACAGTCCTGCTCCCGAGGACTGGGCACAGAACTCCTTCGACGACTCCGATTGGTCGACCGGAGCGGCTCCCTTGGGCTACGGCGATCCGCGTATCACCACGCAGCTTGAGCGCCGGGGGACCCGTCCTGTGACCACCTACTTCCGGTCGCGCTTCACCGTGCACGACGCGAACTCCCTCAAGGGGATCACCCTGAAGTACCTGGCCGATGATGGTGCCGTCGTGTACATCAATGGCGTCGAGGTCCACCGCACCCGTATGGGGTCCGGCGCCGTCGACTACAACACGCGAGCCGAATCGGCCCCGCGCTATAGCGCGGCAGTCGCCGCACAGTCCGAGACATTCGTTCCGGCTTCCGCACTGAAGACGGGCGAGAACGTCATCGCCGTCGAGACCCACGTCAACTACCTGCGTACCGCCACCGTGTCCATGCAGGCGTCGATCGTGCGTGTCGAAGGGCGCCCGGACACTTCGACGGGTTCGGGCGGCGCCAGGGCCAACGACGCCGAGGCCGAGAACACGGGGGACGCGAGCCGCAGCATCGATGCGGCCCTGGTCAAGACCGGTACGGTCATCCCCTCGGGCACGCAGTGGAACTACTGGACCTCGACCACCGCGCCCGCATCCGACTGGTCGACCGGTGCCTCCCTCGCGGATTGGTCTCGCGGGTCCGGGCCCATCGGCTGGGGAGACGCCAACGCGGCCACGCCCCTCGACATCGCCAAGAAGGACCGTGCCATCACCTACTACTTCGCGCGCGATATCGACCTGGGCACCATCACGCCATCGACCATGCTGACCGTCAAGGTTCGAGCGGATGACGGCGTCGTCCTGCGCGTCAACGGAACGCAGGTTGCCACCAGGCGCATGTCGGACGGGGAGATCGGGCACACGACCTTCGCCAACGCGGCCGTGTCGGCCTCCAAGGCAAGCTCCGACCTGCTTGAGGTGACCATCCCGGCCAAGCTCCTGACGAACGGAACAAACAGGATTGGCGTCGAGGAGCATGTCAACTACAAGGGCACTCCGTCCATGACATTCGACCTGACGGCCACGCTGGCCAGGTAGAAACGAGAGCGTCCCATCGGGCCGACAGCCCCGCGCCCGTGCCGCTAAGGCTCGCTCGCAGTGGCTGACAAGGGAACCCCCACCGCAGCGGTGGGGGTTCCCTTGTGTGTGGTCAAAGACTCTCGGGTTTTGTTAACCGACTGGTTGAGTACTGCCGAAGCCCGTGACAGTATAGAAGTAACCATTAACGTGCGACCTATGAGGACTTGATGAAGACTGTGCGCCGCTGCCTTGCCCTCGGATGTGCGTCGTTGGCCGCCTACGGAGCGCTCACGCTCACCCCGGCAACCAACGCGGCTGCCGATCCCCTCCACGACGGACTCAGCGAAGCGACGGCTGCGGCATCATGCTGGGAAATCAAGCAGAAGAACCCGTCCGCTCAGGACGGAACCTACTGGCTCGAGACACCCACGATGAATGCTCCGGGTCGTTTCTTCTGCGACCAGACCACCGACGGCGGCGGCTGGGTCCTCATCGGGCGCGGACGCGAAGGCTGGGAGACATGGGCTCAGGGGCAGGGCAATCAGTCCAAGCTCGCCACTCGCCCCCGCACCGCAGGCGACTTCGGTGTCCTCCAGGCTTCCCACGAAACCGTGAACGGGCTCCTCGGCGGCGGTGCCGTCTCAGACCTTGACGACGGCATCATGGTCCAGCGCGCGTACAACCCCAGGGGCACCAGCTACCAGACCGTGCGCATGCGCTTCCCCAAGATGCGTGACTTCATCTGGCCCTTCAAGAGCGCCCACCCGGTCAGTGTTAAGTTTGGCCACGACTCGTGGCTGAACGGCGGGATCGTCTGGTCGGGCTTCGGGTCCAACACCGCATGGGGGTACGTCAACCTCACGGCGACGGGACAGAACAAGTACACGATGGGCTTCGGCTACGGTCCGCTCGCCCAGTCGTGGTACGACACGTCCTCGCCCACGTCGTTCTTCCACCGCAACGGCACCATCATCAACCCCTACGCAGAGGTCTACATCCGCCCCCAGATCTCCTCCGATGACGCGGGCTTTGCCGCCATCAACGACGGCGGAACCGGCGCCGAGCAACCGAAGGCCACCGTGTCCGAATACGCCTCCCCCATGTCGTGGGGAGTGAGCGGCAACCTCAACGGCTCCGTGAGCGAAGGCAACATCCAGGTGCAGGCCTTCGAGCAGGTTGGTTCCACGATGTACGTCGGAGGTAACTTCACCGGGGTGCGGAAAGGAAAGGACGGTGCCGAGACGGCGACCAGCGGCCTCGCCGGATTCGATGCGACAACGGGGGAGTGGAACGGACAGACCTTCACCTTCAATAACCAGGTGAAGGATCTCGTCGAACTCCCCGGCGGCAAGCTCCTGGCCGTCGGGGACTTCACGCGGGTCAACGGCGAAGCGCACACGGGAACAGTCCTCCTCGACACGACGACGGGTGCGGTCGACCCCTCATGGACTCTCCAGATCCGCAACGGTTCCTCCAATAGGGTCACCGTCAAGTCCGCCAAGCTCGTTGGCGACACGATCTACCTCGCCGGGGCTTTCACTCACCTGAGCAACGGATCGACCCGCGTCTACGCTCGAAACGGCGCGCGCGTGAGCCTCACCGGCACCCCCGACCGCACGTGGAACCCAGAGTTCAACGGGACAGTCGTTGACCTCGACGTTGACGAGAATGTCAGCTACTACTACGCCGCCGGCTTCTTCACGCGGGTTCACGACAGGAGCGCCGAAAACGCAGCCCGCGTCTCCACCTCGGCGGGAGCCGCCCTCGATCAGTCGTGGACCTTCCGTCACTCCTTCTACACCGGCAAGTACCAGCAGACTGTGACGGCCGCACATGGCCGCGTCTACTTTGGTGGCTCCCAGCATTCCCTGTTTGGATACAACGCCGACACGATGACCCGCACGTCGGGATCCATCGTCATGGCGAACGGCGGCGATCTGCAAGCCAGCACCCGCTCGGCCTCGGGGGTCCTCTACGCTTCGTGCCACTGCTCGGACTTCACGTTCCAGGACGCCTACCGCTACTTCGAGCTGGGCAACACCTGGACCCGCGCCGACGAGATCCAGTGGGTCGGAGGCTGGGACGAGGCCACGGGTAAGCAGCTTGGATGGACACCCTATCGACTGGCGTCCCAACGCTCGACCGGCGGGTGGGCACTCGAGATGGCCGACGACGGCGCCCTGTGGGCCGGTGGTGACTTCACCCGTTCGTTCACCACGCGCACGACCAGCCAATGGTCAGGTGGCTTCGTCCGCATGCCCACGCGGCGAGCTGCTCCCGCCACCCCCGCCAGCGTGCGCTCGTCGGAGGGCAACGCCCAGCAGGTGACCCTCCACTGGTCCACTGTTCCCGGGGCGGCCTCCTACGAGATCCTGCGCGATGACCGCACCGTGGCCACGACCTCGTCGACGAGCGTCACCGTGCCCCTGGCGGGCAACAACCGTTTCTTCGTCCGCTCCGTCTCCTCCGAGGGCCTGCGCGGGGCCTCGACTCCCGTCTACTCGGTCGCCTCCGACGGCTCCGCCCTCACTCCGGAGGATGCGACGCTCCTTGTCGCCGAGGACGCCACGTGGTCGTACCACTGGTCCACCGACGCCGTCGCCGCAGACTGGACGCAACCTACGTTCGACGACTCATCGTGGCCGCGAGGCGCTGCGCCCATCGGCTACGGCGCTCCCACGCTGGGAACCAAGCTCACTCCCGGTGCGGCCAAGGGCCGCCCCATCACAACGTACGCGCGTACCCCCTTCACGCTCGCCGATCCGCGTGCGATCGGCGGAGTGAACGTCACCGTCACCGCCGATGACGGCGCAGTCGTCTACGTCAATGGCACCGAGGTCGCGCGCCAGCGGATCGGTGAAGGCCCGGTCTCCGCAGGGACCTTCGCCAACGCATCGGTATCGACGCCCGCAGCCCGGGCGGATCGCCGCACCGTCTTCGTCCCCGCGTCGCTCCTGCGCGCCGGGGTCAACATCCTGGCCGTCGAAACACACCTCAACTACCGCTCCAGCATCTCGATGAGCATCGATGCCCAAGTCAGCGCCGTTCCCGGTGGAGCAGAAGCCGCTCGCCCTGCGCCCACCGATCCCGAGCCCGACCACGCGCCGGCGCCGGCGCCCGACATGCGCGTCGAACCCGACCCGGAGAAGCCCCTCGGTGCCCTGGACGCATCCGGCTTCAACTTCGGCAACTTCATGCCGACGGGCATGTACTGGAACTACTGGAATTCCAAGGAAGCCCCCGATGCCGCCTGGAACTCGACCGGCGACCTGTCGACGTGGAAGCACGGCCCGACCCCCATCGGATGGGGCGACAAGGACGCGGGGACACCCTTCGATCTGCCCGAGGCGGACCGCCCCATCACGACCTACTACGCCCGAGACGTCAACTTCGGCACGGTCACCGCAGACTTTGACCTCACGCTGCGCGTGCGCGTTGACGATGGAGCCGTCATCTACATCAACGGAACCGAACTCAAGCGGGTCAATCTCCCCGAGGGAACGATCACGCCCGACACGCGGGCAACGACCAGTGTCCCTCTCGCGGAAGCCAGCAAGAACCTCGTAGTCATCGCGGTGCCGAGCGAGCACCTCAAGGATGGGGTGAATCGCATCGCCATCGAGGAGCACGCCAACTACGGCGGCGCCGCATCTGTTACCTTCGATCTGAAAGCGAGGATGGTGAGGTAATCCCCATGACCGAGAACAAGCCGACTTCCGATTCCGTCGTCGACAACGCCGCGTTCGCTGCAATGGCCGACCGCCTGCTGACCCGCGGACACGCGACATCCTGGCTCAACCACTGGTCGCTGCTGCACGCGGACTTCGGCGCACTGGCGCGCATGAACACTATCGGCTTCGACGGGACCTTCCTGCAGATGAGGCTGCGTGCCGCAGGGCACGCGGTGGCTCGCACGTCAACGGACCTGGTGCTTCCGTACGTCTTCGATCGGCTTGATCAGGGAACGCGCATCACCCTGATCGGAACCACCGTGGAAGCCGGGCAGGCGGCGGCCGCGCGCCTGCCGCGCTTCGATGTTCAGACGATCGACGGCTACGAGGGGTTGCGTCGCCTCAAGGCCGATCCTGGGATTCTACGCGCGTTTGATCCGCGTCTGATTGTCGTCGGCCTGGGTGCAGGCCTCCAGGACATCGTCGCCGCGTACGCGCTCGAGCAGGTGCCCAGCGCCTCCGCTTGCGTCGCCGGTGGGTGGATCGACCAGTTTTCGGCGGCTGCGGATGACTACTTCCCCGACTGGGTGCACGCGGCGAGGCTCGGGTGGGCGTGGCGTATCGCGCACGAGCCGCGTCGTCTCACGAGGCGCTACACGATCGAGGCTCTCGACTTCGTCGCCCACGCTCCCGAACTCATCAGGCGCTTGGAAGCCATCGGGCACTTTGACGATTTGGGGCTGGTGGTCGAAGGAGCGCGATAGGCTCGCGATAGGACTGCTTGTCGGTTGTGGGGGGGGGCGAACCGTTGGTCCGCCCCCCCACAACCCTTAAGGCCGAGACAGAGTCTTAGGTTCAGACACGGGTGGGGCCCGAGCCGTTGGCTCGAGCCCCACCCGTCATCACACACACGCAAGCGGGTCTAGTAGGCTCCCTCGTGGCGCAGGAGCGCGGGGATGGTCTGGAGGATGATCCACGCATCCAGGGTCAGGGAGCGGTGCTGGGCGTAGGACAGATCCAGGTGAACCGTCTCGTCCCAGGAGAGGTTGGAGCGGCCGGATATCTGCCACAGTCCCGTGATGCCGGGACGAACAGCAAACTTGCCCATCACTCGCGGTTCGTACTGCGCGACCTCGCTGGGGAGCGGGGGGCGGGGGCCGACGAGAGACATGTCGCCGCGCAGGACGTTGAACAGCTGGGGAAGCTCGTCAATCGAGGTCTTGCGCAGGAAAGCTCCAACTCGCGTGATACGCGGGTCGTTCGCAATCTTGAACATGATCGAGTTTCCCGCGCTGGCATCGGCCTCGTTGGCCTCCTGGAGCGAGGCTTTGAGGGCCTCAGCATCCACGCGCATGGTGCGGAACTTAAACATGGTAAAAGTCCGCCCGTCAAGGCCCACGCGCTCCTGCGTAAAGAAGGCCGGTCCGCCGTCGTTGAGACGCACGACGAGGGCGACGACAAGCCAGAGGGGAGTCAGGAGAATGATTCCGATGAGAGCTGCGAAGATGTCGCATGCGCGCTTGATTGCCCTGTCGACGGACACGGCAAAATCAGATGCATGCTCAAGTGCGAAAGCCGTTGATGCGGCCCGCGCGGTGGGCTTTGTCAAGGTTGTCATCTGTGCCTATTCCTTCTGCTCAATCAAACTCAAATGCTGCATGTCGGTTAGGTCTGTCAAACCCGAGCCGACTAGGACGTTTACGGGGTAAACGTGGTGAGCGCGTATCGGTCATCGTTAGGTGTTAACCCTAGTCTATCCACACGGTTAGCTTATTTGCTAACCAAAAGGTTAACTACAAGCGAAAAAATGCTGTGATTTCGTGCACCATGAGAGTTCCACACGTTGATTTGTAACAAGTCGTGACCAGGTGGTAGCTGTCTGACACCCGTGAAAGCTGCGAGGGAAACAGGCGGAGGATAGACTGGGAAACGCGTCGTGACTGGCGAATAGGTGGACCACCACCGGGGAGCGGCGCGTCGGCATCGATAGCCGCCCGCCTGGGCTAGAAGCCACCGCCAACCACAATCGAATGATCAATTAGGAGAACCCGATGGATTCCCTCAACGACGTGACGCTGGCGCAGCTGGACCCCGAGATCCAGGCTGTTCTAGATGCCGAGCTCGGGCGACAGCGCGACACCCTGGAGATGATCGCCTCTGAGAACTTTGTTCCGCGAGCCGTTCTCGAGGCGCAGGGCTCGGTCCTGACGAACAAATACGCAGAAGGGTACCCGGGGCGGCGCTACTACGGCGGATGCGAGTTCGTCGACGTGGCCGAATCCCTGGCAATTGAGCGTGCTCAGCAAGTCTTTGGTGGTAACTACGTCAACGTTCAGCCTCACGCCGGCGCTCAGGCCAACGCTGCGGCGCTCATGGCCATGGCCAACGTTGGCGATCCCATTCTCGGTCTTTCCCTCGCTCACGGTGGTCACCTGACCCACGGCATGCGTCTGAACTTCTCGGGAAAGAACTACAGGGCGCTCGCCTACGAGGTCGATCGTGACACCATGCGCATTGAACCCGAGAAGGTGCGCCAGGCGGCGCTGGCCGACAGGCCCCGGGTCATCATCGCAGGCTGGTCCGCGTATCCGCGTCACCTCGACTTCCAGGCGTTCCGAGAGATCGCCGACGAGGTCGGAGCCGCCCTGTGGGTGGATATGGCTCACTTCGCGGGCCTGGTTGCGGCAGGCCTGCATCCGAACCCGGTTCCCTTCGCGGATGTCGTCACGACCACCGTCCACAAGACCTTGGGGGGTCCCCGCTCCGGCATGATTCTGTCCTCGCGCGGCGAGCAGTGGGGCAAGAAGCTCAATTCGTCGGTGTTCCCCGGCCAGCAGGGAGGCCCGCTCATGCACGTCATCGCCGCCAAGGCGATCGCCATGAAGATCGCCCAGACCGACGAGTTTAAGGATCGCCAGCGTCGGACCCTCGAGGGGGCTCAGATCCTCGCCGAGCGCCTCGGAGCAGATGACGCGCGCCAGGCGGGCATCAAGCTGGTGACGGGGGGTACCGACGTCCACCTCGTCCTGGTGGACCTGGTCGCCTCCGAGCTGAACGGCCAGCAGGCCGAGGATCTGCTGCACGAGGTCGGCATCACCGTCAACCGCAACGCGGTTCCCTTCGATCCGCGTCCGCCGGCCGTGACTTCGGGCCTGCGCATCGGCACGCCCGCCCTCGCGACACGCGGTTTCGATGCGGAGGACTTCGCCGAGGTTGCGGACATCATCGGCACGACCCTCGTCCAGGGCGCTTCGGGAGGCAACGTCGAGGTGGAGACGTTGCGCGCGCGCGTCAAGAAGCTGACGGATAAGCATCCCCTCTACGCCGGACTTGAGCAATGAGGGCCCCCTGGCCTGGACCCGCGAAGGTCCTCAATGGCAAGGCCACGGCCGCCGCAATCAAGTCCGAGCTCGCGCAGCGCGTCGAGAAGCTACGCGCCGTCGGCGTTGTTCCGGGACTGGGAACGATCCTGGTGGGTGAGGATCCCGGCTCCATCGCCTACGTCGCGGGCAAGCACCGCGACTGCGCGCAGATCGGGGCGCGCTCGATTCGAGTGGACCTGTCGGCCGATGCCACGCAGGAACAGGTCGAAGCCGCCATCGACCGCCTCAACGCCGACCCCGAGTGTACGGGCTACATCGTCCAGCTCCCGCTGCCCAAGGGGATCGATACGAATGCCGTCCTTGAGCGCATCGACCCGGCGAAAGACGCCGACGGCCTGCACCCGATGAACCTCGGACGCCTCGTCCTGCGTGGGTCGGGCCCGATCGACTCGCCCCTGCCGTGCACGCCCCGCGCTGTGATCGAGCTCGTCGAGCGTCACGGCATTGACCTCGCCGGAAAGAACGTGTGCGTTGTCGGCCGCGGGGTGACGGTGGGGCGCTCCATCGGACTGCTGCTGATGCGCAAAGAAGTCAACGCGACCGTCGATGTCTGCCATACGGGCACGGGTGACCTCGCCGCACACGTGCGTCGCGCGGACATCGTCGTGGCTGCCGCCGGAAGCGCGGGCATTATCACCCCTGACATGGTGGCACCCGGTGCGATCGTCCTCGACGTCGGCGTCAGCCGGGTTCGGGACGCCCACGGTAGGGCGCGACTGATGGGGGATGTCGCCGATGGGGTGGACGAGGTCGCGTCCTGGATCAGCCCGAACCCCGGAGGGGTCGGCCCGATGACGCGTGCCCTGCTGGTCACGAACGTCGTCGAGGCCGCGGAGCGCCAGGCGGGACTGATTCCCTAGTCTGCGCCCCCTCAGCAGCGCCGCGAGGCGGGGCAGGGGCAGCGAGGGTGAGCATCCGTCGCCGCGCCTGCCCCCGCGCCGCCGCGCAACGATTGCAAGCACAAGGAGACAACAATGACCCTGACGGTAACGAGCGTCAACCTCAACG
>ERZ773067.1055-NODE-1055-length-15286-cov-4.820957_pt1 | contig 15286 bp, 8 predicted proteins | sample MGYA00580622_ERZ773067 | MGnify/ENA primary metagenome ERZ773067 (study PRJEB29015, sample SAMEA2737998) | human oral metagenome | biome: human oral; feature: human-associated habitat; material: dental | place: China | collected 2113 ...
TTCGGACTTCTTTGACAGAAATCCTAACTAGAGAGGCAGAAGAGCTGGTTGCTGCAGGTAAGCGGGTCTTCTACATCGCGCCCAACTCTCTTTCTTTTGAAAAGGAACGTGCCGTGCTGGAGTGCTTGAGTCAGCAGGCTTCTTTTGCTATCACAGTCACGCGCTTCGCTCAAATGGCTCGTTATCTGGTTTTAAATGATATTCCTGAGAGGTCAAGTCTCGATGATATTGGTCTTGGTATGGTTTTCTATAAGTGTCTGTCTGAGATAGATGCTAAGGATTTACGTGTTTACGGCGCTATTAAACAAGATCCGGAATTCATCCAGCAACTGATTGAGATTTATCATGAAATTTCAACTGCAAAGATGAGTTTTTTGGACTTGGAAAGTTTGACAGATGCTGATAAACGCTCTGATTTACTCTTAATTTTTGAAAAGGTAACAGCGTATTTAAATCAAGGTCAAGTTTCACAAGGAAGTTCATTATCCTATCTGATTGATGTTATCGAAGAAAACAAGGTAAGTAGTGATTTTAGTAAAATTGCCCTAGTCATTGATGGTTTCACCCGTTTTTCTGCAGAAGAGGAACACCTAGTGGATTTGCTTCATCGTAAAGGTGTTGAGATTATTATTGGTGTATATGCAACTAAGAAAGCCTATACTAGCCCTTTTAGCGAAGGCAACCTCTACCAAGCCAGTGTTGAGTTTTTACGTCATTTAGCATATAAATATAAGACCAAGGCAGAAGATGCCTGTCAAGAACATGAAAACCTTGATGCTTTTGCCAAAGCGTCAAAACTTCTCGAAAGTGTCTATGATTTTTCTAAAATCAGCTTAGACGTGAATGACGAAGATAGAAAGGACTTGCAAATCTGGTCTTGTCTGACACAAAAAGAAGAGCTGGAGCTCGTTGCTCGTAGTATTCGCCAGAAATTGCACCAAGAACCTGAACTAAGCTACAAAAATTTTCGTATCTTACTAGGAGACGTAGAGTCTTATAAACTGTCCTTGCAGACAATTTTTAATCAATATCAGATTCCTTTTTATCTAGGTAAGAGTGAGTCTATGGCCCATCATCCTTTGACTCAATTTGTAGAATCTGTGGGACGTCTCAAACGGTACTATTTCCGTCAGGAAGATTTAATAAACCTCTTGCGAACCGGCTTATACACCGATCTCGATCAGGAAGAAATCGATAGCTTTGAACAATATATCCGCTATTTAGGTATTGATGGTCTTTCTAACTTTAAACAAGAATTTACAAAAAATCATCATGGGAAATTTGATTTAAAAAAATTAAATGAGCTACGTGTTCGTGTTCTAAATCCACTAGAAACTTTATTATCCAGTCGTAAGCAAAAGACTAAAAATATCCTTACAAAATGGAACAACTTTTTGAAGGATTCATCTGTGACCAAGCAATTACAATCTTTATCTGAAACGATGGAAGTAGCAGGGCAAGAAAGACAAGAGGAGGTCTGGAAAGCATTTTGCCACGTAATGGAGCAATTTGCGACTGTTTTTGAAGGGTCCCAGGTTACTTTAGATGATTTCTTGGCTCTTCTTCATTCAGGGATGTCCTTGTCAAATTATCGTACAATCCCAGCAACGGTAGATACGGTTCTGGTACAAAGTTATGATTTGATTTCGCCTTTGACTTCTGATTACATCTATGCACTTGGCTTAACCCAGGAGCATCTACCTAAAATTAGCCAAAATACTAGTCTTTTGAGTGATGAAGAAAGAGAAGTTTTAAACCAGGTTACTGAAGATGGCTCTCAATTATTGATTGCTAGCCATGAAAATCTTAAGAAGAATCGCTATACCATGCTTTCTTTGGTAAATTCTGCCAAGAAACAATTAGTCTTAGCAGCGCCTAGTCTACTCAATGAAAACGAGAGTAAAGAGTCAGTTTATCTGAAAGAATTGCAGGATTTTGGTTTTACCAAGATTGAAAAGAGAATTGACCGAAAAAATATAACAAAGGATGATATTGGTTCTTATCACAGTCTGTTGTCTAGTCTTGTTGCTTATCACCAGCAAGGTGAGCCGGAGACAAGTGAGCAGGACTTAACCTTTATTAAGGTTCTAGCTCGTGTCATGGGGAGAAAATTAGAAGATCAAGGTCTTGATAATCCTGTCCTACCGACAAGTCCAAAAAGTAAGACCTTAGCTACTGAAACTTTGGAAGCCTTGTATCCTCAAGATCAAGATTTTTATCTATCAACTTCTGGATTGACAGAGTTTTATCGAAACGAATACAGTTATTTCCTTCGATATGTCTTAGGCTTGCAAGAAGAGTTGCGTCTACGACCTGATGCACGAAGTCATGGGAATTTCTTGCATCGTATTTTTGAACGCGCTATGAAACTTCCTGCTGATACATCTTTTGATCGTCGTTTAGAACAAGCTATTTCTGAAACCAGTCAAGAACGTGAGTTTCAAGCAATTTATCAAGAAAGTTTGGAAGCCCAATTAACCAAGGAAGTGCTTTTAGATGTTGCGCGTGCAACTGGGCATATACTTCGTCACAATTCTGAAATTGAAACAATTCAGGAAGAGGCAGTCTTTGGTGGTAAGGAACAATCTTTTGTTCAATTAGAAAACGGCAGAAATGTCTATGTCCGTGGTAAAGTTGACCGTATCGACCGCTTAAAAAACAGTGATGCTATTGGTGTTGTCGATTACAAATCATCTTTAACTCAGTTTAACTTCCCTCTCTTTTATAACGGCCTTAATTCACAATTACCGACCTATCTAGCTGCTCTTAAGAAAGAAGGAAATACAGACTTCTTTGGTGCTATGTATTTAGAGATGGCGGAGCCAGTTCAGTCTTTACAAACTGTTAAAACTCTTTCAAAGGCTTTAGCAGAAACGACTAAGACTATGAAATATCAAGGATTATTTCTCGAAAAAGAGATAAAGAACCTTGGGGAACTATATAATAAAAACAAGACCTATCAGTTGTCTGATGAGGAATTCCAGTTATTGCTGGACTATAACGCCCTTATTTATAAGAAAGCAGCAGAGAAGATTTTATCTGGTAGATTCTCAATCAATCCTTATACAGAAGACGGCAGAAGTATTGCTCCATATGTTCAACAATATCAAGCGATTACAGGTTTTGAAGCTAATTACCATCTAGGTCAGGCTAGATTGTTAGATAAGGTGGCTAAGAGCAATGATAAGGAAGCGTGGTTTAATAAAATAAGAGAGGAGTTAGAGCGATGAAATTTTTATCCCAAGAAGAGATTGAAAAATTGCAAATAGCAGAAGCTCATTCTGACAAGAACCCCAAGAAAACTGCTGAGCAAATTCAAGCTATTTACAGTTCTGGTCAAAATATTTTGGTCTCAGCATCCGCTGGCTCAGGGAAAACCTTTGTCATGGCTGAACGAGTTCTTGACAAACTAGCGCGTGGTGTTGAGATTCGCCAACTCTTTATCTCAACCTTTACGGTAAAGGCAGCAACCGAGTTAAAAGAACGCTTGGAGAAGAAAATTAGCCAACAAATCCAAGAGACTCAAGATCTGGAATTAAAAAAACACCTCGGCAGACAATTAGCTGATTTACCCAACGCTGCCATCGGAACTATGGACTCTTTTACTCAGAACTTCCTAGCTAAACATGGTTATCTTATTGATTTGGCTCCAAACTTTCGCATTCTTCAGAATGAAAGTGAGCAACTCCTCTTAAAAAATGAAGTCTTCCAGCAAGTTTTCGAAAGACACTACCAAAATCAGGAACAAGCCAAGTTTAGTCAGCTGGTCAAGAACTTTGCAGGCAAAAGCAAGGATGCACGTGGATTGCGGGAACAAGTCTATATGATTTATGAGTTCTTACAATCCACTAGTAATCCTCAGGTTTGGCTAGAGGAATCTTTCTTAAAAGGCTTCGAACAGGCTGATTTTACGATTGCCAAAGAAAAACTAGCAGAAGATATAAAGGAAAAACTCTGGGATTTAGAAAGCTTTTTCCGTCATCATTTAGAGAATGATGCCAAGGAATTTGGAAAAGCGGCCTACTTAGAATCTGTCCAACAAGTTCTTGATGAAATTGGGGCTTTAACGCCTGAATCAACTTTTAAGCAATACCAAGAAGTTTTAGAGCGAGTTGTGGGTATTTCTAAGGAAAAGGGTGGCCGTGCTCTTACAAATGCTAGTCGTAAGACTGAACTCCAAGTTCTAAAAGAAGTATATAACCAAGAGAGAAAAGACAAGTTTGAAAATCTAATTGCACTAAATGACAAAATAACATTATTGAAATTCCAGGAAAAATATCATCAAGAGTCTTGGGACTTGGCAAAGACTTTCCAAGTCTTCATGAGTGATTTTGTTTCAGCTTATCGAAAGCGTAAACGTGAAGAAAATGCCTTTGAATTTGCTGATATTAGCCACTATACCATTGAGATATTAGAAAACTTCCCTCAGGTGCGACAAGAGTATCAGGAACGCTTCCACGAAGTCATGGTCGATGAATACCAAGATACCAACCATATACAGGAAAGGATGTTAGAACTCCTCTCAAACAGCTACAATCGTTTTATGGTGGGCGATATTAAGCAGTCTATTTATCGTTTCAGACAAGCAGATCCACAAATTTTCAACGAAAAATTCCACAGCTTTGCTCAAGATAGCAAAGAAGGTCAATTAATACTGCTCAAGGAAAACTTCCGTAGTAGTTCAGAGGTTTTAGATGCCACTAATGACGTCTTTAAGCATCTTATGGATGAGGAAGTTGGAGAGATCTCTTATGACGGCATGCATCAACTTGTTTTCGGAAATACTGATTTACACCCAGATCCAGAGAACAAGGCAGAAGTGCTCTTATATGATAAGGATGATGAGGGCGATTCTAAGGAAGAGGAAGAATCTTCGACCAACAAACTGACTGGCGAAATGCGAATGGTCATTAAGGAGATATTGCATCTTCATAATAATAAAGGTGTACCTTTCAATGACATTGCTCTCTTGACTGCCAGTAGAAGTCGTAATGATCAGATTTTACTTGCTTTGTCGGAATATGGCATACCGGTTAAAACGGATGGCGCTCAAAACAATTATTTGCAATCTTTAGAAGTGCAGGTTATGTTGGATACTCTTCGTGTTATCCATAATCCTCTGCAAGACTTCGCTTTAGTAGCTCTCATGAAGTCTCCTATGTTTAGCTTTGATGAAGATGAATTGGCTCGTCTAGCTCTTCAAAATTCTGAGGATAAGGTTCAAGAGAACTTTTATGAAAAACTAGTCAATACTCAAACAAAAACTAGTATTCAAAAGGATTTAATTAAGCCTGAACTCCATAAAAAGCTTAACCTTTTCTTGGAAACTATTAATGCTTGGCGTTTGTTCTCAAAAACGCATTCGCTTTATGAACTTATTTGGAAAATCTATAGCGAACGTTTCTACTATGATTATGTTGGTGCTTTGCCAAATGGTCAGGCTAGACAGGCCAATCTTTATGCCCTAGCACTACGAGCTGACCAGTTTGAAAAGAGTAATTTTAAAGGTTTATCGCGTTTCATAACTATGATTGATCAAGTCTTGGAAGCTAAGCACGACCTTGCTAGTGTCACTGTAGCTCCACCTAAGGATGCTGTAGAGCTGATGAGTATTCATAAGAGTAAGGGGCTTGAATTCCCTTATGTCTTTATTCTCAATATCGATCAGCAGTTTAACAAGCAAGATTCCATGTCTGATGTTATCCTAAGTCGAAAAAATGGCCTTGGTCTTAAGTACGTAGCTAGAGTAGCAACAAATGCAAAAGAGGAATATCTTCCATCAACGATTAAGTTATCCATCCCAAGCTTGACTTATACTCAAAATGAGGAAGAGCTTCAATTAGCAAGCTATTCTGAGTTGATGCGTTTACTTTATGTAGCCATGACTCGTGCTGAGAAAAAACTCTATCTAGTCGGAAAAGGATCTCGTGAAAAGTTGGAGTCTAAAGTATTCCCGACAAATGGGAAAGGTCTTTTGACTCGTGAAACTAGACTTGATGCTCAAAATTTCCAGGACTGGATTTGGGCAATCTATCAGGCCTTTTCTAAAGATGACTTACACTTTAGTGTGCGATTTGAAGGTGAAGAACAACTGACCAAAGAAGCTATCGGAGAATTGGAAAATAGAAGTCAACTTCAAGATCAATCCCAAGCAAACAATCGTCAATCTGATACTATTAGGGAAGCTTTACAAATGCTAAAAGAAGTGGAAATCTATAATGAAATTCACCGTGCAGCAATCAATCTTCCAAGTGTGCAAACGCCAAGCCAGATTAAAAAGTTTTATGAACCAGTCATGGATATGGAAGGTGTAGTAGTAGCTGGTCAATCTAAACCAAAAGAATCTAATCTTCAATTTGAACTACCAGATTTTTCTAAGACTGAAAAAGTTACTGGAGCTGAGATTGGTAGTGCCACCCATGAACTGATGCAACGAATCAACCTTTCTCAGAAGCCAAGTATAGAAACTTTGGAAGAAGCTTTAGAACAAGTGCAAGCAAGTTCAGCTGTTAAAGATAAAGTGAATCTAGAAAAAATCTTGTCTTTCTTTGATACAGATCTTGGTCAAGAGATTATTGAAAACCGAGATAAACTTTATCGAGAACAACCTTTCTCAATGTTAAAACGAGATGATAAGAGTCAGGAAGATTTTGTTGTCCGTGGAATCTTAGATGGTTATCTCCTCTATGAGGATAAGATTATTCTATTTGACTACAAGACAGATCGATACGATCATGCTAGTCAACTGATTGAGCGTTATCGTGGTCAACTAGAACTTTATGCAGAAGCCTTGTCTCGTTCTTACCAAATAGATCAAGTTGAAAAATATTTAATCTTACTTGGCAAAGATATGGTTGAGGTAGTCGAAGTGAACTAATCTTGTAAAAACTATTGCCTTTCTTGGCAGTAGTTTTTATTTATTTTCAGTTATGGTATACTAGTTTCAGAAAAGGATGTAAAAGAATCTATGTCAAAAGAAATCGATATCGAATACTACCACCAATTAGCATTACAAAAGCAAAAAGAACATCGGAAATTTCTTGGAAATTTAAAAAAGAAAGCTCCTAAAAATTTGGACAAGATTGCCCTTGAAATTCACCAAGAGGTTTTTGAAGAAATTGATTGTACAGCCTGTGCCAACTGCTGCAAGAGCCTTGGACCAGACTTTAAAGAGGCAGATATCACACGAATCGCTAAGTATTTTAAAATGAAATTACCAGCCTTCGAAGACGAATTTATACGGGTGGATGAAGACGGTGATAAAATCTTTAAATCAATGCCGTGTCCATTTCTAGGTGGCGACAATCTATGTTCTATCTATGATGTTCGTCCTAAGGCCTGTAGAGAATTTCCACATACCGACCGTAAAAAGATTTATCAAATTAATAACTTGACTTTAAAAAATACTTTAACCTGTCCCGCAGCTTATCTCTTCGTTGAGAAATTAAGAGATAAAATCGAGTGAATATCCTATTTTATAATAAACTCTATCCTCAATTACACTTGCTAATTGAGGATTTTTGTATATTTATGAATCTAGATTATTTTTACTATCTATAGAAAAATGAGTTATTATCTTAAAGTTTCTTAAACTGTTTCTTAAAGAAAACTGATATAAGGTATCTTTAAGCGATGTTCTGTATAGTTATTCCATCACTAAGAAAGGAGTGCCGGTATGAACTATATAGTAATTCCAGCTTATCAACCAGATAATAAACTTATCAAACTCATCGAAAAAATCCACGAAAAGAGTGATTTTCGTATTCTAGTTATCGACGACGGTAGTTCATCGAAGTGTCAAAATATCTTTGATAAAGCAGAAGAATATGCTACGGTGCTCCGTCACCAAGTGAATCAAGGTAAGGGTCAAGCACTTAAAACGGCCTTTGCTTATATTCAAAAACAAAATAGCTATGGAACGGTCGTAACGGCAGATGCAGATGGACAGCATAAGATTTGGGATATTTTTCGTACGGCTAACAAAGCTTATGAAAATCCTAATAAGCTAATCTTGGGTGTGCGGGCCTTCACAGGTAAAGTACCCCTTCGTAGCCGTTTCGGAAATAGCTTAACAAAAGCACTTTTTAAGATTCAAACTGGGGTAGAAGTAGCAGATACTCAGACAGGACTTCGTGCTTTTACAACAAATCTTATTCCTTTTATGTTGAAAATAGAGGGAAATCGTTACGAATATGAAATGAACATGCTTCTGGAAGCAAGCAGAGAATATGAAATCTTAGAAGTGCCAATCGAAACTGTCTATATCAATGATAATGAGGGTTCACACTTCCGCCCAATAAAAGACGGGCTCATGATTTATAAGAATATTTTCAAATTCGCCTTGTCATCTCTCAGTAGTTTTGTTATAGACTACCTTGTTTACGCTATTGCAATCTTGTTTTTACCAACAGCGCCGACGAATTTCCGTATCTTCCTAGCTAACGGACTAGCTCGTGTGACAAGCTCTATTTTTAACTACTCTACAAATAAAAAACTAGTCTTTAAAAACGAAGATAGCCTTGTGAAAACAGGGATGGGTTACTTTGGTCTAGCAGTCGGACTCTTTGTCTTAGACACGCTACTGATTCGTCTCTTCTTTACAGTCTTTGGTATCAACCTTCTGATTGCCAAAGTTATCGTCGGCATCCTTCTCTTCGCCGTCTCTTGGACAGTGCAAAAGAAATTGATCTTTAAGGAAAGGACATCAACTGTATTATGAAATTTTTAAAGAAACCATATGCTTATGCTTCGATTCTCGGTTTACTCTTGACAGCATCCTTTAGTTACTCAATGTTGAAAACCTTTGTACTCGCTGAAACTATTTCGACAGTAGCAACAAATAATACAAGTTCCAATACAGCTCAAGCTAGTCAAGCAGCTAAAACAGCAACAGTAACTGACTCAAGTTATAAGGACGAGAATATCTCTATCAATTTGACTGAAACGACGGTTAATCATACCCAAGTGTATGTTGCAGATGTTACGGTAAGTTCATCAGATTATCTTAAAACAGCATTTGCTCAAAACTCATTTGGAACAAACGTAACAGCTAAAACATCTGTCACTGCTGCAGATAATGATGCAATTTTAGCAGTCAATGGTGACTATTACGGTGCCAACTCTTCGGGTTATGTTATTCGTAATGGAGTTGTCTATCGTGATACTGTCCGTGAAAATTCTAATAATGGTGATTTAGCCATTTATAAAGATGATTCTTTCAAGATTATTTACGAGGACCAGATTTCAGCAGACCAACTAGTCAAAGACGGAGTTGTTAATCTCTTAGCTTTTGGTCCTGCCTTAGTCGAAAATGGTGAAATAGCAGTAGGAAAAAACCAAGAAGTTGGACAAGCTATGGCTTCGAATCCACGTACAGCCATTGGTATTATCGACGAAAACCACTACATTATTGTTGTTTCTGACGGACGTACTTCTGAAAGTGAAGGTCTCTCTTTGTACCAGCTTGCTGAGGTCATGAAATCCTATGGTGCAAAAACAGCTTACAATCTTGATGGTGGGGGTTCCTCTACACTTTACTTCAACGGTCAGGTCATCAATAAACCAACGACTGGAGGAAACAAAATTTCAGAAAGGGCGGTGAGTGATATTGTCTACATCGGTTATTAATCCTAACAAAAAACGTTTTAAAAAAACTGCCATCTCTTATACACTAATTACGATTTTCTTCTTTGCTTTTTCTAGAATTTACGAAGCATTCAGTTTTGGTGAAACGTCTATTTATATGCATTATTTATTTGCGGTACCACTTGTAGGGGGGATTTTACTAACAATTTTTCTCAAAGTTCTTCCTCAATTTTCTCGTATTAGTCTTAATTTATGGAATTCGGCAGTAGCGATTATTACAGCAGGTACGCTTTTCCGAGGAATTGTCAATCTTTCTGGTCGTTCAACCACACTTGACGCCCCCTACTGGTACGTAGGAATTGTTTTTGCAGTACTAGCCATCATCTCTATTTTTATACAAACTAAATCTTTGAATAATACAAAAAGAGTTACTAAAACCAATCGTAAAGAAGTCTATTGACAGGCATAAATAGCATTAAGAAAAACAGTCGTACATAAGCTGTACGACTGTTTTTTTTACGTTTATTTCTAAAATATTTTAAATAGATTACAAGTTTTTATCTTTCCCATAAAACGCTTTTATATTTAAAATAATAATGTATAATATAATGGATAATATCCCTATTAAAATAATATCTAGGAAAAATATATGCAGAAAGACTGTATTTACTGTATTTATTAGGAGTTTAGAATGAAGAAAGTAATGCTGATATGTGCGCTTTCCCTGTCGGTAGCTAGTATTTCGCAATCTACTATTTTTGCTGATGAGTCTAAAGCAGCAAATAAAGATGAACAAGTTACAACATCAGTCATTAGTAGTGAACCTACAGAACACAAAGAAGAAAATAAAAGTGAGAAGGAAGCTTCACAAACTACTGTAAAATCTGAGCAGGCAAAAGAAGAGAAAAAAGAAACTGAGAAAGCTCAACCAAAAGAAAAAGTAACTGAAGTAAAAAAAGAAGGATGGCAACAAGAAAATAGCCAGTGGCTTTTTTACGAAAACAATCAACCTGTGATCAATTGGAAAAAGATTGGTGGAGTCTGGTACTATTTCAATCAAAATGGGGTCATGCTTAGTAATACAGTCTTTGATGATTATATTTTTAGCAAAAGTGGTGGACTAGTTGAGAATTCTTGGATAAAACTAGGTGACAACTGGTTTTATGCTTCTGAAGATGGTAAAATAGCTAAAAATAAATGGAAGAAGATTTCTGGTGTTTGGTATTATTTCAATCAAGATGGGATCATGCTGAATAACACCATTTACAATAACTATTTATTTAATGCTAGTGGTGCTTTAGTAGAAAATGGTTGGGTAAAACTTTCTGATAAATGGTACTATGGAGATGCTTCTGGTAAAGTAACTAAAAATAAATGGGAAAAAATTAAAGGTGTCTGGTATCATTTTGATACTGATGGCATCATGGAAAGTAGTATCTGGAAAAATAAATATTACCTAAAAAATAGTGGGGCCATGGCCTCAGCTGAATGGGTCTTTGATCAGAAATACAATAGCTGGTTTTATATAAAACCTGATGGAACATACGCTGAAAATGACTGGCAAGGGGCGTACTATCTTAAGTCTGGTGGTTACATGGCCATAAATGAATGGATTTATGATAAAAACTACAATGCTTGGTATTATTTGAAAGAAAATGGTGCGTATGTAACTGGTACTTATAATATAAAAGGTAAAGATCACACTTTCCAAAGTAATGGAAAATGGATTTCTGACCAATCGTCACATTATAAAGTGAAACCAATTACGGCTTATATTTATAGTGCATCAGGTACTCGTCTGAGCTATATTAACCAAGGTAGTATTGTTACTGTCGCTGGTTCAGAAACTCAAAGTGGTAGAATACCAGTTCAAGTTTCAGGATTGTCAGGGTATATGAATAAAAGTGACCTAACAGCAGTGAGCGCTAGCAACGAATTCATACCGCATTATATTAGTGATGGTCGCTATGTATATCATGAATTATCACCATATACTAGTATTCGAGTTGCGCCTCATCATTCTTCAATGTCTGTTGGTAAAAAATATTATTCAGCAGATGGAATTAACTTTGACAACTTCTCAATTAATAATCCTTTCCAATTTAGAGATTTAAGTAAACCGACTAATTATACTGCGGAAGAGTTAGATAAAGTATATTCTCTAATGAATATCAAAGGAAGTCGTTTAGTTGGGAAAGGGGCTATTTTTAAGGAAGCTGAAAGACGTTATCAAATTAACGCCCTATATTTAATGGCTCATAGTGCTTTAGAAAGTTCATGGGGACGTAGTCAAATTGCAAAGGATAAGAATAATTTCTTTGGTATTGCAGCCTATGATTCAACACCATACCATTCTGCTAAAAGCTTTGATAATGTTGATAAAGGAATTTTGGGTGCTGCAAAATGGATTCGAGAAAATTACCTAGATGAAGGTAGAACTCACCTTGGGAATAAATCATCTGGTATGAACGTTTTATACGCTTCTGATCCATACTGGGGCGAAAAGATTGCTAGTATCATGATGACTATCAATAGCAGACTCGGCGATAAAGACTAAAATACAAAAACGATAACTAAACTGATTAAGTTATCGTTTTTTATACGTATTCTAGTTAAGTTATTTATTTAAAATGTATAAAAGAAATGCAAAAGGATTTACTTTTAAAGTAAATCCTTTTAATTTTGGAATGATTAAAGACTAAAAAACTAAATCTTATCTTCTATATGCCTAATTATTTTCAGTTTTACGAGTTTTTGCAAGAACGACAATAGACGAAACTAGAACAAGTGAACCAAGAACTGCCATAATAGTCTCTTTGCTCTCCCCAGTAAAAGGAAGTCCAGGTTTTTCTTCAGTTGTAGTTACTGTTGTTGTAGTAATATATGCAGCTGTTGTTGTCTTTGTCTTTCGTTCCTCTGTAGTCGTAACAGAAGTTGTAGGCGCTTCAGTAGTAGTTACAGTAGTAGTCTTAGGTTCTTCAGTTGTAGTTGTAGTACTTGAAGTAGTTGTTGGTTCTTCAGTCGTTGTGGTTGAAGTGGTCGTAGGCTCTTCAGTTGTAGTTGTGGTTGTTGAAGTAGTAGGCGCTTCAGTAGTAGTTACAGAAGTCGTAGTAGGCGCTTCAGTAGTTGTTACTGTAGTCGTAGTCGGTTCTTCAGTAGTTGTTACTGTAGTCGTAGTCGGTTCTTCAGTAGTCGTAACTGTAGTCGTAGTCGGTTCTTCAGTAGTCGTTACTGTAGTCGTAGGCGCTTCAGTAGTCGTTACTGTGGTAGTTGTTGGTTCTTCTTTAGTATTTACAATGGTTTTTGTTACAGCATGATCACTTCCGAAATCCTCAACATTGACAATTGTTTCAGAATCTTGAATAACATAACCTGAAGGAGCATGAGTTTCCGTCAAAATATACTTATCTTTTAATAAACCTTTAACAGTAATTAAACCATTCTCATCAGTCGTATATTCACCTATTACCTGATTGTTGGCTTGACGTACAACTTTAAACTTGGCACCTTCTAAAGGTTGATTTTGGTCATCAACTTTAAGGATTTTAATGGAATAAACATATCCAACACCAGCTCCACCAGCTATTTGAACAGCAGCAGCATTACTTGCTTCTTTAAGGACAATTCCCTTACCTTTCAAAGTTACATCATTTTTCAATAACTCACCGTCTACAGGTTGGTAATTCATTCGAACTTTATAAGCGATACGATACTGATCTTGTTCAGTGATATCTCCTAAATCGATTACAAAAGAACTACCGTCTTCAGATATCGTGATAGTATGTTGGTCGGTTACATCAGTTCTATCAGTAAATTGCCATTCACCTTCAACAAATGCGAATTTACCCTTAATAATTTTAATACTATCTTTGATGTAGCTGGCATTTGTAAATTTTAATTGATCTTCAATTGTCACTTGTTGAATATTCTCTCTTGTGCGGTTAACTGAGATTGTATACTCAACTGTTTTATAATCCGTATTGTCTACCCAGCTAGTTTTAGTTAAAAGTCTTGGGTTCCCATTTCCTATCCCCTTAAAAGTGATTTTACCAGCAACTTTAGTTTCCTTGTTGATAGTAATTTCTATTGGAATTTCCCCTTGTTGAGGATGTTTTTTAAAATCTACTCTTGAATAGAAGAAGAAGGAACCATTAGTATCTGAGTGTTTTTCAACATAGTCTGTGTATGTTATTGAAATAGATTTATTATCAGCACTTACTTTAGCATTAGCTATAATTTCATTAGTATTAATGTCACGGATAGTAAAAGTATCTGATGTAATTATTAGAGCTTCAGGAACTGTTAGGACCGTAGTATCGCCAGCCTTGACGTTTTTACCTGCCAAATCATAGGTAGCATTGATTCTAAAAGTAGCCCATTGTTCCAAATCCCAACTTAGGTTACCACCTTCATTGTTAGTAACATTGACACTAGTAATTGTATCTACAAATTTTCCAGATACTGAAACCTCAGGAGTTTCAGCAAAGGTGTTACTGTAACCTAATGAAAGTAAAGTAGTTAGTAAGCATACCAAAAATGCAACTATTCTTATTTTTTTCTTATTCATGTTTTGCCCTTTCTATAGAAGATAGAATATACTTAACGGTTGATAAATATAGTAGACAGACAACTAAAAAACGATAGGTACGTTTTTAGACAAACCTTAACCGATCCTCCTCCTAGTCTAATACTAAAACTTCCCTATATTGTGAATTATATCACAGTAAAGTGTGTAGAGCAAATAATAACATAAAATAGTAAGATATTTCCGATAAATTATTAAAATGAATAAAAAGATTGTTCATTTTTTACAAACTTTTAAAAAATTTAACCTATAATGAGTTAAAAATTTGGATAAGATATGAACGAAGTTTTAGAAATAAGGTATTCAATATGATATACTTAGAGCTAAGGATTGTGAATGCATTTTAACAATCATTATTTAGAAACTTTAGGATACTATTCTTATGACTTACAAATTTTTACTCTTCGATTTAGACCATACATTACTTGATTTTGATAGTGCAGAGGATATAGCCTTAACGCAACTTTTAAAAGAAGAAGGAGTAGTGGATATCAGAGCATATAAAGATTATTATGTACCTATGAATAAGACTCTCTGGAAGAATTTAGAACAGAAGAAGATTACAAAACAGGAATTAGTTAATACACGATTTTCAAAATTATTCGCTCATTTCGGAATTGAAAAGGATGGCCAATACTTAGCTGAACGTTATCAGTTGTTCTTATCAAAACAAGGTCAAATTTTTCCTGGGGTTGAAAATCTATTAAAAACTTTGACTAATGAAGGCTATGAACTATATGCTGCGACAAATGGAATAACCTATATCCAGACAGGTCGTATAGATCATTCTGGTATTGCACCATTTTTCAAGGAGATCTTTATTTCAGAACAACTTCATACTCAAAAACCAGATACTGAGTTTTATGAGAAAATCGGGGCTCTAATCCCTAACTTTGATAAAAACGACGCCCTTATGATTGGTGATTCTTTATCAGCTGATATTCAAGGGGGAAATAATGTTGGTATTGATACGGTTTGGTATAATCCTGACCATTTGGAAAATAATACACAAGCCCAGCCGACTTATGAAGTTGACTCTTATCAAGCTCTGCTAGAACTCTTAGATAAACTGTAAAAAGTGGTTTAGATAGCCACTTTTTGCTATAATAGAGGCAG
>ERZ773067.1056-NODE-1056-length-15278-cov-18.415687_pt1 | contig 15278 bp, 14 predicted proteins | sample MGYA00580622_ERZ773067 | MGnify/ENA primary metagenome ERZ773067 (study PRJEB29015, sample SAMEA2737998) | human oral metagenome | biome: human oral; feature: human-associated habitat; material: dental | place: China | collected 2113 ...
GCACAGCGCTGGCGTACGTCACGCTAATTCTGCTGCTGGGCTGCGTGGTGTGGTTTGTAGTGCCGCCAATTGTCCAGCAATCCGCTAAATTTGTCGAAAGTATGCCGAGCTTAATTGACCAAGCTGGTTCGCAGTGGCACGGTGTTAATAGTTTTATCGATAAGAATAATCTGCGTCCGCAGGTTGACGCCATGCTGGAGAACCTCAAGCAGCAATCTTCGTCATGGGCGGCTAGCGTCGGTACGAATATTTTAAGCAGCGTCGGCTCGCTGGCGTCGTTTGTCGGTTCACTATTTTTGGTGATAGTTTTGTCATTCTTGATGTTACTAGAAGGCCCGACATGGATGAGGCGTTTGTGGGGATTATACAATGACCAAAGCAAGATGGAAAATCATAAAAAGCTAGCTGGACAGATGTATAATGTTGTCACTAGTTACGTTTCTGGGCAATTGACCGTATCAGGGATTGATGCGGTATTGTCGGGGTTTGTGGTGTTTGTATTGAGCATGGCTTTTCCTGCCGTCGATTCAAATTTGGCGATGTTAACTGTCATGGCGACATTTATTTTAACGCTCATTCCGATGTTTGGCGCTACGCTGGCTGGCATTCTGATCTCGCTGTTGTTGTTCTTCAATAATGTCACTGCTGGCGTAATCTATGCCATATATTTTATCGTCTATCAGCAGATCGAAAATAATTTCATTGCACCGTCAATTCAGTCAAAAAAATTGGAACTCTCGGCGTTGATGGTTTTGTCGTCAGTGACCATTGGTCTCTATGTCGGTGGACTTTTAGGAAGCTTAATCGCTATCCCGGCGGCTGGTGTAGCAAGGATTTTGTTGGAGAATTATTTGGAACAGGCTAAGAAAAATCGCCTTGAAAGCGAAAAGCCAATCAACAAATTAGTGAAGAAATTGAAAAACGAGAGTTAATTGGTGTGCTTCGTGAAAATTAGCCCGCTCGGTTATTTCGGCGGGCTATTTCCATGCCCAAACGCTGCCGCTTGGCGTGTCGCGAATGGTGATGCCAGCCGCCAACAGTTCGTCGCGAATGCGGTCGGATTCTTGCCAATCTTTTTCGGCGCGAGCGCTGCGACGCTGGATAATTAATCTCTTCAAATCGTCGGTAATATCAGGGGTCGATGCCGCCAAATCCAAACCCAAAACCTCGTCAATAATCTCAATCAATTGCAATAAACCGCCGCGGTGAATTTTCTCCAGTGGCGCATGATCCAGCCGCGAAAACGCCTCGTCGATCAGCGCCAAGACCCCTGGCGTATCCAAATCATCATTCAGCTTTTCAATTAGCGCCTGCCGCGCTGCTAATAGCGACACCGTGCCTTCCTGCTCATCCTTCTCGTCGTCATCATCCAGCGTGTCGTGCGTCTGGTGCCGCAGCGCAGCATAGCCGCGCCAATGATCCAGCCGCGCCTGGGCTGCTTCCAAAATCTCCCAGGTGAAATTGCCCTCGGTTTGGTAATGCTTGCTGAGAATCGCCAGCTTGAAAGCCATTGGGCTAAAGCCGCGGGCGGTGATATCGCTAAGGGTGATGATGTTGCCCAGGGATTTACTCATCTTGCGGCCATCGACCTTGATGTGATTATTGTGCAGCCAAATTTGAGAAAACTGTTGCCCAGTCAGACTCTCGCTCTGAGCAATCTCATTGGTGTGATGCACCGGAATGTGGTCAATGCCGCCAGTGTGGATGTCAATTGAATCGCCCAGCGTCTCCCGGGCAATAGTCGAACATTCCAAATGCCAGCCCGGAAAACCGACGCCCCATGGACTGTCCCATTCCATATCGCGCTTGGTGTTGGTCGGTGAAAATTTCCAGACGGCGAAGTCGGTGATGTTGCGCTTACCTGCCACGCTGACTCGCGCGCCCGCTTCTAGGCCCGCCACGTCCAGCTGCGCTAATTTGCCATAATCCGGCAGCCGCGACGTATCAAAATACATGCCGTCGCCGTCAATTTTGTATAAAAATCCCTTCTCGTCTAGCCCCTTGGCAAATTCAATCTGCTGCTGGATATAGTCCGTTGCTCGCACTAAATGGTTGGGTCGCACCAATTTCAGCACCTCGTAGGCTTCGTGATCAGCGATGGCGATGTACTGCTCAGCAATGTCCCAGGCAGTCTTGCCCTCGCGGCGGGCGCCCTTCTCCATCTTGTCCTCGCCACCATCATCATCGCTGGTCAAATGTCCAACATCGGTGATATTTTGCGTCCGAATAACCGAGATGTCTTGCCAGCGCAGTAACCGCACCAACACATCCCAATAAATATAGCCAACCCAATTGCCAATGTGCGGCTGCGAATACACCGTCAGCCCACAGGTATACATGCGAACATTCTGTCCGTCGAGCGGCTGGAGTTCATCTTTACGGCGAGTGAGGGTGTTGTAGAGCTGTATCATCAACTCTATTGTACGGCAGACAGGCTGCTTTTTCAAAGTTCGCTTTCGTTGAGTGAACCTGCAGAGAATATAATATTGACAAAAAACAAAATCCAATGTATAATTGAAAGCTATGATGAAACCTGCAAACGAATTTGGATATATTGGATGAGGGGGTCACAACCGTATTTGGCAGATCCTATGTACAGGCGCGCCGCTTTAGACGATCTAAAATATACTCAGGAACAGTTATTAAGTACGCTGGAACGTCCCGAAATTACTGATACGCTCGGCGAATTAGCATTAGAATTGCACGGAACAGCTCAGCTGCTGGAGCCGACAGAAATTATTGATGAAAATGATAATGAGAAAGATACTAGCAAGGCTTTAGATTGGCGAGATAAAAATGTTATACCGCTTCTTGGAGATGTAAATTTTACTGCGCCTGCAGCAGTCGCTCCTATGCCAGCGCAGCGTGAGATTATAGCAGAAACGCTTCTCCGGAAGGGTTATAGTAAACCTGAAATTTATGCTGTGGAAATTAGTTTGGATAGATTTTGTAAAGACTTATTTACGACCAGGGTGGACGGTACTTCAGATTGTACAGGTGTATGTTCATATATTAGTTTCCAACCAATAGGAAGGCTTCAACTCTGTGGTCGTCCTTACATAGGTATGCTTTCAAGCGGAATTAGAATCTTTGATGTTGCAACTTTATCTCATGAAACGACCCACGCGTTAGATTTCAAACAAACAGCAATTATGGATTTTATGACTGAAGAAGACAGATTACGTGACAAACTTAGAGGGGAATTACAGGCTTATGCCGTTGGATACTATGTAGAAGATTGTCTGTCTAATTTGTATAACATAGGTCGTCGTACTGAGTCTACCTCGTACGAAGTTGAGCGTATTCGGAGAGAGGTCAACGGTCCTGTTGACTCTGAGGGTGCTTTTGCAGTGCATGATGATTTGGTGCATCGTATAGGGCGGGCCGGGTTAGATCGTATATATAAAGAGGTAGTTTAATATTTGATTTGCTGCCGCCAGCTGATATCATGCCGGAGTCACAGGTTGTACTATTGAGCGCGTAATCCACTGTCCGTGGCGGTAAAGGTAATCGGCCAATAAGTTTTAGTCCTGCCCCGCTTCCCGCAAAGCCTTATCCGTCGCTGTCACCAATTCCCGCACAACCTCGTCATATTCCTCATACACGCGGAATCCGGCTGCGTACGGATGGCCGCCACCGCCGAAGTAGCCAGCCACGGTGTCGGCGATTGGTAGGTTACCGCGCAGGCGGGCGGTCAGTTTGCTGTCAGGATAAGTCTTAATAACGCAGCTGAGCGCCACATCCTCGACCAGTCGCAGCTCGTCGCCGATCAGCGCGCCGGGGTTATAGGCGTCGCTGTAGGCTTGAATTTCTTCAAATGGCACGTGTACCAATGCCAATTGTCCGCCCAGTAAATATTCGATTCGCTCGATCAACTTGCCTTTGTACGCCAAAATCTCTGGCGATTTTTTCATAAATTCGCGCCGCCGTTCTTCGATTTCGGCATTGGATGCGCCCAGCTCGGTCAATTCACCAGCGACGTGAAAGGTCGACGCGGTGGTATTTGGCGTGGTGAGACCCAGACTGTCAGACATGATGGCGATGAGGAGGTCTTCGGCGGCTTGCTGGTTGATAGTCCAGCCAGCGTGGGTGAACAATTGGTGTAGCAATTCCCCAGTGGCCACTACGGTATCAGAGAGCATGGTATGCTCAAAGCTCAGCGTTGACTCGGCGGTGTGGTGGTCGACGACCAAGACTGGGTGTGTTTCCAAAAAGTGCCGCACCCCCGGCGTTTCTAAGACCTTGCTGAGCAGCACATCAGCACTGGTATCAACGATAATAGCCAGGTCGGCGCGGGCTGGAAAATCACCAACTACCCTGTCCCAGCCGCGGATGTAGCGCAGATATTTGGGGATATCAACTGGGCAGTACAACGTCACGGTCTTACCCAAATCACTCAGCACCTCCTCCAGCGCCAAGCTAGAGCCCAGGCTATCACCATCAGGGTTTTCGGCCTGGATGATGACGATGTTATTGGCGGATTGGATGAGTTGCTCGGCGGTATCAAACATATTGTTATTATAACAGATGAGGGCTTGGCTTATCGAAGGATTTTCGCTTGCGTTTGCCTGGGGAGCGGTTTAATGTTGCTATCTGCGTATGTTTGAACCTCTAATTACGCTACCTTATATGTATGATTTGCATAATGGAAAGATTGGTTGCGAGCTGGTACATATTTATCCGCCCATGTCTGCTGCAGATATAGGTAAAAGGGATGTAAAACCCTCATCAACCACGGAGACTTCTTATTTGTGCCGGGCGTTGTCGGTCCGCTGCAATATATGTGGCTAGGCAGGCTGCTCCAGTCGCTCACCATCCTCGGCCTGAGGTTTTGTTCTGGCGCGCAGCTAGCAAAGGACTCTATTTGCCCAACCAGTTACCTTCGAAGCAATTGGGAAACAGGACGCTACAGGAAGTCATTGCTGATTTTCTCGAGCACTTTTAGGGAGTGTGATATTTAATGCTCTGCTCTATCTGCAGTAAAATCAGACGTTGAGAGACTGGGCTCTCTAAGAGAGAGTTGTAGATGTCCGGGTTTGTCGTATGCGGATATAAAACACGGGAGTAACGCCGCCGCTACCGTTGATCAGATAAAAAGGAAACTTTATGGAGTCGCCAACCGCATGATAGAGGATATATATTCTGAACCTGAGATATTTCTTAATTGACAAAATATAAAATTTGCGACAATATTTATGCATGCTTAGTGTTCCCTATAATTGTCTTTTGCCGGAAGATAGCGATAAACGAGATCCTCAATATGTGCCTCCGATTCGTAGGCCTTGGGTAACGTTATCGGTTGATCTTGCGCCGGTAGCTTCTATCTGTGGCGAAGAGCGAAAGCCTTTTGGCCGCGGCTTGAATACAATGGGGAAAGTAGCGATAAGAGATCTTACGGCGAGTTGGGTAATTGGGCCTCTAGTTGCGGCGCAAGATTTAGCTGTGTGGCGTATGGGGAACGGCTGTATGGGCTGGGATATTAAATCGTTATTTGAACGTGTAAGAGATAGAGGTCTTAAATTACCAACATATACCTCTTCGGGTGCACTTGACTACAGAACCTGGAACAAGACATGCGATCCTTATCGGAGGCGGTCGCCAGAAAAGCCGAATATTCCTAGGTTCAGAAGAGGGGCAACAAGACGCTTAGGCGAAAAAGTACTTGATTATATGTATGCTGAGTATCCGCAGCTGCTCCCCTTTATAGTAGGAGGAGACTTTTTCTTAAGACCTGCCTATCGCACTGCTTTATTTGAAACAGCCAGGCCTATTGAAGAGGCGTCTGAAAAGAAAGATGAGTTATTATTAATAAAACATAATCTATCGCCTGAAACACCAGAAGAAGACGTTCGTAAAGCTGAGAAAAAAATTGAAAGTCTTCGTGAAGAGGTTCAGGATAATATTCTCTTTCCGCTGGTTATTGGTATGGTTGAGAATATGCGCAAAAATCCTAAAGAGATTGATAGGAGCTACGCAGCTCGGTGGCGAAGACTTCATCCTTGGCAGTGTAGCTAACAACCATAAACATTTTTATAAATTATTATTGACAAAATATAAAGATTGTGCTAGTATGATGACATAAAGCCTGAAATATAGGGCTGGAAAGAGGAGTTTTATGGATAAATTTAAGAAAATCGGTATTGCTATCTCTCTGGGGATTGCTTTGATCGGTGGAATTTGGCTAGCATCGCCTTCACAGGCTGCTGGCTGTAACAGGTTTAACGTCGTTTACTGCGGTACAAATTCCCTGTCGGAATTGCAGTCGGCATATAGTCGTGCAGAAATTAGGTCTCTGTATAACCAATGGTATATCAATGACACCATGGTTCAGGGTGGCTCAAATATGCGCGAAGGCGTGGTTGACTCAAGCGGTAATATTACGGTTGATGGCCGAGTAGTTGCTACAAATGCAGTGACTGTGCAGGCTAAGGCTGGTACTCGTCAGCCATCTCCACAGCGTACATACAGCGCAGCTGGTTATACGTATTACCAATATACGACTGGTCAGAGCTTCGTTGATGGCGTTACTAGCTATCGGGTGTATGCTTGGTTTGACGATGATGGTAAGTTCATTACTGGTGTCATTAAAGATTGTGGTAACCCAGTTTGGGGTCCACCAACGACACCTCCAGCAAAACCAGCATTGACATGTGATGTCTTGCAAACGACTGAGGTTTCTCGCGACACCTTTAAGTTCAGCACCAAAGCAACTGTTAAGGGCGGTGCGACAATCACCAGCTACACTTACGACTTCGGTGACGGCATGACTCAGACAACTACCTCATCTGAAATCCAACATACTTACGCAAAACCTGGTAACTATAAAGTCAAGGTTACAGTAAATGGTAAAGAAAATGGTGATGTCAAGAGGGAGAGTCCAAGTTGCGAAAAGACTGTCACAGTTAAACCTGAGCCAGAAATCCAAGTTTGTGATTTGAAAACTAATAAGTATCCGGTAACTATCAAAGAGTCAGAATTCGATGAGAAAAAATACTCAAAGAATCCAAACGACTGTAAAGAAGCTCCTACTAAGATTAAGGTCTGTGTGATCGAGAAGAAGGAAATTCGCGAAATTAAAAAAGAGGAGTACGACGGATCAATACACACGACTGATATGAGTAAATGTCAGCAAACTCCTCCGCCAGTAACTCCTGAATTACCAACGACTGGTGCAGGTGACGTGATTATGTCAGCACTGGGTCTGGGTGGATTGACTACAGCGATTATCGCTTACGTTGCAAGTCGTCGCCAACTGTAAAAGGTTGAGCCGAGAATAAGAAAATACCCGTCATGATAAGGCGGGTATTTTTAATGGCTTCAGGGGTTAGAAAATTATAATTGTTTTCGTCCTTCTAAGGCATGTGTTAGCGTGATCTGATCGGCGTATTCAAGGTCAACACCAACTGGTATGCCTCGAGCCAAACGGGAGATTGTAATGTTCAGCCCAGCCTCCTGAATGTATCGCTGCAGGAATAAAGCTGTCGACTCACCCTCGACCGAGGCATTAGTGGCGATGATAATCTCTTGGACATCGTCATTTTTTATGCGCTCAATTAGTTCTGGAATATGTAGCTGTTCTGGCCCAATGTTGTCAATTGGTGAGATGACACCGCCTAACACGTGATAGGTGCCAGCAAACTGCCCTGTTCTTTCCAGCGCCACGATATCCAGCGGTTCTTCGACCACACAAACAAGCTTTCGGTTCCGGTTCTGATCCGCGTATAACGGCGAAATGTCATCATCGGCATCGATTAACGCAAATGTCTTTGGGCAAGTTTTTACTCGGTCGTGCAGACGATCAAGCGAGTGCGCTAGTTGTTTGGCGGCTTTGGGGTTGCGGCGCAGAACAGCGTAAGCGTATCTCTCGGCCGTTCTTGGGCCGACTCCTGGTAAATTACCAAAATCATCAATTAAAGCCGTTAAGGCCTTTGGTAAAATGTCGATTGACATGGTATTAGAACGGCAAGTTTCCCAAACCGCCCATCAATGGTTTCATAGTTTCTGCGGCTACTTCCTGAGCTTTTGTCATGCCGTCACGGACCGCAATTTCGATCCAGTGCTCTAGCTCTTCGATATTTTCTAAATCGACCATCTCTGGGTCAATCTTCACTGACTTGATCTTCAACTCGCCAGTGATTTGTACAACCACTGCGCCATCGCCGGCTTCAACTTCAATGATTTCCTTACCTAATTGTTTCTGTGCTTTACGTAATTTTTGCAGCATTTTTACCTGATCAAACGCCATATTCCTCCTTATTTACTCTCATGATTATACCTTATTTTTGGTCGGATGTGTAGATGTAAAAACGGTCGGCGTCTTTATTGTGGTCATTGACAATTATAGATGATAAGTGCTTTGAGTATGATTTTGGTATGGTACTTTTTGCTGCGTGACTGACGTAAAGTGTCTGGCCAACGTGCTTTGGGGCGACGTGAATTAGAGAGATTTGATGATAATTGTGTTTTTGGAGTGCTTCGTAAATTGGCGATTCTTCCCTGCTGATTAGCAGCGAGAAGGAATCTGTTGGTGCGGTGTTTTTGCGTAGCGCGGTCAAATCCTTATGGAAGCGTGTGGCGGCCTCTGGAAAATAGCGATAGCCGTCAATGTAACGAAAACCACCGCCCATTGTCATGACAATGATAAGGATTGATATAAAAATCAGTCCTGTACCGCGAGCATATGGATTGCGTGGAAAAAGTCCATACCACATGCCCATCAATGATTCGAGGCCGACTGCCAGCAGGATGAACAGCGGAATAATGACAATTGGCGTGAGGTGCGGCTGGAAGATAAGTAATGCAAGAGCCAGAATTAGCCACGACCAAATCATGAATGAACGGGCGCTGGCGATTTTTTGGAAACTGCGAATTAGGCCTAGTCCAATAAGAATCATGGCGCTAACATCCATAATTGGGGTGATTTGGTTACCAACAACTGATGGGAAAATACGAATATAGGTGTAATAGAGAGTTTTAAGATTGGTAAACATATCAAAACTCAGGCTTTTAATGCCAGCAAGGCTGTGGAATAATGTGTGAGATTTATAACAGAGAAAACTGAGACCGCAGCTTACTACACACAAGACAATAAATGGCAAGACCCAGGATTTACGGTGCTTTCTGGAGATAAGAAAATAGCGTGGATGTGGATGAAGGAAGGCCATGATAAGTAGTCCTAAATTGATATACCAAAAATACGGCGTGAATAGACTGAAGGCTGTTGTGAGCGCCAGACCGATTCGCCAAAGGGGTGCTCTGGGGGCTTTTTGGAGGATGAGTGTCGCAAATAATAGCGTCAGTGCGGTGTAGAAAATATATAAAATTCCAACAGTCGCACTCTGTCCTATAAATAAGAATTGCCCAGTGGTGATCATGATGAGTAGCGACAGGATGGTTGTGGATGGCTTAAACCAGCGTTTGAGGAGGAAGAATATAGCGATAGAACTGATGATTGAAAGCAGAATGGCTGGCGCTTTAATGGTAAGTAAACTGACACCAAAAATCTTGAAGATTAATAGTTGAAGAGCATGAAATGGTAGATTTGTAACAGCGAGACCGTCGATGCTTAAGTTCAAGTGATTGGTAGTGTTAACCATATCAATTTCCGCCTGAGATAGGCCGCCAGGCGCATACAGAGCAGAAACAATAACCGCTCCAATATATGACAACGCCAGTAGCGTGTAGCCAAAAATATAACGCCATCGGTAAAGAAAAATATCAGTAACTTTTTGCTTTTTCATTGGTATGATTATAGCACAGTTCTATTCATGCTTGCGATCTAAACTCATGAAGCGGAGGCGTTCTGGGTGGAAGTATAATTGGACTTTTCCAACCGGGCCGTTACGGTGCTTGGCGATGATCAGGTCGGTGATGTTTTGGACTTCCGGGTTGTCTGGTTCGTAGTAGCCTGGGCGGTAAATAAAGCTGACGATGTCGGCGTCCTGCTCAATGGAGCCGGACTCGCGCAGGTCGGCTAGCTGCGGAATTGGCGGCGTGCGCGACTCAACTGAACGGCTCAGCTGGCTGAGGGCGATCAGCGGCACGTCGAGCTCGCGGGCAATTAGCTTCAGGCCGCGGGAAATTTCTGACACTTCCTGAACGCGATTACCATTGTGATTGCCATTGGCTTGCATCAGCTGTAAATAGTCAACGATAATCAGACCCAATTGATTTTCATGTGCTAGGCGGCGGGCTTTTGTGCGCATTTCTAATACTGATAGTCCTGGCGTATCATCGATATAAATTGGCGCTTCTGCCATCTCGCCCATGGCTTCTGACAGTTTAGCAAAATCATTATCACTCAAGTTTCCGGTACGAATATTCCAGCTGTCAACACCTGATGCATCCGCCAGCATACGATCAACCAATTGCTCTTTGCTCATCTCCAAGCTGAAAAACAGCACCGGCTTTTTCTCGATTGTTGCCACGTTGTACGCTAAATTGGTCACTAGTGTGGTCTTACCCATGGCTGGACGAGCGGCCAGGATAATCAAGTCGGACTTCTGTAGGCCAGCTGTCATATTATCAAGGTCGCGGTAGCCAGTGCGAATTCCCCGTAAAGAGCCTTTGTTTTTACTAAGTTCTTCAATTCGGTCAAAACTATCCGTCAGAATACTCTCTAGACTGACCAAATCTTGTTTGGTCGACTGGTCGGAGACGCTGAATAATTCGGCCTCGGCTTTTTCCAGCAGCTCCTGCGTCGTCGTCGATTCATCGTAGCCAAGCTCAGAAATGTCGCTACTAGCTTTAATTAAGCGTCGTCGCACAGCCGCTTGTGCTACCATTTCTGCATATGCCGCTGCATGCGCTGCTGTCGGCACGTAGTTGGTGAGTTCCGTCAGGTACGCCGATCCGCCGATTAACTCCAGCTCTTCTTTACGTTTGAGCTCATCTGTCAAGGTCAACAGGTCAACTGGCTTATGCTTTTCAAACAGGCGCATCATACCGCCAAAGATTAGACCGTGGTTTTTATCATAAAAATCGCTAGCGTGAGTAATCTCGGCAGCGTCTGCCAAGACTTCCTCGTCAATCAAAATGGCTCCAAGTAAGCTCTTCTCGGCGTCCAGATTTTGTGGTGGAATTTTTCCGCTTGGATTTCCCTTGTCTTTCATGAAATTTCCTCCAATTTAACCTCTTCACCGCCGCCCATCAGTTTAGCAATTTCCGCCAATTTCTTGTCCTCGGGTGGCTTCTTCTCTCCAATTATATCAACTTCCAGCTCCATTCCCGTCTCCGCGGTGATGATTTCTGCTAGTAACGGTCGATTTTTTGCATCATCCAGCTTTTTCTTGTAAAACGCACTGCCGGCAAAAATAGTCAGTTTATCTCCGTCAAACGCCCATTGACTTTTTTGAAGTAATGACGACAAGCCGACCGATTTTTCCTTGGCTTGTTCAATCACCTTTTGCCAGTCCAGCTCTAGCGGTGCATCAGATTTGCGTGATTTTGTGAACGATTTTTTGGCTGGTTTGGTGTCTTGGTTTTCGGACGTTTTTTTCACTGGCTCAGTTGATTTGGTACTTTGGCTTTTTGGTGGCTTTTCTGCTGACGACGCTGGCTTGGCTGGTGTCGAAATGACGGTTGGTGTTGCTGTGACGGCTTGGGCAACTGTCTTCTTCGGCCTGACTGGCTGGGCGTGATGTTGCATAAAAATAGTCAACAATTTCAGGTCTGGGTGCGGGTGGCGATCAACCTCAATCAGCTGCTGAATGAGCTCAACAAGGCCTGGGTTTGTACGCAGTCTGGCGCGAGCGATTGACAATAATTGGTGTGACACCACAGTCGGGCTGATGCCACTTTGCTCTAACTCTTGCAAAATACTCAAAATATGTGCGCTGTCCTCTGATTGATATAACTCAAGCAGCTGTTCTAGCGTGGCTGCGTCGCTCAAGCCTAAGTATTCAGTAACCATGGCGACGGTCAGTGGCTTGTCGGGCGTGGCCAAAATTGACAATTGATCCAGCATGCTAATCCCGTCGCGAAACCCGCCGCGCGAGCGCTCAGCGATTAGCCGAGCAGCGTCCGCATCGATGGCAAAGCCCTCTTTTTCGGCGATGGCCATCAGCTGGCGCACCATAATGTCCGCCGGAATGGGACGGAAGAAAAATTGTTGGACGCGGCTGAGGATGGTAGCTGGCAGTTTATCGGCGTCGGTGGTCGCCAGGATGAATACCACGTGCGCTGGCGGTTCCTCCAGCGTTTTTAGCAGTGCGTTGAAGGCAGGTTTGGACAACATGTGAACTTCGTCGATGATATAGATTTTTTTCGGCGCGGAAACCGGCGCGACTTGCGCTTTTTCGCGTAGGGCGCGGATGTCGTCAACGCCGTTGTTGCTGGCGGCATCAATTTCGATGATATCCAGGTGTGAGGCTTCCTCGTCGTATGGCAACTGATTGATCTCATGCGCCAAAATCCGTGCCACGCTGGTTTTTCCCACGCCGCGCGGACCCGTCAGCAAATACGCATGGGCGATTTTCCCCTGCTCCAACGCTCGGCGCAGAATGTTGGTCACATGATCTTGCCCCAACACCTCGTCCAAGCTGCGACTGCGATATTTGCGGTACAGTGCTTGACTCATTACTTATGTATTATAGCGCAAAGTGCGGGATTAGTAAGCTATTTAGCGGTTAGGGATGGGCACTTCTTCGCCACTTTCTAAAATCATAGTCTTTCTTGGCCATAGTTCTATCGGTTCGTCAATATACGGTAAGTCAGTTGCTTCTGCGATGGCTCGCATGGCCATGTCTATCGGTGCACGTAGGGCCTGACGTCGAGACTCACGGTCTGTCGAAGCGATATAATCTCTGTACGCTGCTGTATAGTCAATAGGATCACCCAGAGTAACGTGGATTTGCTCATCTTGCGGCATGTATGCATCTAGATCAGTAGGCCACGGCTCGTAGCGAATACCTACTGGCAATAAGTTAGGCTCCACCCCCCCCTACATTTGCGTCAAATAAAATTCGTGACGCACCCGTTCGCCCTTTGGTTACCTGAGCGTCACCTGTGTATGCACCTTCTGGAAAGATGAGCAGTGAGCGTCCGTCAAGTAACGCTCGTCTGGCCATTTCGAGCCCAGCTTTCAAATATTCTTTTCCGCCATGTACTTCAAGTGGTATCGTATGCAGCGCCTTTTTTATTACTAGTCGCCGCACTGCCGTGTCCACAGAACTGTTTTTATATGCCAGCCGTGAGCTAATGACAACGTCGCAGTCCTCCGGCAGACTTGCTGGTATGGCAAAGATATCGCGCATGCAAGCATGATTAGCGACGAATACATTCGGGCCTTCTGGTATGTCGTCAAAGCCATGAGTAGTAATTGCCATTTCCCGACCTATAGTTTGTAAGAGTGGCTTCTTTCCCTCGTTCACATCTGCCTCGCTTTCAAAGCTTGCTTGACAACGCGCGCTACTAAGCGATGTCCTTTTGCTGAAAAATGAATACCATCAGACAGTGGTATGAACGGCAGCTCAATGTACTCACCGAGCGCCTCCTTATTCTGCAAGATCTCTTGTCGTATAGCTTCTGATTGTTTGGTGAACTCTGGACCAGAATCTTCACCGGTCGAAAATGCTGGCGGTAAGATATATATAACGTCAGCACCGTGAGCCAGTTTTTGATACTCTATTAAATCTTGGATGATAGCTTGTGCCGTCCTACTGTATTGCTGTTGTAAATCATTGGTGCCAAGGGCGATGATGGTGGTATCCACGTTGCCCGCTTGCTGGAGGGCTTTCGTAAAAGCTTGCTTGCCATTTTTGTATGGCTTTGCTTCACAAAAATCTCCCGCTACGCGACCTGACAGCCCGTCGGCGATGATATGCGCTTTGCCTCGCAGTTCTCGCTTCAGGCGGTTGACCCACCGGTCGCTGTATCGCACTCGTGATCCAACGAAACTGTCTCCCCAGACATTAGAATCGCCGTAAATAAAAATTCGCTTAATGCTGCTAGTTGTTTGATTTTGTTTCCTGATCATACTAAACTCCGTGTTTCTGCAAATAGTGTAATACAATATGCCGGGTTGGTCAAAACAGCGCCAGCTGCGTGCTGGGTATTTCGATGTCAATGGCGCCATCAGTTTTTTGCGCCTGGTAGCCGATGAATTTTTTCACATTGTATGCCAGTAGTTGTCCGTCGTAGTCGGTGATGAGGATCGGGCCGATGATACTGCGGACGCGCCCAGCCAATTGGTTCTGATCTTTCATCGGAATCGATCTTGTTAAATCAACACCAGTAGTATGAAAATAATCTTCGCAAGGAATTAGTTCGGATTTTGGAAATGATACGCCAATTTTCTGTTCGATTTCAAGCAGTTTTTGCCGCAACTTTTCCTCGCCGTCCGCGCGATCGAAAGGCTGTTTTATAAGCTCGAGTTTCTTATGAATCGGCATAGTCTCGACAATTCCGTCTAGCCTGGCAATTTTCGCCTCATATTGCCGGGCGATCAGCGCCGAAGAGAACGTCTCCAGTTTCAATGCCAGGCGCGCTCCCTGCTCCAGCAGCCGCCGAATGCCGCGCGCTTCCTGCGATATACCGACTTTAATGGCTTCCGGCGCGAAATATGCCAGATAGACGAAGTGCGGGTTTTGATTAATCTTTTCCTGCTGCGCCGACACGGAATCGGCGTTATAAAACGCTGGATTAAAACCAGTCCGATCACGGCATTTCAGGCAGTTTTCATATTTGCCGTCAACCGTGGCGGAATCTGGACAAACCTGGCTGCAATGATTTTCAAAATCCACCCAGCCGGTACAATATTTGGTCGAGAAGTCAAACTCAAGCGATAAATCTTGCCCAAACAATTCCCGCCGCTTAATCTCATCGCCGATTTGACAATCGATAAACGGCTGGTTGTCGTCATTAAAACTGGCATAAGCGAGTAAAAAATCGTCTGGCATAACATAATTATATCAAAAACCGCCCGCAAGCACGGACGGCTTTAAAAAGCGAGAAACTACTTTACAGCGCCGCTTCGACGGCTGCCCAGGTGGCGTCAGGATTGTCTTCCGGGATGATGATGGTGACTTGGTCGCCGACGTTAATACGGAAATAAGTGACGCTGGCGAGCAAAATGCGATATTCGCGGCCGGAAGCCTCGACGTAATAGACGCCGTCGTGCTGGACGAGCGTGCCGATGACTTGTTTGCGCGGTACTGGACCGATTTGCTTATAGATAAAGCTGCCGTCCTCAGCGATGGTTAATTTCATCAAATCACCTTCAACCAGCTTAGATTTCGAGGCATAATTGGCAGGAATTGGATAATTCTTTCCGTCAGGAC
>ERZ773067.1059-NODE-1059-length-15252-cov-5.333355_pt1 | contig 15252 bp, 12 predicted proteins | sample MGYA00580622_ERZ773067 | MGnify/ENA primary metagenome ERZ773067 (study PRJEB29015, sample SAMEA2737998) | human oral metagenome | biome: human oral; feature: human-associated habitat; material: dental | place: China | collected 2113 ...
GGGACAAGCATTGCTCGCGTAGCGAGAGAGGGGCTTATCCGCTGAAATGCAAACACGCCCTTAGCATTCAGGCTAAAAAACAAAACGCCGCATCATGCGGCGTTTTTTATGGGCGATACCCCAGCGCTCAAGGCGCGCGGCGTACCGGCACGGTGATGTTGCAGACGTCGGTATGGCCTGCCGGGCGGACAATCCAGTCGCCGCCACGGTTGCGCCGCGATTCGACGACGTCGGCAAAGCTCTGGCTGTCGGTCTTCATCACTTGCAGCGGCACGCGCTCGTTTTCCGGCACTTCGCTGCCCAGGCGGATGCTTTTAATCGGTGTGTATTCTTTCGGGTCTTGGTAGAAGCCCATGTAACCGCCGTCGTTGCCGCCGCCGCGTGGCAGCGAGCTGAGCAGTTCTACGCCTTGCAGGACGCGGCCGACGAGGGTGATGTTGCGGTCCAGGTGGCGCGGCGACTGACCGATGACGACGTACAGCTCGGTGCCGTTGCTGCTGTCCGGCGGGTTGTCGCGACCGGCGCCGAGGATGCCGTAGCAGTGGGCAATCCAGGCGCTGTCTTTTTCTGTGGCGACCGGGAAGCCGTCGGCAAAGCCGACTTTTTCCGACCAGCCGTCCGGGTCGGGCAGGGCGGTGAAGTTCAGCCCTTGCAGCGGCCGCTCAAATTCTGCCGGGAGTTTTTTGGTCTCGGCGGGCAGCGGTTTTTGTTTGTCGGTATCGACGTTGGGGTCGCCGAACTGGGTGACGTAGTTGTCTTGCACGCGGTAGATGCTGAGGCCGTCCCAGAAGTGTTTTTGCGCCAGCATGCGGATTTGCGCGACGTGTTCCGGCGCGAAGTCGGGGGCGAGTTCGTAGATGACCGTGCCTTTGTCTAGCTGCATGTAGAGCAGGTTGGCAGGGTCAACGCTGCGCCAGGCGTCCGCCGGAGCGCTGGCGATGATGTCGTCCGTGCTGCGGTAGGGCTTTTTCGCTTCTTCGGCGAGGGCGGGCGCGGCGCAAAGAACGGCACAGGTCAGGGCGAGTACGGTTTTTTTCATGGTTTGAGCCTCAACGGTTGAGCCAGCAAATTGTGGCCCGGGCAAAGCTACGCGATAGGCGCGGGAGCGTCAATAGGATTTGGGGGATTTTTGTGGTTTTAAGAATAGTTTTGGGGTTTTTAGGTTGTTTATGGTGTTTTTTTGCGGCGGTATTGCCGACGAAAGGGGCTTTTCTTGGTGTGTTTGTCTTGTGCGCTTGGCGCGTGCGCGTAACCGCCTGTTTGCAAATCCTGCGGGCGGTTACGGCTGTGCCAAGGCGCTTCCTATGACGTCGGGTTTTCGGCAAAGACGTCCTGCCAGATGGCAATGACCTGGTCGCGCAGGGGCTGCCAGTCGCGTAGCGGCGCGTGGTTGCCGGTGTCGTTCAGCTGGCGGTGGTGTACTTCCAGGCGCAGTTTGCGGTAGCTGTCGCGCAGGGTCATTGCCTGTGAGGAGGTGAGGATGCCGGTCGCTTCCAATGCTGCCAGTTGGCGGATGTTGTCGCTCATGCGGCACAGCACGGGTTCTTCCGCGCCGTGCGCGAGGAGCAGGTATTGCACGATGAATTCGATGTCGATGAGGCCGCCCGCGTCTTGTTTGAGGTGGAAGTGGCCTGCGGGCGGTGCGGGCTGGTTGTCGTGCATTTTTTGTCGCATGGCGAGGATGTTGTCGCGCAGGTTCGGCTCCGGCGGGCGGGTGAGGATTTCTTGGCGCAGGGCGGTGTAGCGCGCGGCCAGGGCGGCACTGCCGGCGACGGGGCGGCTTCGCGTCAGCGCCTGGTGTTCCCAGGTCCAGGCGTTTTCGCGCTGGTAGCGGGCAAAGCCCTGGATGCTGCTAACCGGCAGGCCGCTCGCGCCGCCAGGGCGCAGGCGGGTGTCGATGTCGTAGATGATGCCGTTGCTGCTCGCGGCGCTTAGGAGGTTGTTGGTGCGTTGCGCGAGGCGGGTGTAGTAGCGCAGGTTGTCGATGGGTTTGGCGCCGTCGGTCATGCCCTGGCTGTCGCCGTCGTCGTAGAGGTAGACGAGGTCAAGGTCGGAGCTGTAGCCGAGTTCGAGGCCGCCCAGTTTGCCGTAGCCGATGATGGTGATTTCGGCGGGGCTGCCGTCGGCTTTGCGCGGGGTGCCGTGTTTGGCGCGCAGGGTGGCTTCGGCGTGGTTGAGCGCGGCTTGCAGGGTGGTTTCGGCGATGTGGCTGAGTTGGTCGCTCACTTGCATCAGCGGCAGTTTGTCGTGGGTGTCCGCCCAGGCGGTTTTGAAGGTTTGGACGTGTTTGTAGTCGCGCAGGGCGTGTTGCCAGGTTTCTTCGTCGTCGATGTTTTGCAGGCGTGCGGCGAGGTCTTGCGCGAGGGCTTCTTTGCCGGGTATCAGGCGGCGTTCGCTGATGATGTCGTCCAGGACGAGCGGGTGCGCGGCGATGTATTGGATGAGCCAGGCGGCGCGGCTGGCGATGTGGTGCAGGTGGCTGATGAGCGCCGGTTGTTCGGCGAGCATGGTGATGTAGCTGCTGCGCCCGCTGACGGCGGTGAGGAGGTCGAGCAGGCCGCCGAGGCCGTGCCAGCCGTTTTGTTGGCTGTGTTCGAGCAGGGCGGGCAGGATGTGGTCGAGGTGTTTTTGGGTGCTCTGCGGCAGGCGGTGCCAGTTGGTGTCGCGCACGAATTGGGCAAGACGCGCGGCGACGGGTTCGCGCGCGGCGGCGTCGGGCAGGGTTTGTTCGAGCCAGCGGGCGAGGCGCGGGTCGTCCGGGTCGCGCCAGTCAATGTCGCGCAGGCGGTCGTCGCCGGGTTGGCCAGCGGGGTCGTCGTCGTCGGCAATGGTGCTGTTGTAGTGCTGGTGGATGGTGTCGCGGGCGGCGCGGATTTGTGCTTGTAGGGTGGCAGCGTCCGGCGCGCGGCAGGCCAGCGCCAGGCGTTGCCAGGCGGCTTCGTCCTCCGGCAGTTGGTGGGTTTGTTGTTCGTGTTCGTATTGCAGGGCGTTTTCGACGCGGCGCAGGGTGAGGTAGGCCTCTCGCAGGGCGGCGGTTTGTTCGCCGCGCCACAGGCCGCGTTCGCCAATGCGGGCGAGGGCTTCGAGGTAGTTCGGGGTTTGTAGCGCCGGGTATTGGCCGCCGTAGATCATCTGGATGGCCTGTACGGTGAATTCGGCTTCGCGGATGCCGCCCGCGCCAAGTTTGATGTGGCGTTCGATGCCCGCTTCGCGGATTTGCCGGTTGATGCTTTGTTTCATGTCGCTGAGGGCATTGAGCGCGGCGTAGTCGAGGTAGCGGCGGTAGGTGAAGGGGCGCAGCGCGGCGAGCAGCTGGCGGCCGCCTTCAAGGTCGCCGGCGACGGGGCGCGCTTTCATCAGGGCGTAGCGCTCCCAGTCGCGGCCGTGGATGAGGTAGTACTGTTCCATCGCGGCAAAGGAGAGGGCGAGCGGCCCGGTTTGCCCGAAGGGGCGCAGGCGCATATCGACGCGGTAAACGTTGCCGTCGGCGGTGTTGGTGTCGAGTGTGTGGATGAGGCGCTGGGCGAGTTTGCGGTACCAGCTTTCGTGTTCCTGGGGTTTTTGTTTGCCGGATGTGCGGGTGGTGCCGTTTTCGCGGTAGGCGTAGATGAGGTCGATGTCGGAGGAGAAGTTGAGTTCGCCGCCGCCCAGTTTGCCCATGCCGAGGACGAGCATGGGGACGGGGTTGCCGTCGGCGTCCACGGGTTCGCCGTAGCGTGCGGCAAGAGCCTGGTGCTGCCAGGCAAGCGCGGCGCTGATGAGGGTTTCGGCCAGGGCGCTGGTGCGGGCGAGGAAGGCGGGTTCGTCGATGAGGCCGTTCACGACGGCGTGGATGTGGCGCACTTGGCGGCGATGTTTGTAGCGCCGCAGTTGTTGCATTAGTTCGTCTTCTGTCGCGGCGTGCGGGTGTTCGGCGGCGTAGGTCTCGCGGTGGTTTTCTGCCGGGCAGGCGGCGGGGTCAAGTGTGGCGTAGATGGCGGGGTCGCGCGCGAGTTGTGCGGCGGCGTAGTCGCTGGCTTGTACGAGGGCGATGAGGTCGGGGCGGTGGGCAAGGTCGGCAGGGGCGGTTTCTTGCCAGCGGGCGAGGCGGTCGGTGAGGGGCATGGTTTTTCGGGGTTTGGGTATGGTTTCGCCCGCAAGGGCGGGCGAGGATTTTGCGGCTATGGCCTCCCCCGCTGCGGGCTGCGCCCTGCGGGGGAGGGGGATTAGGCGCTATTTTTGCCGCGCGGCAATCAGCACGCGGCGGGCAAAGACGGCAACGCAGGCGATGAAGGCGGCGAGGCCAAGCCATTGGGCGGTCGCGCCCCAGTTGGCCGGGGTGATGGCAAGCGGGGCGTCGGAGCCGCCGCTGGTGACGGAGATGACGATGATGAAGGCGAGGATGACGCCAATCAGGCTTTCGCCCACAATCAGCCCTGCCGCAAAGAGGGTGCCGATGCGTTCGGCGTTTTTCAGGCGCGGTTCGCTGTCTTGATAGCGTTTGCGGATGAGGTGGTTGGTGATGGCGGCGAGGAAGGCGCCGACGATGAGCGGCGGGGTAATCATCGGTGGCAGGTAGATGCCCATGCCGATGGCCAGCGGCGGTACGGTCATGCGGCCGTGTGTCGCTTTTTTCAGCCAGAGGTTGAAGAGGATGGCTGCCGCGCCGATGCCCATGCCGGTGAAGATGTAGTTCCATTGCAGGTCGCGCGAGAAGATGCCTTTGGCGATGGTGGTCATGATGGTCGCCTGCGGCGCGTTCATGGCGAGGCTTGGATCCATGCCTTCACGCGGCATCGCACCAGCAAAGCCGTAGGACTGGTAAAGCAGTTCGAGCACCGGCGAGAGGACGAGCGAACCGACGATGGTGCCGATGATGAGCGCGATTTGCTGCCGCCACGGGGTCGCTTTGAGCAGATAACCGGTTTTCAGGTCTTGCAGGTTGTCGTTGGAGATGGTCGCGGCGGCGAGAATGGCGGTGCCGCAGAAGAGCGTCAGCGCCAGCAGGAATTGGCGGTTGCCTTCGTCGGCAAAGAGGCCGCCCGCTTCGCCAATCATCAGCAGGATGAGCGAGATGATGATGGTAGCGATGATGCCGATACCGGAGATGGGGCTGGAGGATGAGCCGATGAGACCTGCCATATAACCGCAGGCGGCGGCGACGATGAAGCCGATGAAGATAGTGAGCAGGGTGCAGACGATGACCAGCGTCCATGCCATGCCGCTGCCAAGGCTGGCATCGGCGACGAAGTTGTGGAAACAGAAGACGAGAACGACCGCGGAAATGGCAATCCACAGCAGCATGCTGTGCGGCGAGAGGTTCAAGTCTTCGCGGTGTGCCGCCTGTTCGCCCTTGCCGCTGAAGGCGGCGATGGAGAGCTTCATCCCTTCAACCATCGGCTTGAACAGGGTGATGAGCGTCCAGAAGGCGGCGATGGCGATGGTGCCTGCGCCGATGAAGCGCACATTGTTTTTCCACAGGCTCATCGCATAGCCTGCCATATCCATATCCGGCGGCTGCGGCAGGGTGGCGCTGAGGTAGGGAATGATGCCGAACCAAGTCAGCACCAGGCCGATGAGGATGGCAATCCCGCCCGCAAGCCCCACGAGATAACCCGCGCCCAGCAGGGCGAAGGAAAAGCCCATCGGCGCCTGGAAAATCGCCGCGCCGGATTTGAACCAGTAACTGGCACTGTCGGCGGCAAGGCGCAGGCCGTTGGTGCAGAGACTCACGATGCCGGCGAGCGCGCCGCCGGTGATGATTTCCTTGACGCCGCTGCCCCCTTGCTGCGCGCCGCTGTTTTCAATATTGGGGTCATGGCAGCCGACCTTGAGGATTTCCGCGGCGGCGACCCCTTCCGGATACGGCAGGTCGCTATGCACGACCATCGCCAGCCGCAGCGGCACGGTGAAAATCACGCCGAGAATACCGCCAGCGGTACAAAGCAGCGTCGTCTGCCAAAACGGAAAACCGCTCCAGTAGCCCACCATCAACAGCCCCGGCAGGACGAAAATCACCGAAGAAATGGTCCCGGCGGCCGAGGCTTCCGTTTGCACCAGATTGTTTTCCAGAATATTGCTGCCGTGGGCAAACTTGAGTACGGCCATGGAAATCACCGCCGCCGGAATGGTCGAGGCAAAAGTCAGCCCGACCTTGAGGCCAAGATAAACGTTGGAAGCGGTAAAAACGACGGTAATCAAAGCACCCAAAACCATACCGCGCAGCGTCAGCTCGCGGTAGTTGGCAAACGGGTCGTGATACGAAGGCGATGACATATGAAAACTCCTGAAGATGAAGAAGGCTGGCATCTTGAAATTATGTTAATGGGAAGTCAAGAAAATCCACCGCGTGAAGTGTGGAAAAATAGCCGCCCCTGCCCACTCAGATGAGGAAAAATCCCCATGAGAAAGAAAACCCTGCTTTGCCTGACCCTGCTTGCCCTCGGCGGTTGTGCCGATGTTGCCAACATGGCGGGCTACGACTCGCGCACCATCAACCTCAAAGCCGCCGAAGGCTACCAACAAATCCTGGGCGAAGCACAAAGCCAAAACGCGCTCGACGCCCGCTCGCCCACTGCCCAGCGCGTGCATAACATCTTCAACCGCATGGTACCGGCGGCGAACGCCAACAACCGCACCGGCGTGCCGTTTAACTGGGAAATGCACGTCATCCGCTCCGACGAACTCAACGCCTGGGCGATGCCGGGCGGCAAAATGGCGGTATACAGCGGCCTCGTTGAAAAACTGAACCTCACAGACGACGAACTCGCCGCCGTCATCGGCCACGAAATGACCCACGCCCTGCGCGAACACAGCAAAGCGCAAGTCGGCCAACAACTGCTGACCGGTATCGGCATGCAGCTTGGCGGCAGCCTGCTCGCCAAAAACAGCAGCATCGATCCGCAAACCCTGCAAACCGGCGGCGCGCTCCTCTCCGAATACGGCATCAGCAAACCCTTCAGCCGCCAGCACGAAACCGAAGCGGACATCGGCGGGCTGATGCTGATGGCGTCCGCAGGTTACAACCCGCAGGCGGCACTATCCGTCTGGCAGAAAATGGCGCAGGCGGGCAGCAGCGGCATGCCGTCTTTCCTTTCCACCCACCCGAGCGGCGCCGACCGCATCCAGGTATTGCAACAACACCTGCCGGAAGCGATGGCCATTTACCAAGGCAGCGGCCCCGCAAATGCCGCACCCATGCCCGCACCGCAGGCAGCTCCCGCGGCGCCGCAAAGCGGCTGGGTACCGCAAAACCCCGGCGTCGGCATGCCCGCCGCACAGTGGATGCGATAGCCGGACAAACGTTAAGCGGTTATAAAGGAAAAGGCAGGGCGAGAACCCTGCCTTTTCTTTGTTATAAAGCGGCCATTTCAATAAGTATTACTATTTGAACCGCGAAAACCTGATTAAAAAATCAAATGATAAAAACTCTACACGGCAACAAAAAGCTATTACCAGACAACGGACTAAAAAATACCGTCATCCAAACAACGCAAAGCCAAAAATAAAAATTGACGCGACTATAAACCGCCGCAATACTCGCCAGCCCTTAACAATTTAACCGGAGAAAAACCATGCAAGGCAATGCCGAAGTCATCGCATACCTGAACGAACTCACCGCTGGCGAACTCGCCGCCCGCGACCAATACTTCATCCACGCGCGCATGTACGACGAATGGGGTTACAGCAAACTCTTTGAGGCCAACCACCACGAAATGCAGCACGAAACCGAACACGCGACCTTGATGATCAAGCGCGTCCTCATGCTGGGCGGCACGCCGAACATGGTGCCGGAAGCGCTGCACATCGGCACGGACGTGAAAAGCATGCTGGAGAACGACCTGCAACTGGAATACAAGGTGCGCGACGCCCTGAAAAAAGGCATCGCCCTGTGCGAACAGCATCACGACTACGTCACGCGCAACATGCTGATTGAGCAACTGAAAGACACCGAAGAAGACCACGCGCACTGGCTGGAACAACAGCTGCGCCACATCGAACAGATGGGACTTGCGAACTACCTGCAAAGCCAGCTCTAAGGGGGCGCCATGCAAATCGCCCCCGAAGTGCATGCCTGCCTGAACCGGCTGCTGCGCCACGAGCTGACCGTCATCAACCAGTATTTCCTGCATGCGCGCATGCTGAACAACTGGGGCTACGACGCGCTCGGCCACACCATCTACAAACAGTCCATCCGTGCCATGAAAAACGCAGACAAGCTCATTGCCCGCATTTTTCTTTTGGAAGGCCTGCCCAACCTGCAAGACCTCGGCAAACTGCTGATTGGCGAAACCGTCGCAGAAGCCATCGCCTGCGACCACCGCGCGGCAAGCGCGCAACACGCCGACCTGCGCGATGCCGTCAGATTGCTGGGCGAGCAGCGGGATTACGTCTCGCGCCGCCTGGTGGAAGAACTGCTGGATGACGTCGAAGAATACATCGACTGGCTGGAAACCCAGCAAGACCTCATCGCCAGCCTCGGCGAACCGAACTACCTGCAACAGGCAGTCGGCAGCGGCGCGCATTGAGCCTTGCGCTTGTCTATAAAGAACCCTGCCCCGGCAGGGTTCTTTCTTTTTGCGGCTTTTTGTAAGCATCTAACGGTACGCGCATTTACCCTTGCCGTCCCCGTGCAGCAGCAAATCTCAAGCGTATAATGCCGCCGCATTTTTTCGGAGAACTCCATGCAAAACCTCAAAGAAATCCTCGTCGGCATCCAGATGCTCTTCGTCGCCTTTGGCGCGCTGGTACTGGTGCCGCTTTTGACCGGCATCAGCCCCGCCGTCGCCCTGCTTTCCGCAGGCATTGGCACGCTCTGCTTCCAGCTCTTTACCGGGCGACAAGTGCCGATTTTCCTCGGCTCGTCCTTTGCCTTCATCGCACCGCTTATCTACGCCATCGGCCATTGGGGGCTGGCGGCGACGCAGGGCGGCATCATCGCCGTTTCGCTCGTCTATTTCATCCTCGCCCTGCTCATCCGCCTGCTCGGCACCGGTTTCATTGACCGCCTTTTCCCGCCGATAGTCGTTGCGCCGGTCATCATGGTCATCGGCCTTTCGCTCGCCCCGGCGGCCGCCAACATGGCGATGGGGCTGTCCGGCGACGGCGGCACGGTGCTTTATGCCAAAGGCCCGGCGCTGGTGAGCGCGGGCGTGGCGCTCGCCGCGACCATTGCTGTCGCCCTCTACACCCGCGGCCTGACCAAACTGCTCGCCGTGTTCGCCGGCATCATCGCCGGTTACATCGCCGCTTATAGCTTGGGGCTGACCAATTTCAGCGCCGTGCAACAGGCGGACTGGTTCGTCACCCCGCCCGTCACCGCCCCCGCCTTCAATCTGGAAGCCATCCTTTTCCTGCTGCCGGTCGCGCTCGCCCCCGCGATTGAACACATCGGCGACGTCGCCGTCATCAGCCAGGTCTGCGACAAACCCTTTATGAAAAACCCCGGCCTGCACCGCACCCTCGCCGGGGACGGCATCGCCATTGCCATCGCCGGCAGCCTGGGCGGCCCGCCCGTTACCACCTACTCCGAAGTCACTGGCGCGGTTTCCATCACCGGTGCGAAAAACCCGCGCATCATGAGTTATGCCGCCATTGCCGCCATCATCCTCGCCTTCTCCGGCAAACTCGCCGCCATCCTCAGCAATATGCCGACGCCCATCATGGGCGGCATCATGCTGCTGCTTTTTGGCTCGATTGCGGCGATGGGCGCACGCTCGCTGCTCGCGCCAAATGCCAATGTGCGCAGCGAACGCAGCGTCATTATTATCGCGGTGACGCTGGTTGTCGGTCTGGGGCATCTCTCGGTTGACCTCGGACTCGTCCGCCTCGAAGGCATCGGCCTTTCCGCCATCATCGCCATCATCCTGAACCTCGTCCTGCCGCAACCAGAAGACGACGGCAACGCGAACTAAGGTGTGTTGACAATTGAATCCCCCTCCCCCGCAGGGCGAAGCCCGCAGCGGGGGAGGGGGACTAGGGATTGCTATAACAGCCCGCGATGCGGGCTTTTTTTATGGACGTCTGCGGTGCGCGGTCGCGTTCTCAAAGTGCGTGGGTGTTGTTTGGTGCGCTGCGTCGAGGCGTACTTATGGAGGAATCAGCGCGGAAAGCGGATTTCTACCCGCAGGCCGTGCGCGTGGTTTTTGGCGTCGTGCAGGCTGAGTGTCGCGCCGTGTTTGTCGCACAGGCTTTTGACGATGGCAAGGCCGAGGCCGGTGCCTTCTTCTTCGCTGCCAAGCTGGCGGTAGAAGGGGTCGAGGACGCGCGCGCGTTCGTCTGCGGCGATGCCGGGGCCGTTGTCTTCGACGATGAGGGTGATGGCGTCGGCGCTGGTTTCGAGGTCAAGGTCGATGCGGCTGCCGGGCGGGCTGTAGCGCAGGGCGTTGTCGGCGAGGTTTTTGCCGAGGGTGTATAGCTCTGCGGCGGGGACGGGCAGGGTCGCGTCTTGTTCGCTGGCGATGCCGAGGTCGCTGTGTTTGCGGTCGGCGAGCGGGAGCAGGGTTTCGATGATTTGGCGGTAGGTGTCCTGCACGCGGCTCGTGGCGGGGGCGGTGGTTTCTGCGTGCTGGCTGCGCGCGAGGAGCAGGAGTTGTTCGAGCAGCGCGGTGGTGCGGCGGATGCCGGTGCGCAGGGTGTCGAGCTGGGCGCGGGCGGCGGGGTCGTTCGTGTATGGCGCGAGGCGTTCGGCTTGCAGGGTGAGCGCGGTCATCGGGGTGCGCAGTTCGTGCGCGGCGTCGGCGATGAAGCGTTTTTCGCGGCGCAGGGTGGCGTCGATGCGCGTGAGCAGGCGGTTGGTGGCGTGGATGATGCCGCGCATTTCTTGTGGCACGCCGTCAGTGGCGAGCGGTGAGAGGTCGTCTTCGGTGCGGGCTTCGATGTCGCGCGTCAGGCGGCGCACCGGTCGCAGGGCGCGGTGGATGGTGTAGAGGCTGGTCAGTGCGAGGATGGGCACGAGCAGGAGCAGCGGCAGGATGGCGTGCCAGGCGCTGGCGCTGGCGATTTGGTCGCGGCTTTCGGTGTCCTGGATGAGGGCTAAGCGCTGGCCGTCGGGGTAGGTGTGGAGGTAGGCGCGGTAGGGGCGGTCGTGGCGGCGCAGGTCGTGGTAGCCGTCGCCGGGTTTTTTGCCGAGGAAGCGCCCGTAGCGGCCGGTTCGGCTGACGGTTTCGATGTCGATGCGGTTGTCGTCGTCCAGGTCGGCGCGCGGTGGCGGGTTGTTCGGGTCGATGAGGAGGGCGGTTTGGCGCAGGATGTCGTCCTGGTAGTCGTGCGCTTCGTCGTGGATAGCGTGGTAGGCGGCGATGCCGGCGACCAGGGCGACGAGCAGGGTGGTGAGGGTAAGGCTGGCGGCAAGGCGCAGGCGCAGGGAGGGGGCGCTCATGGGGTTTTGGCTTCGCGTGCGACGCACCAGCCGACGCCGCGCACGTTGCGGATGCTGTCGGCGCCCAGTTTTTTGCGCAGGGCGTGGATGAGGTAGTCGATGGCGTTGCTTTCGACTTCTTCGCCCCAGCCGTAGGTTTTGTCTTCGAGTTCGGCGCGCGAGAGGATGTGTCCGGGGCGCTGCATCAGCGCGTGCAGGATGGTGTATTCGCGCGCGGTCAGTTGGCGGGTTTCGTCGTTGTCGTGGCGGCGCGCTTCGTGGGTGGCGGGGTTCAGGGTGATGATGCCGTTGTCGAGTTCGTTGTTGGCGCTGTGCTGGCCGTGGCGGCGCAGGACGGCGCGCATCCGCGCCAGCAGTTCGGCCAGTTCGAAGGGTTTGATGAGGTAGTCGTCCGCGCCGCCATCGAGTCCACGCAGGCGGCTGTCAAGGTCGTCGCGTGCGGTGAGGATGAGTACCGGCGTGGTGGCGTTTTGGCGCAGCTCGCTGAGTACGTCCAGCCCGTCTTTTTTCGGCAGGCCGAGGTCGAGGAGGATGAGGTCGTAGTTTTCGCTTGCAGCGGCACGCAGTGCCATCGCGCCGTCTTTGACCCAATCGACGGCGTAGGCGGCGTCTTTGAGTCCGGCATGGACGGCTTCGCCTATCATGCGGTCGTCTTCGGCAAGCAGGATGCGCATTGGGGTTCCTGGGGTTGGGGTTGCGAGATGCGCCGGGGCGCGGTGAGGGTAAGGGGTTAAGGTGATGGATGGCGTAGTCGGGTTGTTGTTTGTTCTGCAGCGGTATTTTCGTGGACGCTACTTCCTCCCCAAGCCTCCCCCCGGACCCCATGCAAAATGCATCCGCATTTTGCGTGGGAACCCGCCCGCTGCGGACTTCGTCCTGCGTGGGAGGGTGCTGTTTCGCGGGTTTATTGTGCTGCCGGGGTGTTTGCCGGGGCTTCTGCGGGCGGGGGCGGCGGCGGGTTGTTGCCGTCTTTCATGCCCATGTGCGGCGGGCGTTTTTTTTCGCCGCTGCGCAGTATTTTGCCGTCATCCGCGCTGATGTCGGCGAAGTGGCGGCTGCCGTCGCTGCCAATCAGCTCGATTTCATAGACAAGGCCGCTGCGTTTGCCGTCCAGGTCGGCTTCAACGACTTTGGCGCCTGTTTCGCGCTCGGCGGTTTCTATCGCCTGGGTGATGGTGATGGTGCCACGGCGCGGTAGGTCGTCTTCGTATTCGCTCTGGCGCTTGGTGATTTCGCCGGTGATGGCATCCACGCGGATTTCGTATTCTTGTTTGTCGTCGTGCAGGTCGATTTCATAGACGGCGCTGCCACGGTGCAGTTCGAGGTCCAGGTTGTCGGCGGTCGCCTTGGTGTCTTTTTCGGCGATGGCGATGGCTTGTGCGGCGCTGATTTTGCTCTGCTCCAGCGCGACGACGTCCTGGCGCGGGCCGCCGTGTTTGTGGCCTTTATGGCCTTTGTGGTCGTGGTCGGCGAGGGCAAGGCTGCTACTGAGCAGGGCAGCGAGGCTGAGGGTGGCGAGGAAGGTTTTTTGGGTTGTCATTTGGCTAACTCCTAAAGGTTTTGGGTTCATATCGGTGGGCTTGTGCTTTCCGATGGCGCGCATTGTAGCGGCGCTTTTTTAGGGGAAGATTAGGAGGCGTTTTCCGCCTGCAACCGCTGCCGGTAACGCGCGGCGGCCGCGTGGTAGAACGGTTTGGGCTGGATTTGCCGCGAGACGGGCGTGGCGATGAGGCAGGCGGTCATCAGCCAGATGAGCAGCGGCTGGCTGCCGGTCATTTCCATGACGACCACGCTGGCCGTTACCGGCGACTGCGTTGCGCCCGCGAGGAAGGCGGCGGTGCAGAGCAGCACCAGCAGGTTGTGATCCGCCGTGCCACCGGTCAGCACCCACAGACCACTGCCGATGCCCGCGCCGGTCGTCAGCGACGGGGTGAAGATGCCGCCGGCAATGCCGCTCCAGTAGGTGGCGACCGTCGCCAGCAGTTTGGCGGGGCCGAGGTAGTGCGGTTGCAGGATTTCGCCGTCCAGTGCCTGCGCGACGGTGTGATAGCCGGTGCCGTAAGTCTGGCCGTGCGTGTGGTGGCCGATGGCGGCAAGGACGAGGCCGAGCAACGCGGCAAATATCACCGGATGACGCACCAGCCAGCCGCGCAGGAAAGCAGGGGCGTAACCAAGCGCGCCCTTGGCGAGCAGGCGGGCGAAAATGCCGCCCGCGATGCCGCAGACCACGCCGCAGAGCGCGACCCAGAAAATCATGTGCGGGATGGTGGTCGAGCCGGTGTAGCCCGGAAAATAAGGATTGTTGCCCTTGATGGCGACGAGGATGAAGCCCGATGCCAGCACGCCGAGCAGCAGGCGGCGTTCCCAGCGCAAATGCAGGCCGCGCCCCAGCTCCTCAATGGCGAAGATGATGCCCGCAAGCGGCGCGTTGAAAGCGGCGGCGAGACCGCCGGCGGCGCCGGTGGCGATAAGCTCGTTTGCGCTCAAACCGCTGAAGGCGAGACGGTGGCGGCGGCAGTAGGCGCCCCAGGCGAGCATTACCGCAGCACCGACCTGCACCGACGGCCCTTCGCGCCCGACCGAAGCGCCAATCAGCATCGCCAAAAACGTCAGCGGAATTTTCCATAACGTCTGCGGCCAGGCGATGAGGCGCTCTTTGTTCGCGCCATAAGGCAGGCCAAGGGCGGCGATGACCTGCGGAATACCGCTGCCCGCCACATACGGCGCGTGATTACGGGTGAACCAGGCAAGCAGCGCCATGCCGGGCGGCAGGATGAACCACGGCGCGAGCGGCCAGGCCGCTGCCCAAAAGCGGTTGGCATCCAGCGCATAATCGGCCAAGGCGGCGAAAGTAAGCGAGGCGAGCGCGACCAGCGTCGCGCCGACGAGCAGGCAGGAAAGTTCCAGCGTTTTGCGTGAAATACGCGAGGACTGGCGCAGCTTTTTATGAATGAAATGGCGCAGTTTGGCGCTGCGCGCGCCGAGAGAGGGGAGCATGATGATTTTCGGAAATGAAGCCGGAAGCGGGAATTTTACCGGGAAACCGCGTGGCAGGGAGCTTTACAAGAGTAGCGCACATAAACCGGAAAACCTCTCACGAATCACGAAGCGACACCCAGCCCCTAACCGCGCTATCATTAACAACTACTAACCCAGAAAGGAATCCCAAAATGAGCAACATCGCCCTGGTCCTAAAAACCGCCGAAGGCAACACCATTGCCCGATACGACCTGAACACCGCGCGCGTCGCACAAATCGACGCCGTGAACGGCGCGTACTACCAGTTCACCGATGCGGCGACCGGCACCGGCCCGGTCCGCATCGACACCGCGCGCAGCGGTGATGACCTGCTTATATCCTTTGACAACAGCAACGGCACCGACCTCATCATCAAAGACTACTTCGCGCGCGGCGAAGGGGCGCTGGTCGGCATGCAGAATAACGGCGAACTCTACCGCTATCCCGTCATCGTCACCCCCGAACACGTGCTGGCTGAGCACATCGAAACCGCGCCCGCCTACGCCAGCGGTGCGGAAGGCGCCGTCGCCGCAGGCAGTAGCGGAGGTTCCTCCACCCTGGGCGTACTTGGCACCATCGGCGCGGTGGGGCTGGTTGCCGGTGGTATCGCCATTGCCGCACACAACCACGACAAACACCACAAAAACGACCATCACGACAACCCGCCGAACCCGCAACCGCCGACGCCACAAAACCCAAGCAATCCCGGCAACACCCCGACCCCGCCGAACCAAAATCCGGGCAACAACACCAACCCGCTGTTCCCACCCGGCCCGAACAATCCCAACAACCCGAATCCGAATAATCCCAATCCACAACCCAACCCGACTATCCAATCTTGGGTCGAGTGTTGGTACACCACATAATACCGATCA
>ERZ773067.1061-NODE-1061-length-15247-cov-3.211822_pt1 | contig 15247 bp, 9 predicted proteins | sample MGYA00580622_ERZ773067 | MGnify/ENA primary metagenome ERZ773067 (study PRJEB29015, sample SAMEA2737998) | human oral metagenome | biome: human oral; feature: human-associated habitat; material: dental | place: China | collected 2113 ...
GGCAAGACCAAGGTTGACCTGTGCCATCAGTGCGCCAAGAAGGGCCGCGGCTGGCTTGCCCCAACGGTTAGGATTCTGGCCGAGCTTCTCGAAGTACTCCTGGAAGGTGAGGTAGAGGTCCTGGTACTTAAAGCCGGTAGCAACCAGCTTGGAAACGGACTCAACAACAGAGAGATAGGCGCCGCGGAACTGGTCGGCTTCCATGAGGTAGGGGTTAAAGCCCCAAGCCATGCCCGAGACCGTGTTGGTTTGGCCCATAACAGGAAGCTTAGCCACCATAGAAAGGGCTGGGGTCAGCTGGCGAGCGCCGCCGAATGGCATAAGGACGGTACCTGCGCCAATGGTAGAGTCAAAGCGCTCGGAAAGGCCCTTATTGGATGCAACGTTTAGATCGCGTACCAGCGAGTGGAGTTTCTCGCCAAGGGTTGTGCCTGCCCAGGTACGCTGGTAGGCAAGAGGCTTGGCCAGGCGCACGGTGATTGATTTAGGTGCGCCATTTGAGGCGAGAAATGCACGGCTGATGTTGACAATCTTCTGACCGCGCCAGCGCATGACCAGGCGAGGGTCCTCGGTGACTGTTGCCACAATGGTTGCCTCGAGGTTTTCCTCGCGGGCGTATGCGCAGAACTGCTCAACATCTTTTGCCTCAAGCGCAACGGCCATGCGCTCCTGAGACTCGGAGATTGCTAGCTCAGTGCCATCAAGGCCGTCGTACTTTTTAGGAACAGCATCCAGGTTGACGTCAAGACCATCCGCAAGCTCTCCAATAGCAACAGAGACGCCGCCTGCGCCAAAGTCGTTGCAGCGCTTGATGAGCTTGCAGGCGTCTTCACGGCGGAAGAGGCGCTGAAGCTTGCGCTCAACAGGGGCGTTACCCTTTTGGACCTCGGCTCCGTCGCGCTCAATAGAGCCAGCGTCGTGAGCCTTGGAAGAACCGGTTGCACCACCAATGCCATCACGACCAGTGCGGCCGCCGAGAAGAACGATGATGTCACCATCTTCTGGGCGCTCGCGGCGGACGTGGCTTTGAGGAGTTGCACCTACAACGGCACCAATCTCCATGCGTTTTGCCACGTAACCTGGGTGGTAGAGCTCAGAAACCTGGCCGGTAGCAAGGCCAATCTGATTACCGTAGCTGGAATAACCTGCAGCGGCCGTGCGAACAATGGTGCGCTGGGGAAGCTTTCCAGGAAGTGTCTGAGAAACAGGAACGGTTGGGTCTGCAGCACCCGTGACGCGCATTGCCTGGTAGACGTAGCTGCGGCCAGAAAGGGGATCGCGGATAGCACCACCAATGCAGGTAGCTGCGCCACCAAAAGGCTCAATCTCGGTTGGGTGGTTGTGAGTCTCGTTCTTGAAGAGGAAGAGCCAGTCTTCGTCTTTGCCATTAACGTCTACCTTGACTTTTACGGTACAGGCGTTGATTTCTTCTGACTCATCAAGATTGGTGAGGACGCCCTTCTCACGAAGGTATTTTGCACCAATAGTTGCCATATCCCAAAGAGAGACGGCACGATCTTCTCGCCCAAGCTCTTTGCGCATGGAGAGGTACTTCTCAAACGCGGCCTTTACCAGGTCATCATCAATCTGAACGCCGGTAATTCCAGTGTTAAAGGTGGTGTGGCGGCAGTGGTCCGACCAGTAGGTATCAATGACACGAATCTCGGTGATGGTAGGATCGCGCTGCTCATCGGTGAAGTACTGCTGGCAGAAGGTGAGGTCAGCTAGGTCCATTGCAAGACCGTGAGAAGTAATGAACTCCTTGAGGCCATCCTGGTCAAGAGCGTTAAAGCCCTCAAGAACCTCTACATCAGCAGGCTCTGGAATGGAAATCTTGAGGGTCTCGGGCAGCTCAAGGGAAGCCTCGCGAGCTTCAACGGGGTTGATGAGGTAGTTCTTGATGGCGGCAACGTCTGCCTCTGTGAGGTTTCCGGTCAGCACGTAAAGGCGAGCAGAGCGCACAAGTGGACGCTCTCCCTGGCTGATGAGCTGTACGCATTCAGCTGCAGAGTCTGCGCGCTGGTCAAACTGGCCAGGCAAAAACTCAACAGCAAACGTATGAACAGCCGCACCTTCAGAAGAAAACTCTGGCATGGTACGGCTGGCAAGATCGGACTGTGGCTCTGAAAAAACGGTGGGGATGCAGGACTCAAAAAGTTCCTCTGAAATTCCCTCAACATCGTAGCGGTTGAGCAGGTCAATGCGTTGTAACTCGGTAATACCAAGAAGGTCTTTCACTTCTTTGAGCAGGGCTTTTGCCTCGCCCTCGAAACCAGATTTTCTTTGGACGTAGACGCGCAGGACCATGGGGCCACCTTTCAATGCAAGCCTTTTACGCTTTTACTGGCTTTATTGTACGTTACTTAGGTGTCCAAATTAGTGCTTGTCGAGAAAAGAAAAATGGGTTGTAACAGAGCGTTAAAAATACAGATTATTTAGTTAAAAGTTTTACGCCAGCACAAAGATAAGGGCGATAAAACAAACGGTTGCGCCCAAGGCAATGGCTTCGCGAATGCCAAAGGTTGGCTGATGCCAACGTGTGCGAGAAGTCCCTGCTACATAGTGGCGAGCATCAAGTGCCTTGGAAAGGTTGTTAGCATGCCTGAGCGAGCTGGCCAGAAGTGCCACCACAATGGAGAAGGTAGCACGGAGTCTTTTGGGCAGCGAACCTGAAGCAACGTCTCCTGCGCGAGCAGTTTGAGCCTCGGAAATGGATACAGCATCGTCCGCAAGCGTTGGAATAAAACGCAACATAAGTGAGAAGATCATGGCAATTTCTTTGCCGGGAAGACCAATCTTAGAAAGTGGCAAGCATGCTGCTTCAAAGGCATTGCCTAGATCCGTTTGAGTTGTGGTAAGTAGGAGTAGTGCGCCAATTAAAATTGCAGCTAAAATGCGTACGGGGTAGAGGAAAGCACTCCATGCCCCCACATCGGTGATGGTAAAGATTGACCAAGAGACAAGCACAGATCCTTCTCGCGTAAGCAACAGATTGAAGAGCGAGAGGAAGATAAGCAGCCAGGCAAGTGGGATGATTGACACAAGCACTTGTTTGACAGGGATTTTTGCCAGGGCCAGCAGGCAAAGCGTGCCTACTACCAGCAGTGCAAGCTGTGGCGCATTGCGGATAAAAAACGTTGCAAGCATCAGAAGAAGCGCAGATAGACATTTGACGTTGGGATTAAGCCTATGGATGAGGGAGTCCCCGCGATAGTACTGGCCTACAGAAATCTTAAGCGCCATAGCAACCTCCTTGCGAGAGGTTGTCGGCGTGTCCAGCGCCATCAGTCTGCGCGGCGTTGGATTGCGCGTCGCTAGAGTCGTTCGGCAGCGCAGCAAGTAGTGCGTCTATCAGCACAGATAGGGTCAAAGGCTCTCCTAGGTTGATTTCCGTAGCGTGGGACAGACGCTGAGCCCATGCAAGCGCATGAGGAATGCCCAAGCCAAGTTCCTGGAATTCTGCCTCTGAGAAATGAGTAAATGTTTGTTGCGGCGAGCCAGAGAAAACCAGGTTACCCTCATGAAGCAGGATAATCTGGTCAGTTTCTGCCGCATCCTCCATCGAGTGTGTGAGCTCAATGACGGTGCAGCCGTCTTCAAGAACGGCGTTGATAATTTTTCTGAGCTCAGAGCAATAGTAAGGATCAAGTCCGCTGGTAGGCTCATCGAGCACAAGTACCTTTGGCTGCATGGCAATAACGCCTGCAAGTGCGCAAAGTCTCTGCTGACCACCAGAAAGCTCAAAAGGGGATGCGTCTGCCTTGTGGGAAAGTCCCACAAGTTCCAGAGCAGCATTCACAGCGCTTATGACGTCACAGGCAGAAAGGCCCAGGTTAGTGGGGCCAAACGCAACGTCTTCTGCAACCGTTTGTGCAAAAAGTTGGCGCTCCGGTCGCTGCATGACGTAGCCAACAATGCCGTGAAGTTTTCTGCGATTTTGCTTCTGTTTAGTGTCCAAACCAGTTACACAGAGGCTGCCGGCGTCAGGCGTATCAAGTGCGCAAATCAAGCGCGCCAGGGTAGACTTGCCGGAACCAGTTGACCCGATAACGGCAACATGCGAGCCTTTTTGCACGTCAACCGAGATGTTTTTGAGCACGGGTTTCTGGTACGAGAACGTCACATCGCGTACAGAAACCGCTGCTGGCTCGGATGCGCTGTCGGTCGTAGCCGCGAAGCCACGACCCGCGGCCATCGCGTCGCAACTTCTAGCCACGCCGCTCTTCTCGCACTGCGCCACGGTGGCGAGAAGCCCCGTCAGCTCGTCGAGTACGCGCTCAGCCGAAGGTGATTTGCACACGATAACTCCGCGGTTGTTGAGGGCGTGCGCTACCTGATAGGCAAACGGCTCTTCAAGATGCAGGCATTCAACCAGCTCATGCCGCTCAAAGAGGACTTCGGGTGTTCCTTCAAACGCAACGCGACCGTCGTCCAAGGCAATAACGTGATCAGCTGAAACCACTTCGTCCATGAAATGCGTTACATGAACGATAGTCTTTCCAGCTGCACGGAGTTTCTCGACAAGTCCCATAACGTTATTTCTATGAACAACGTCAAGAGCTGCGGAAGGTTCGTCAAGAATCAGGATCTGCGGCTTCATGACCAGCGCACCCGAAATTGCCACGCGCTGCTGTTGGCCGCCCGAGAGCATTTGTGGATTTTCTGACGCAAACTCGCTGAGAGTTCCAAGTTTAATCTGCTGTTCTACCAGCGGTGTTATCTGATCGCTGGGCACCTGAAGGTTCTCTAGACCAAAGGCAATATCGTCTGCGACAACGCTGCAGATAATCTGGTCCTCAGGATTTTGGAAAACCAGTCCAAGTTGCGGACGAATGGCCTTGTACGCCTCAAAGTCAACCTGGCCGTCATTGACAACGGTGGTTCCTAGAAAGGTAACAGTTCCCTCGTCAGGGGCGGAAAGGCCAGAGAGAATTGAAGCGACGGTAGACTTGCCCGAACCGTTTGCGCCAACAATACAGGTACGTTTACCTGCTGGAATAGAGAACGAGACGTGGTCTAAGGCAACCTCGCCTTTTGCGTGCACAAAAGTCACGTCCAAAAGCGTCGCAGCTACAGGCAGATTCTGAGTTTGTGCGGTGCTTTCAGACGTGTTTGTATCAGAGGTGTTGTCGCGCAGACTATTCACCGTTTTTGATGCTCTCATAGAGTGAGGAAGCCGAGCGCATGATAACTACAAAGATAATGCTGTTGATGGCAACCTTTACCACGTTGAAGGGGAGAAGGGCAGGGACAATCAGTCCACTTACTGCCTCCACGCTCATGCCGGTATAGATTGGGGTAACTACGAGGTTGCCCAAAATGCAAGCAATAACGCTGACAACGCTGCCCACAATGAGGGCAATTACCAGCTGCTTGATCTTCTCGGAACGGTTATACACAATCAGCGAGACAGGCAAAACGTAGGTAAGCGTTGCCAGAATTGCCATGATAGTGCCGTAAATTCCGGACTCTGTGGTGAGGTGCAGCAAGTAAGGAAGCACCGAGACAATCGCTCCTGCGGCAGGGCCAAAAGCTACGCCTGCGAGCAGAGCAAAGACGCCCGATGGATCATACTTCAAAAACGTCACGCCTGGGATGAGCGGGAACTGAAGCACCATAGTGCTGATTGCAGCAGCTGCACAAAGCATGGCGAGAATAGCAATTCTCTTGGTAGACCAGCCGTTAGAAGATGCGGTTGTTGCGTGGGTTGAGTGGGATGAAGTCATAAAAGTCTCCGTTTCTGACATCCGGACTGTACCGTTGGTCCTGGACTTTAACCAGGTTAACCGCCTTTGCGGGTCGCGGACTTGATGGCTCTTTGAACTGGGTTGATACAAACCCTTAAGTTCGGCCACCTTACCACCAGTAGGTAATTGCAACCATTTCTGAAACATATCGATAAGTACTATAGCAGAGTTAACAGCTGATAACACGTAAAACAGGATGGACATTTATACGATAGAGATGAGAGATACGCCCGAAACAACCCGATAGAAACATAAAAACATTTTTGCGACATTAGGCGTTTATCTTCCTCGACTCCACGTTTTTCTCGCTTGCGATAAACTATAAAAAGTAACTTATTAAGGAGCGTGTTACATGTCTGAAAGTGGCTATGACTTACAAAGCCTGGCCGGAAAGCTTTGCTCGATTGTTGGAGAAGAGAACGTCCTGGTAGACGAGCCAATGAGCGAGCATACCACCTTTAAAGTAGGTGGACCTGCAGATCTCTATGTCATTCCTGATGATCCCGATGAGGTTAAAGAGATTCTCCTTGCCGTTAAAGACGCAGAAGCTCCTTATTTTATTCTTGGCTACGGCTCTGACCTGCTTGTTTCTGACGCAGGTTATCGTGGCTTGATCATTGCTGTTGCCGACGGCTTGACTGGCGTAAGCATTGACGATACCGAGATGACCTGTCAGGCTGGCGTCGGCCTTAAAGAGGCGTCTGAGATGGCCTGTGAGCTGGACCTTTCTGGACTTGAGTTTGCCTGCGGTATCCCAGGTTCTGTGGGCGGCGCATGCTTCATGAACGCAGGTGCTTACGACGGCTGCATTGCTGACGTACTCAAATCCGTCCGTGTACTTCTCGCCGACGGTACTTTTGCTTCGCTGGACGCTTCCGAGCTTGATCTGGGGTATCGCCACAGCAGAATCGCGGATGAGGGTATGATTGTGCTCTCCGCCACGTTCAACCTACACCGCGCAGACGGCGAGAAGATCCGCGAAAAGATGGAAGAGTTTACGCGTGCTCGCGAGGAAAAGCAGCCTCTTGAGCTGCCTTCCGCTGGTTCAACCTTTAAGCGCCCTGAGGGTCATTTTGTAGGCAAGCTTGTTACCGACGCTGGTCTTAAGGGCTATCGTTTTGGTGGCGCTGGTGTTTCCGATAAGCACGCTGGTTTTGTGGTCAACTACGACAACGCTACTGCTGCCGAGGTTCATGCGGTTATCGAGCATGTTCAAGCCGAGGTCAAGCGCCAGTTTGATGTCGAGCTTTACCCCGAGGTAAGGTTCCTTGGGGAGTAGTGAGCCGTGCGGCTCACACCTGTCCGCAACGGATTGCCCGCGTCCGCACGGCTCTGCTATCCCAGCTTTGGGATGAATGGTGGAAGACCGTTGTTGTCGGGCAAAATGTTGCTGCTGACAAACCTCCTGGTATCTACGTCAAAAGCCAGTTCCTCGTTTGAAATAAGAGGGCGGAGATATGCAAGGGCCTTCTCGGTAACCCAAAGACCGTCTTCAGAGATCATTTCTGCAGGTACAGACTTCACGCGATTGGCAATCTCCGAGATGGGGATGCAGCGGATTTCCGCTTGATACGGCACGTCACTCAGTCTTTGCAGTCCAATCATGCAGCCAGTTTTGTGAGCAAGAAGTGCGTCCACTCCAGCTTTTCCCAGCTCAAACGCCTCGGATAAATCAGTTTTGCTGGACGAGTGCATGGCGCAGCGCTGTAGCGAATTGAGGTTGATGCCTCTAATCTTGGCGTCGAAGTGCTTCTGGAAGAGTTCGGCCAGATAAAGAGCGTTACCGGACTGATCTGCCAGATGGCCAAAGGCGTCCATCTTCATGTGGCTCTTGTCCAGAAGCGTCGAGCCATCGGGTCTTCTAACGCCCTCGCTGATGACAATTACCACGCTATTCTTGCGCTCAAACAGTTCTGCCGTCATGCGCAGGAGCCTGTCTTCGTCGTAAGCAGCCTCGGGGAGCAGAATGAAGTCTGGAGCCTCTTCGTTTTTCTCGCGAGCAAGGGCTGAAGCCGCGCCGAGCCAGCCCGCATCGCGGCCCATGGTCTCGACGATAGTAATGTTTGGCTTGCCGTAAACCTCGGAGTCGCGGGCCAGCTCGCGGACAATGGTAGCGATGTACCGCGCTGAGCTGCCGAAACCCGGCGCGTGATCGGTACCCTCGAGGTCGTTGTCGATGGTTTTGGGGATGCCGATGACGGAAACGTCATTGTTGTGCTGGGCAAAGTATGCCGCAAGCTTATTGACGGTGTCCATCGAATCGTTGCCGCCAATGTAGAGAATGCCGTCGATTCCAAGGGAGGTCAGGCGACATTCAATGTCCTGGTAGACGGGCGTTTCTTCGGAGACTTCGGGAAGTTTGTAACGACAGCTTCCTAGAAAGCTTGAAGGCGTTTTGGCGAGAAGTTCCACGGTGTGTTGATGCTGTTCAGCAACGCACTGCTGGTCCACGCCGCGTTCCTGCTGGCTTGCGGTGTGCTGGCCCACGCCGTGTTCCTGCTGTTCAACGGTGCGTTTCTGCGGAGTACCTTGCGGAAAGAACAGGTTGGTCAGGTTGGAATAGCGACCATTTAGAAAGCCTTCAATTCCGTTTTGCATGCCGTAAATCTCAATGCCTTCTTCGTGTGCATGCGTGATAATTCCTGCAAGAGAAGAATTGATTGCAACTGTTGGACCGCCTGATTGACCGATGAGTATTTTTCTAATCTTACGCATGTAACTCCCTGTGATTCGTTGATGGATAAGACAGAGGACATTTGCGTTTGTATGTCGCAATCGTCTCCAAGATTGCGAGTAGTTCAAAAAGACATACGTCAAAACTATACAAAGAACGATTAGCACACGTTTTAACTGGACTTATTTGAGTACGTAGCCATACCGCTCACAAAGTTTTTGGGCAGGCGAACGGTAAAAAAATGCTATTTTTGTCAGCGAATTATTTCATTTTTGATGCGCGTTGCGCATAGTTCGCATGCGCGCTTGTACCACACGCAGCAACTGCAACGCTACGACAGTGCACAACTACAACGTTACGACAGCTCCGTAAGAAAACGAGGAAGACCGTCGGTGGAAATAGGCTCCTCCATGCCCGCGACAAGAGGACGCAGGTAGGTCAGGGCGGCGTCGGTAACGTTGAAGCCGTCTTCGGAAATCATTTCTCGAGGTACAAGCTTTACCTTGTTAGCAACGTCTGCAACAGGGATTGCACGAATTTCTGTAGCGTACGGCGTATTTGAAAGTCTGTGAACGCCTACCATAACACTCGTTCTACCTTGGAGAACAGTTTCAACTCCTGCGGCACCGAGTGCTTCTGCCTCATCCAAGTCAACCTTGCTTGCAGCATGTGAAGCGCAACGCTGCAGCGTATTAAGTTCAATACCGCGAGACTTTACGTCAAGCTGGTCCTTGGCCAGCTGCGACAAATATTGAGCTGTTCCGGATTGAGCCACAAGGTGCCCAAACGTATCAATCGCAACAGACTTTGCATCAAAAAGGAAATTACCATCCGCGTGATGGACGCCCTCGCTGACCACCACGACTACGTTGTTTTTCTCGTGGAGTCGCTGTTCAATGGCGGAAAGTAGCGCGTATTCATCAAGAGAAATTTCGGGCAGAAGGACAAAATCCGGGGCGGTTCCGCAAATATCTTGCGCCAGCGCAGCTGCTGCCGTAAGCCAACCAGCGTCGCGGCCCATGGCCTCGATAAACGTGACGTTTTTGGTGTTGTAGACGCCGCCGTCGCGGGTAAGCTCGGCGGTCACGGATGCAACGAATCGCGCCGCGCTGCCAAAGCCGGGGGTGTGATCAGTGCCTTCGAGGTCGTTGTCGATGGTTTTTGGCACACCAACAACGCGAACATGGCTTTCTACCTGGGCAAAGTATCGAGACAGCTTGTCCGTGGTGTCCATGGAATCGTTTCCGCCGATGTAGAGTACGGCGTCTATCTGGTATTTCTTGAGCTGCGCATCAATCTGCTGGTAGATAGGGGGGATAGCTGTGGAATCACGGCTCGAGCAAACAACGGAATTAGACTCAAGCTCCATCTCAAGTTCCGGCAGTTTAAAGCGGCAGCTACCCAGCCAGCTCGATGGCGTTTTTCTTAGGAGCTGGAGGTTCTTCTCGCCAGGATTTGTGGAAGCGTGGTTGGACGATCCTGATTCAGATGCTGTAAGTCCAAGTGCCTCCACCAGGTCAACGACGTCGCCTTCAAGAAATCCCTGGATTCCGTTGCGCATGCCAAGTACGCGTAGACCCTGGGCGTGAGCTGCGCGAACAACGCCCGCGAGCGACGCATTAATCGCGGCGGTTGGCCCACCCGACTGTCCGACCAGGATTGTGCGAATTGCATGCTCTGATGTGGTGTTCATGGCGCCTCGGATTCTTGAGAGTTGATGTATCAAGTATAACCGCGGCAGGGAGTTGCGGTGCTGTTATATCGACTGACGGAAAATCCTCAAAAAACTGCAGATAAAACCAGGCTCAATACCCCAAATACATCGTGGAGTAGCTTTGGTTGTAGGATTTGAATTTAATCACGTGCACTCAATTCACTATTATGCATAAGTTCTATCTGCTATACATAATTATGAATGAAGATATATAAAAGATTTAATTACCCTAAATTTCAAGGTTATGCAAACACACCTATGTCGGATAATCTGCAAAATCAAGGATAAAAAACACATCTAATGACGATATTCTGCATCAGATAAGCATTTTGCATGAATTGTATACGCATTTTCAGCAGATTATCCGACATAGGTGTGTTCGGGCGTTTCAAACTAGGGGCTGATACGTCTACGGAACCCATGCGCCCGCTAGGGCACCGCGTGCGGCGAGAAACCCGCAGGTCTCGCAGCCGTTCCCAGACTCGCACTCGCACTCGTACCCGACGTCCGTCCCGCAGCGCCCGGCTCCGCGCCGAACCCGTGCGCACAAAAAAGCCGCACCTCAAATGAGATGCGGCTTTGTAGCTTCAGCAGCCTAAACGGCGTTACAATTCGGTTGGACTGGACTCGTTACCGAATCCGCTGCCGTTACCGGACGCACACCGTCTAGCGCACAACCTGCAGGTTTAGCGAAGGTTGTAGAAAGCGTCCATACCCAGGTACTCAGCACCCTCAGCGAGGTCGCCCTCGATGCGGAGAAGCTGGTTGTATTTAGCAACACGCTCGGTACGAGCAGGTGCACCAGTCTTGATCTGACCAGCGTTGGTTGCAACAACAAGGTCAGCAATGGTGGTATCCTCTGTCTCACCGGAACGGTGGGAGACAACTGCGGTGTAACCTGCGCGCTTAGCCATCTCGATAGCCTCGAGGGACTCGGTCAGGGTACCAATCTGGTTGACCTTGATGAGAATGGAGTTACCAGCGTGAACCTCGATGCCCTTCTTCAGGCGCTGAGTGTTGGTAACAAAGAGGTCGTCGCCGACGAGCTGGATCTTCTTGCCCAGACGTTGGGTAAGGATCTTCCAACCGTCCCAGTCCTCCTCTGCAAGACCGTCCTCGATGGAGACGATTGGGAACTTCTCGACCATTTCCTCGTAGTAAGCAACCATTTCCTCGGAGGTAAGGGAGCGACCCTCGCCCTTGAGGTCATACTTGCCGGTCTCCTTGTTGTAGAACTCAGAAGAAGCTGGGTCCATAGCAAAGCGGAAGTCCTTGCCAAGCTCAAAGCCAGCGGCCTTAACAGCCTCGGAAAGAAGCTCAAGTGGCTCCTCGTTGGACTTAAGGTCTGGAGCAAAGCCGCCCTCGTCACCAACACCGGTGTTGAGACCCTGGGACTTCAGAGTGTCCTTGAGGGTGTGGTAAACCTGTGCGCACCAGCGAAGAGCGGTGGTGAAGTCAGGAGCACCAACAGGCATAATCATGAACTCCTGGAAGTCAACGTTGTTGTCAGCGTGGACACCACCGTTGAGGACGTTCATCATAGGAACAGGAAGAGTGTGAGCATTTGCGCCACCGAGGTAAGCGTAAAGTGGAAGCTCAGCAGAAGCAGCTGCAGCGTGAGCAACAGCAAGGGAAACGCCGAGAATAGCGTTTGCGCCGAGGCGACCCTTGTTTGGAGTGCCGTCAAGCTTGATCATAGCAAGGTCAAGACCGCGCTGATCCTCTGCGTCCCAACCAATAACGAGATCGCGAATCTCAGTGTTGACGTGTTCAACTGCCTTAAGAACGCCCTTGCCCAGGTAACGGCTCTTATCGCCGTCGCGAAGCTCTACAGCCTCGAACTCACCAGTGGAAGCGCCGGAAGGAACGATTGCACGACCAAAGGAGCCGTCGTCAAGAACAACCTCAACCTCAACGGTTGGATTGCCACGGGAATCGAGGACCTCACGTGCGTGAACATCAAAAATCTGGCTCATAGCTCACCTTTCTTTAGGTTTAACAATTTGCTGATTGCACAGACATAACTAGTATACCCATTCTGTTATGAGGTGTGTATTGTAATTACACAGAGTATTAGGCCAGAAGAAGCTAGTATTTGACCAGGCAGACGCACTGTCCACCTGGCCAATTAGAAAATACCTGCGTAATTATGCAGAATCATACGGAAATTTACGGAATTACGCGGAATTCTGCAGAATCGTTTGGCAAATAGATAAATTATTTTTGCGGATACACAACAACCAGCAGCATCTTAAACTCTTCTGGAGCCTGAAGTGCATGTGGATGGCCAAGTGGCATCACAATAGACTGGCCAGCTTCAAGGGTGTAGACATCGTCATCGATGGTGATGTTCGCGCGTCCCTCAAGAATGGTGACAAATGCGTCGCCCCCCGCGCGATGGCTTGCAATCTCTTCACCTGCGCCAAAACCAAAAAGGGTGACGCTGACGGCATCGTTTTGCGCAAGGGTCTTGCTGATGACCTGGCCAGAAAGGCAAGCAACCTGGTCTTTAAGGGTTACCACAGTCTTTGCATCGATGTTCTTCATGACACCAGGAATCAATTCTTCGGACATATTAACCTCCAACGGTAAATGTTATCGATGACTAGCATTTACCCGAATCAGCCGCCTTCAATCAGTAAATTTCCAAAAAATCGCAGGTAGAAATTGCTTTTTTTAAAGCAATTTGCTGAGCAGCGAAGTCATCTTTCCTTGAGAGACCACCATCACATGATGCATCGCACGTGACAGCGCGGTGTAGAGCCTACGGCGAGAAATTCCGTCTGCTTTATACACTTCCTCTTGTGCGTCGGCAACAATGACCTGATCAAACTCAAGGCCCTTTGCTAGTGCAAGGTCGAGAAGAACAACGCCCTTCGCGGGGAGGGAATCGTGGTTGGTGAGCACTTTGACGCCGTCCGCAACGTCGTTTCCGCTCTCTGCAAAAACCCCTTCTAGTTGCTTGGCCAGCCAGCGAACGCGAGACTTCTCGGTGCACACAATGGCGGTCAGTCCGTCAAACTCTTGTGCCTGCTCAATAAGGGACTTCATAGTCTGCAGGTATTCGGTGCGCTCAGTATCTTTGTTGTCAACGACCACCTCAAAGAACTCAGGTTTTTTACCGCCGCGCTGAACGGAGCTTGTCTGGCCACGTTCTTCTTCGCTCAAAAGAGAGGTAAACAGTGCGGTAATCTCGGGAGAGGAGCGGTAGCTGGTCAGAAGCTTACAGGTAGAAACAGCGCCGTCGCCGTGTGTTGCGGTGAAGATTTTCTCAATCTGCTCAAACGTTGCGGTATCTTCCCAAATTGCCTGGTTAGAGTCACCCAAAAGCAAAAAGTGCGCGCGCGAGAAGAACTTTCCAAGCACCATAAGCTGCGTTTCGGTATAGTCCTGAACCTCGTCAATCATGACAAATTTGACGTTTTTCTTGCCAGTTCCTGTGATAAGAAGTCGCAGATAAACGCATTCGGCGCCGCTGAGCGCAGAGGCGTTGAGCATGCGCATACCAATGCGGTCGATGCGGAGCCAGGAAGCGGACTCGATGACCTCATGAGCGGAGGCAAAGCGCCAGTTGAGGAACTCGCGGGTGCGCGCCAGAACTTCTTCCTCGTCGGAAGGGCTGATAGTGCGACCAAAGACCTCAAGCTGCTGCTCAACGTCAAGAGAGAGCATCTCTTCCTGGATTTCGTCGTTGTGGGCCATCTGACCAAGCCTGCGCTCCAGGCGGGTGTGGAGCTCGTCTTTGGCAAGCGCAATGAGGCGTGGTCCCACAGGGAATTGCGAGAACTTTGCCACAGAACTAGCTATCTGAGCTGGCTTGATAAGCGTGATTCCCTCAACAGAGATGGCCTTGAAGTCGTCCTCGTAGAGCTCAAGCGAGGCAAGTTGTTCCTCAAGCTTTTTAAGGGAATCGGGGTTGTTGTGGGCGCCCGATGCGTGGTCGGCCAGACCCAAAGTCTTGAGGAAAGAATCCCAGGTAAATACCTGCGGATTGTGCTCGCCCATGCTAGGCAAAACAGTGTTGATGTAGCGCCCAAACATCTCATTGGGAGTGAACAGGTACACCTGATCTGCGGTAAGTGTGGTGCGCTGCTGGTAGAGAAGGTACGCAATACGCTGCAGCAAAACGGACGTTTTGCCCGAGCCTGCAATGCCGTTGACCAGCAGAACAGGCACATCCTCGTGCCTGACAACAACGTTTTGTTCGCGCTGGATAGTTGCGGTGATGGCCTGCAGTTTCTCTGTGTGCTGACGCTTCAGAGCGGCAAGCAGCAGAGAGTCTTCAATGGCAACCGTTGTGTCAAAGTAGAGGTTCAGCTTGTCGCGCGTGATGTCAAACTGTCGTCTAAGTTCCAGTTCAACCGTTCTTTTCTTTCCGTCTACCTGGTACGACGTAGTTCCCATCTCTTGGTTGTAATACGTTTCGGCAACGGGACTGCGCCAGTCAACAATGAGCGGCGTGCGGTCTTTGTCCGTAATGCCCGCCGCACCAATGTATACATCGCGAGAAGGACGTCCGGGTCGCATTTTGAGCGTGACCTTGGCAAAGTAAGGCTGCCTCAAAAGGATTTCGACACGACCGAGTTTCTCGACAGTGAAATCGTGGTACTGGTTGTAGGTATCAATAACGCTGTTGAGCGTCTCAATAGCCGCAAGGGTCTCGATGGTTTCGTCCGCTCCGCCAAAGTCTGGACGGATTTCTTCACTCATCTGACGAAGGTCTCTAGCTGCATCTTTTTGCGTGGTGTTGAGTGTTGTGTCCAAATCCTCACGAATCTCAACAAGCTTTTGATATACGTGGGAGAGGTGCTCTTGTTCTTGCTGGTGGATTGGATCCATGATGCTCCTAGATGGTTGCGTCTTCGATGCGGTGGCGCAACTCGTCAATGCCCAAGCCAGTCTCGGATGAGGTAATAATGGCCTGTTCAGGGGTGATGTGGAATGCCTTGCGCAGGGCGGCCGCGGCTTGATTTTGCTTGCCGCGTGCAATTTTATCTGCCTTGGTAAACGCAACTACAAAGGGCAGCTCAGCCTCTTGAAGAAAGCTAATCATCTGCAGGTCAAGCTTTTGAGCTTCGTGTCTGATATCAACAAGACTAATAACCAGGTTAA
>ERZ773067.1062-NODE-1062-length-15222-cov-2.584031_pt1 | contig 15222 bp, 17 predicted proteins | sample MGYA00580622_ERZ773067 | MGnify/ENA primary metagenome ERZ773067 (study PRJEB29015, sample SAMEA2737998) | human oral metagenome | biome: human oral; feature: human-associated habitat; material: dental | place: China | collected 2113 ...
AACAAAGAATTTTATTAGGAAGAACAGCAGCGTATTGCGGCGGAGCATTTGAAAATGGCAGCTGAAATTGGCCGGTTGAACAATGTACCGCTGGAAACATTGAAAGAGATGCTGTCTGTATTCTATTGGGAGGTGGAATCATATGGATAATATTTTAGAACTGCAGCAGGTTTCCAAGTCATTTCCGGGCTCGGGTTTCACACTGGAAAATATCACATTTTCTCTGCCCTATGGGGTGATTCTGGGTTTTGTAGGAGGGAACGGAGCCGGAAAAACCACAACCATTGGCTGCATTTTGAATACCATTGCTGAATACAGCGGAGTCATAAAACTATTTGGAAAAACAATGGCAGACAGGGATACAGATATTCGAGAAAAAATCGGTATTGTCTATGACGGCGATAATTTTCCCACCTACTTAAGCGCAAATCAAGTAGGGGACATTATGGCAGGACTCTATAGGCAATGGGACAGTGCTTTGTTTGAAAAATATCTGAAAGAGTTTCGACTGCCTCCCAATCAAAGGATCAAGCATTATTCCAGAGGGATGACGATGCAACTGGCCATTGCTGCTGCCTTGTCCCACCACCCTCAATTGCTGATTTTAGATGAAGCTACCGGCGGTTTGGATCCGATTATGCGTGATGAAATGCTGGATGTTTTTATGGAGTTTGTGCAGCAGGAAAATCACTCCATCCTGCTGTCATCCCATATCACCAGTGATTTGGAGAAGATAGCAGATTATATTGCATTGATTCATAGAGGAAAACTGATTCTTTCTGTTTCAAAAGACGATCTGCTGTACAACTATGCTGTTATGCGGTGTACAGCAGATCAGTTCCTTGCTGTAGATCCTGGTGATGTACTGGCCTGGAGAAAAAGGGAGTATCAGATTGATGTGCTGCTGGCTGATGGCAAAGCCGCGCAAAAGAAATACAAAAATGCGGTGATAGACCATGTTTCCATTGATGAAATCATGCTGCTGCTGATGAAGGGGGAAGAGGGATGAAGGGACTTTTGAAGAACAATTATTATGCAGCGCTGGCAAATGCCAAAGTCATGGCTGTGATCATGATCTTGCTGGGGGCTTTGGGCATTGCCTTGAAAAACCAGGGCCTGCTGATTGCCTTTACATTGCTTTGCATGATTGGATTTTCCTTCATTTCCATCGCCAGTATCCGCAGGGAAGGCGGATCCAAATGGGGGAAATACAAACTGACAACGCCTGTAAAAAGAGGGGATATTGTGTGGAGCTACTTTCTCAGCCTGCTGTTATGGCTGGCTTTGGGGATGCTGATGGCCGGGATGGGCATTACCCTGTCCCTGATGTTCCGGGGATTCCTTTTTGACAAAAACACGGATATTTTCAACCTTTATATTATGGGGATTGGAATCAGTCTGTTTATGGGGGCGGTATTTTTTTTATTATTCTACCGATGGGGAGGCCAGGAACAAAGCGAAGCTTTTTTGGCCGTGAGTCTGATTGGAGGCGGGGGAATTATGCTGGGCATCAGTATGCTGGTAAATACTTTTTTTCCAACTCCTGTAACGACCCTGCAGACTGTCATCATAGGTATGATGATATTAGCCATTGCAGTATTGATGTTTGGCATGTCCTGTATATTGAGCGTCCATTTTTACGGCAGACATGACTATTAAACTGGAAAGCCTCATATCCGGAGTCATAAAAAGGCCTGGGAGATGGTATCTGCAGGAGATTCTTATAGTGAAGGGCAAAGGGTTTTTGGCCTTCACTATAAGAACAGCCGGATCATATATTTGCTAAAAATAAAATGACAATCAGAGCGGTTAAAATAATGGCGCCAATCAGGCTGACAATATTGATCCATTGAATCCAGCTTTTTTCGAAGGCTTTTGAAAGAAAAACGGCAAAAGCAAGTCCTGCAATGCCTCCGAATGTATTGGATATCATGTCTGTAATGTCACTGGCTCCAATGGCAAAGGTATATTGTATGATTTCAAATAAAAGGCTGGTACCAGCCATCAGCAGGATCTGTATGAACAGGGACCTTTTTTCCCATAGGATATGTATAAGCAGCCCATAGGGAATAAAGGCCAGGGCATTATAAATAATTTCACTGATATCAATCCTTCCATTGACAATTGCAGACTGACCAAATGGAATGAGATTGATATTTCTCAGATGGGGCAGATTTTTCAAGGAAAATTCCAGTTTAAAAAGAATAATCCAGGTCAAGGCAATGAGGTAAAATATCATAAGCCATAAAGTGAGTTTTTTAGACTGCATTTTAGTTCCTCCTTTAATTGCCCACGTCCAGTCCTGAATGATAGGAATAATTCCCTAGAATCCGCAGCAGGTGGTGGAAATCCCTGTGGGGCAGATTTTTCTGGCTTAGCTCCTCCTGAAAAATAAAAAAGATTTCCCTGCATTTTGTTACAGAGGCGGTAAAAAGCTCAGGAAAGGAGGCGGTGGAAACCAGAGAGGGATCCCAGGGATTGCTCCAGGACTCATGGTTTAAATTCAAACAGGATACGGCATCCGCCACCTTATCAGAAATAATCTTATGAGATACAATGGGGTTTTTTAAAAACAATCCCTCGATGGCCCCGATGCGGTTTTTCTTTTTGCCAGTGGGATCCGCAAAGGTGCGCATACCAAAACGCAGGGCCAGAATGGAGCGGTGCACCATGGCAGGGCTTACCTGGAAATTATTCTTATAGGTAATGGGATAATAGGTTTTATTAATCTGCTTTGCCAGAAAATCAGAAATAAACTGCATCTCAAAGCCGTTTAGGGCAATGGTAGCAGCCTGATTAAACTGGGAGGGCTTTTTTTTCTTGTATTTTTTTAAAAGTAAAGTGTCAATGTCATTTTCCAGCGCCGCATGGAGGCCATAGGTGTAGGCACTGGGAGACTTGATATTATGACGGATCCTGCCATAGACATAGGGATGGCAGATATAATCCCCCACATAGTGGCACATAAAACCGGCAATATAGCTGATGGCCTGTTGGGCCTGCTGCTTTGACTCCAGATTCAAAATGGCCTGAAGGGCGTTGGCAAAAAAATCATTCACATGGGATTCATGCATATAGCTGCCGATGTTGCGGTAATCCCTGTGGCGCAAAATAGGAATATTGTAAAAAAACATATCCGGCCCCTGGAGCCCCAGCTGATAGAGCCAGCGGTATTTGGATATCATATGTTTTAATGGTCCGCTGGGAAGATCCGTATAGGCTCTTAATCCCAGAATATAATGGGTGGTAAATCCCGGCATAGGCTGCCTCTCTATTATGGTTTTTCCCTATATTATACACGAAAATAAAAAAGGGAACACCCCCGGGGAAAGTATACAATCCCGGGCAATGCTCCGATCAGGGGAAATGGGGCTCCTTCCATCCATCAAGCCATCTGGCCAGGTCAGGATGGAAAGTTGCTATAGAACAGCCAAGGTTTTTTTAGGAGTAGCTGCGGAAATTCTGCAATACCCTTAAAAATTGCTCCACATATTTGTTTTTGTGATCTCCATAGGCACAGATGATTTTAAAATAGTCCTCAAAACCTGTAATAGGTACAAAGCAAAGGTCATTGCTGGCATATTCCTTCATATGCAAAGCCAAAATGGTATAACCGATTTTACAGTCTGCCATCAGAAGCATATTGAAAAGGGAGGTAGCTTCATAAATCACATTGGGCCGAAGGGCTTCCCTTTGGAACATGGCATTGATAAATTCTGTATCTCTGGGGGAATGTCTGGGGTCCATATGAATCAAGGGCTCATCCTTTAACCGGGACAGCGCAATGGATTTTTTTCCGGCATAGCGGTGCTCCCTGTGCACCACCATACACATGGGATCAGAAAGGATCACCATTTGGTGGAAGCGGTGGGCGTTCTCGTGCTGGGTATTGGGAAGAAGAGCCAGGTCAATGGATCCGTCGCTTAAATTTTTGGAGATATCCTGATAGGAATAGTCGAAGGTATTGATGCGTACTGTGGGGTAATGCTCTGTAAAATGGTTCATAACCTTGGGGAAAAAATGCAGCAGAGCCGTGCCCAAGATCCCCACATTTAAAACGCCTGTGGTTCCCTTTTCCAGATCCCGCACCTTGTCAATCCCCTGCTGGTAAACAGCCAGGGTTTTTTTAACCTCCTGGTAGAGAAGCTTGCCCTGGGGAGTGAGCTTGACATCCCTCTTGTTCCGGATAAACAAGGGGCTGCCGATGGAATGCTCCAGATTAATAATAAATTTGCTCAGGGTGGGCTGGGTGATATGGAGCAGATCAGAAGCATTGGTATAGTTGAGCACCTCTGCCAATGTGACAAAATATTCCAGCTGAAATAAATTCATTGAAACCTCCTCTTTTTATTTGTTTTCACGAATTTCCATGGGAGTATTGAGCCAATACCGTTATTTTATCATGGAATTGCTATTACAGTAATAGAGAATATCAATTTCACTCACAAAATAGAAGGGGCTATACTAAAGACAGACAGGAAAGCGCTTTGGTACAGGAAGGAGAAGCCAATGATCAGAAATATTGCCGTCATCGGCGCCGGAACCATGGGACATGGAATTGCCGGATGCTTTGCCAGATTCGGGTATTTTGTAAAAATTTATGAAAGCTTTGCACAGGTGCGGGATACTTGTAAAGAAAAAATCCGCCGGCAGTTTTTGTTTTTCCAAAAACATGGGGTAATGGATGATGTGGAGGCTGCTTTGGAGCGCATTGATGTGTATGACAATCTGGAGGCGGCTGTGAAGGATGCAGACTATGTGATTGAGGCCATTCCGGAAAACCTGGAGCTAAAGCAGGATCTGTTTGACAGTCTGGTACGTTTTTGTAAAAAGGAGGCTGTCTTTGCCAGCAACACCTCCAGCCTGGCTTTTTCCAAACTGACAGAGAAGCTTTCCCCGGAGGATCAAAAAAGGGTAATGGTCTGCCATTGGTACAATCCTCCTCATTTAATCCCTCTGGTGGAATTGTCCTGCTTTGGAAACATGCCTCTGGAGCAGTATGGAGAGGTGGAAAAACTGTATCATTCCATTGAAAAAAGACCTGCCAAAGTGCTAAAGGATATTCCCGGACTTTTGGCCAACCGGATTCAGCAGGGGGTGGCCAGGGAGGCCTTTTCCCTGATGGAGATGGGGGCTGCCGAGGCCAAGGACATAGACATTGCCTTAAAATTCGGCCCTGCCTTTCGCTATGCCACCACAGGACAGCTGGAGGTGGCAGACTTTGGGGGGCTGGATATTTGGTCCATTGTAGGGGACAATCTTTTGTCTGTTATGGATCATTCCACCCAGGCCTCTCCCCTTTTAAAGGAAAAGGTTCAGACGGGAAAACTGGGATTTAAATCCGGAGAAGGCTTTTTTTCCTACCCGGAGGATCAAAGGGAAGAAATACTGGAAAAATTTTATGAAAAACTTTTCCGCCAGCTTCAAACCAGCAAAAACTATGAATGACCGCGCTGGGAAGCAGGCATTACAATAAGGAGGAAGTATGGTTAATAAGGATTTTATGTCAAATCTCTTTGATGTAAAGGGAAAGGTGGCCCTGATTACAGGGGCTACCGGTGCTTTGGGAAGAGCTGTATGCTTTGGATACGGATTGGCCGGCATGAAGGTGATGGTAACAGGCCGGAAGGAAGAAACCTGTAAAAAGCTTTGTGAGGATTTAAAGGCAGAGGGGATTGCCTGCGGATACTCTGTGGGGGATCCTGCAGTGGAGGAGGATGTGATCCGGGTGGTGAAGGACACAGTGGATACCTTTGGAGAAATTAATGTGCTGGTCACCAGCGCAGGATACAATAAGCCCCAGCCTATTGTGGAGCAGGAGCTGTCCACCTGGAAAACTATTATGGATTCCGATGTGCAGGGAACCTGGCTCTACTGTAAGTATGTGGGGGCCCAGATGATTGCCCAGGGCAAGGGAGGCAAGGTGATTTTAGTTTCCTCCGCCCGTTCCAAAATGGGCATGGCCAATTATACCGGGTATTGTACCGCCAAGGGAGGTATTGATCTGATGGCCCAGTCCCTGGCCTGCGAGTGGAGCGCCAAGTATAAGATTAATGTGAACACCATCAATCCCACGGTGTTCCGCTCGGATCTTACAGAATGGATGTTTGATCCTGCCAGCGAGGTTTATAAAAACTTCTTAAAAAGACTGCCCATTGGCCGTCTGGGAGAACCGGAGGATTTTGTAGGCCCCTGTATTTTCCTGGCTTCCAAGGCCAGTGATTTTATGACAGGAGCCAATATTGCCACCGATGGGGGATACTGGGCAAATTAAGATCTCAAAAGCCGGGGGATCTCTCCGGGGCTTTTGGGGGAGAGGAGAGGATGGGGTGGAGCTTCGTTCCAGATTTTGGATGGGTTATGCCATAGTGGAGGGGAAGCCGATCAAGCTTTTGCCCGAGGGGGGCATGGTTCCCCATGAGGTTCCCCTGGCTCTGTTAAAGCATAATGTAAAGGAATTTACCAATTTGGCAGCGATTTTACCCGGTCTTTATGAAGAGGAAAAGGACCGCTGGTAAAAGCAGATTAATTTATGCGTCGCTTTGCTGCACAGCAGCAGGCGTGCCGCTGACAGTAAAGGATAGTATTAGGAGAATATATGGGAAAGAAAGTATTTATTGATTTAACACACCCCTTTAGTGCAGATATTCCGAGATGGCCCTATTTTGACAAGCCGGTGATTGACAATAAGCACGGGCTGGCAAAGGGCGGCGTTTTAACCCAGTACATTGGCTGTACCATGCATACGGGAACCCACTGCGATGCCCCCCGCCATGTAATGGAAAAGGAGTTTGACGGCAGAAGAGCCAGATATACCCATGAAATGCCGGTGGATGCCTATACCGGGGATGCGGTATGCCTGGAAATTGATATTGAGCCCTGGGGCCTGATTCTGCCCAAACACTTGGAGGCGGCCTGTGAAAAGGCCGGCGTGAAGCCAGAGGAGCTGGAGGGCATGATTCTTTGCTTGAATACTGGCATGCACCGCAAGTTTGATGATTCCAAGGAGTATTACCATTATTCCTGCGGCACCGGGGTAGAGGCTGGAAAATGGTTTGTAAAGCATAAGGTAAAATGTGTGGCCATGGATATGCAGGCGCTGGACCATCCCCTGCACACCGCCATGGGCAATAATGGAATGACCAGAATGAACCTGTTAGGGGCTTCCGGCCGTCCCATTACAGAGGAATATATTGAGAAATTCGGGGAAGAGGCCTATGCCGAGTTTGATAAGGAGCTGTATATCAAGCTGCACGGACAAAAGGCCTATGATGAAAAGTTCGGGGATCTGGAGGCCATCGGCTGCTGGGGCACCTGGGAGCCCTGCCACAAGCAGATGCTGGGACATGGCATTGTGGGGGTGGAAAATCTAGGAGGAAATCTGGATCAGGTTTCCGGAAAGCGTTTCCGTTTCTACTGTTTCCCCTTAAGATGGTATTTGGGAGACGGCTCCATGGCCAGATGTGTGGCAGAGATTGATGAAGAGGATCTCAATGATGTGCCGGAGCGTACCTACACCTATGGAGGCTTCTAATGGCAGATTTAAAGGATAAAGTAATTTTAACCGTTGCAACCACCGGAGGATACCCCACTAAGGAGGACAGCCCCTATGTGCCCATTTCCCCGGAGGAGATTGCAAGGGATGTGGTGGATTGCGCCCGGGCCGGGGCTTCTGTTGCCCACATCCATGTGCGGAATGCCCAGGGAAAAGCCACCATGGATCCGGCGGTATTTAAGGATACGGTGGACAGGATCCGGGCGGACAAAAGCCACAATATTGTTTTAAACCTTACCACCGCCAATGGCACAGGGTATACAGATGAGGAGAGAATGCTGGCCATCCAGGAGCTTTTGCCGGAAATGGCCTCCTATGACTGTGGCTCCATGAACTGGCAGAATGCTGTGGTATTTGAAAACAGCCCCAAATTCCTGGAAAAGCTGGGGCTGGTCATGCAGGAGTGCAGGATCAAGCCGGAAATCGAAGTCTTTGATACAGGAATGCTTTACAATGCTTTGTATTATTTGAAAAAGGGTGTGCTGCAGGCTCCCCTCCACTTTCAGTTTGTTTTAGGGGCTCCGGGGGGGATGACAGCCACAGTAAAAAACCTGGTATTTTTACACAGCCTGCTGCCGGAGGGGGCTACCTGGAGCGCTTTGGGTATTGGGAAGGGGCATCTGCCCATTCTCTATGCCACCCTGGCTTTGGGAGGCCATATCCGCATCGGTATGGAGGACAATTTGTATTACAGAAAAGGAGTATTGGCAGTTTCCAATGCCCAGTTTGTAGAAAGAGCCAAGCGGATCATTCATGAGTTTGGCAAAGAGGTGGCCACGCCGGAGGAGACCAGAGAGATTCTGGGATTAAGAAGATAAAGAATCAAATGGCCAGTCTCAGGCTGCAGTGTAGCAGTCTGAGACTGACGGTATAGAAGGCTGTGGAGAAGGAATTCCTTTTCCGCAGCCTTTGGCGTGCCCCGGACTGCCTTGAGGTCCGGGGGAGATAAGCAAAATTATGCTAAAAACGGCACCAGAATCAAAAAGCCTCCTGCAATAATGATGCCGGTTACAATTAAAATGATGGTACAATATCCCATAATATCCCTGGCGCCCAGTCCGGCAATACCCAAAGCAGGAAGGGCCCAGAAGGGCTGGAGCATATTGGTCCAGGCATCACCCCAGGCAATACCCATGGCGGATACAGCAGGATCCACACCCAGCTGCAGTCCGGCAGGCATTACAATAGGAGCCTGTACCGCCCACTGTCCGCCGCCGGAGGGAACAAAGAAGTTTACGATTCCTGCCGACAGGAAGGTAAACAGAGGGAAGGTGGTGGGGTTGGAAATGCTTACAAAAAAGTGGCTGATGGCTCCTGCCAGGGACTGTCCATTGGGACCAGCCAGGGTCATCATCCCCATAATCCCGGCGTAGAAGGGGAACTGAAGGATGATGCCGCCGGCACTCTTGGAGGCACTGGTGATGGCCCTTACATAGCTGATGGGAGTTTTATGGGCCAGGATTCCCAGGATCAGGAAAATCATATTTACCACATTCAGGGAAATATCCACTCGCCCTGCCTTGATGAAGGAATAGAACAAGGAAACAGTGCCCAGCAAAGCGGTGAGAATAGAGAGAGCCATGCTGTTCTCTAAATGCTCTGCCGGTGTGGAGGGAACCGTTACAACCTCTTCCTCATCCTTTAAAAGTGCGGGATCCACAGATACGGTATGCTCCTTATCAGGATGCATTTTTACATTGACAAAGGAAATCACCACCATGATAACCAGCACAACGATTAAATTCCAGGCAGAAAAGATGGTTCTGGTGACGGGAATTACTTCTGTGACAGCTCCTGCGGTTTGTGCAGTGATTTTTTCCAATGCTTCCGGTGTGGCGGCGGAAGACAGCTGCAAAGGAATGGATCCTGAAAAACCGGCATGCCAAACCACAAAGCCGGAATAGGCAGAGGCCACAATCAGGCGGTAGTCCACATCCCGTACCTTTTTAGCAACCTCCTTTGCCAAAATTGCACCAACCACCAATCCAAATCCCCAGTTGGCCCAGCTGGCAATGGTGGAGATCACTGTTACAAAGACAATGGCAGAAGCCGGGGTTTGGGGAATGCTGCCTAGCCAGGCAATGAACCTTTTGACCACAGGTGCCGTTGCAAAGGCAGTACCCAGAACCAAAACCAAAGCCATCTGCATGGAAAAGCCCAGCAGCTCCCATACACCCTTTCCCCAGGCCTGGGTAATGTCCAGGGGACTCATGCGGGTTACGGGCACAGCAGCAATGAATACGACCAAAGTCAATATGATACAAAAGATAAATGCATCGGGCAAAAAATTTTGTACCAGGGTTACACAACCATTTGTAAATTTTTTAAACAATGAAGTACGCTCCTTTCGCAAAGGGATATTGTGGCGAAATATTGCGGCTCTGTTTCCCATCCCCCCTTCCCCATCAAGGCAAAATAAAGAAGGGCGGACTGCAATATTTTCTTCGATGCCAATATTATAACACTTTACAAAGAAATTAATAGACTATTATCGACCAAAAATTAAGAAAAAAATATATGCTTTATACAAATCTTAAGATTTCTTGGAAGGGTATCCTGTCGCTCTTGTGTGAAATTCTGTTTTTTGCAGTTGATTTATACTGATTCTCATAAAAACAGCAGCCCCAAAGGGCTGCTGCAAAAAGATCCGGCAGGATCAAATTATGCTGTTTTAAAAGGTTTTTAAATTCTCAGCAATCTTTAAGGGAGCATCGGTTTGAGAGATCACCTGCTCCGGGGTAACACCCTCGGCCACCTCGGAAAGCACCAAACCATCCGGGGTTACATCAATCACAGCCAGCTCGGTTACAATCTGGTTTACCCTTCCCAGGGCTGTAGCAGGCAGGGTGATGTCCTTTAAGATCTTGGCTCCTCCGTCCTTGGCAGCGTGGGTCATGGCCACCACCACCTTCTTGGCACCGGTTACCAGATCCATAGCGCCTCCCATTCCAGGAACCATCTTGCCGGGAATGATGTGGCTGGCCAGGTTTCCGTGCTGATCCACCTGGAGAGCGCCCAGCACCGTCATGTCCACATGTCCTCCCCGGATAATGCCAAAGGAGAAGGCGCTGTCAAAAAAGCTGGCGCCGGGAAGCACGGTAACAGGAACCCCTCCGGAGTTGACCAAATGGGGGTCTGCCTCCTGGGCAGAGGCCAAACCAGACATGCCCAAAATGCCGTTCTCAGACTGGAGGGTAATGGAAATGCCTTCGGGAACAAAATTGGCTACCAGGGTGGGAAGCCCGATGCCTAAATTTACCACATCTCCGTCCCTTAAGTCCTGGGCCACCCGTTTGGCGATTTTATCTTTTACTGACATTACTGCTCACCTCCTGCTAAAAAGTCCACGAACATAGCGGGCATATGCACATGCTCCGGAATGATCTCCCCTACGGGAACAATTTTTTCTGCCCCTGCAATAACACAGTCTGCAGCCATTGCCATAACAGGATTGAAGTTCTTTGTAGTCGCCTGGAAGTAAAGGTTGCCGCTCTCATCTGCAATCGTGGCACCGATAATAGCAAAATCTGCCTTAATGGCCTTTTCTAAAAGATAGTCTCTGCCATCCACCTGGATGACTTCCTTGCCCTGGGCCACCTCGGTTCCTACACCAGTGGGGGTTAAGATGCCTCCCAGACCGAAGCCACCAGCCCTGATCTGTTCTGCCAGGGTTCCCTGGGGCACCAACGTGACATTGATGGTACCAGCGTTCATTAACTGGCCTACGGTGGGATTCAGACCGATATGGGTGGCAATCACATTCTTTACCAGTCCGGCATCCACCAGCTTTCCAATACCCTTGCCCGGCATAGCTGTGTCATTGGCAATAATGGTGAGGTTTTTGGGCGCTTTTTCTACAATGGCATCAATTATATTTTCAGGGGTTCCGCAGCCCATGAATCCCCCAACCATTAAAACAGCGCCATCCTTTATTCCGGCTACTGCCTCTTTTGCAGAAACTTTTTTCATAAGGAATGTCCTACCTTTCCACTACCACAGCTGTGCCCATGCCGCCGCCGATGCACAAGGTGGCAATACCCTTTTTGACGTCTCTCTTTTGCATCTCATACAGAAGGGTTACCAGAATTCTTGCGCCGGAAGCACCGATGGGATGTCCCAGTGCGATAGCGCCGCCGTTTACATTGGTGATGGAAGCATCAAATCCAAGCTCGGTGCATACAGCAATGGCCTGTGCAGCAAAAGCCTCGTTGGCTTCAATCAGCTCCATATCTGCTGGCTTCATGCCGGCCCTGTCCAAAGCCTTCTTTGCGGCAGGAACTACACCCAGACCCATAACACTGGGATCTACACCGCCGGAGCCATAGCCCTTGATGGTGGCCATAATAGGAAGTCCCAGCTCCTGTGCCTTTTCCTTGGAGGCAATGATGAACATGGCAGCACCGTCATTGATACCGGAGGCATTTCCTGCGGTTACGGTTCCGTCCTTCTTGAAGGCGGGTTTTAATTTGGCCAGTCCCTCAACAGTGGTGTTGAACTTGGGATACTCATCGGTATCAAATACCTTGGGATCGCCCTTTCTCTGGGGAATGTATACGGGAACGATTTCATCTTTAAAACGTCCGGTTTCAATGGCCTTCTGGGCTCTTTGCTGGCTCTGGGCAGCCAAGGCATCCTGGGCCTCTCTGGAAATATTTCTCTGCTCTGCCACATTCTCTGCGGTGATACCCATGTGATAGTTGTTGTATACATCCCACAGTCCATCATTGATCATGGAGTCCACGATGTTTTGATTGCCCATCTTCACGCCGAAACGATGTCCCTTGATCAGATAGGGGGCATTGGACATACTCTCTGTACCACCGGCCATAATGAGATCTGCATCTCCGGCCTTGATTACCTGGGCAGCCAGGGAAATGGTGCGCAGTCCGGAACCGCAAACCTTGTTAACGGTAAAGGCTGTTACGGTATTGGGAACGCCTGCACCCAAGGAAACCTGACGGGCCACATTCTGTCCCAGTCCTGCTCCCAGCACATTTCCTACAAAGACTTCTTCAATCTGCTCCGGCTTAATTCCGGCTCTTTCGATGGCAGCTTTAGCAGCGGTAACACCCATCTCCACAGCACTTACACCGGCCAGACTTCCACCAAAGCTTCCAATTGCGGTTCTTGCAGCACTGACAATAACAACTTCTCTCATAGATTCACCTCGTTTTCTATAAAAAATGAAAATGGAACAGCATAAACAATAAGGAGACAGGAATCTCCATACCGGCGGACCGGCACCATCATACATATCAGCCTGCGCAGCACTCCGCTGCAAGGCAGCCCCTGTGCTGACAGGTATTTGCAATCCGGGCTATCGCCCTTGGCTCCTTAGTTGGTTGGTGCAGGAGGAAGCAGGCAAACCAGCATCTGGGCTGTCTCTGTACCCACATTGGTAACAGACTTGGCTGATCCGGGAGCAATGTGTACACTGTCCCCGTCCTCTAAGAGGGTTTCCACACCGTCCCCCCCTTTAAACAACAGCTTTCCCTTAATAACATAGTAGATAGACTCCAGAGGATTGGCACCGTACTCGGTACCGCCTCCTGCAGGAAGAAAGTGGGAGAGTCCCATGATCATCCTGCCTCCCTCCACATCCTGGGGATCATGCAGTCTTGTAAGCTTGCACTCCATATGTCCCGGAGCCTCATAGGAATAGTATCCATCTTTTTTTGTTATTTTATAACCTGCCATGAAAATTTCCTTTCTCTGAATGACCTCTTCTAGTATACCATATTGCCTGTGAATTTACACTGTTACTTTGTATAAAAGTTGAAGGGGTGAATTTTAACAAATACAACATAGATTTAACACACTATGTATAAAACATACTAAATATACCATCAATTACAAAGAATTATTGGGATATTGTTGGTGGTAAAATTTTTCTAATTCTTCCCTGGCATCGGGGTGGGCAATGGCAATCAAGGCCCTCGCTCTGGCCCTTTGGGTCAGACCCCGAAGATGGGCAATGCCGTATTCTGTTACCACATAGTCCACATCGTTTTTGGTGGTGGTAACGGTGGCTCCGGGGGTCAGGGTGGCCACGATTTTAGAGCGGTTGGCCTTTCCGGCTCTGGAGGGGATGGCAATAATGGACTTGCCATGGGCTGCCATCATTGAGCCCCGGACAAAGTCAACCTGGCCTCCTACGGCACTGATCTGCCTAAGTCCTACGGATTCAGAGCAGACCTGCCCCATTAAATCCACTTCCACAGCAGAGTTAATGCTGACGAAATGATCCTGCATGGCAATATTGACCACATTGTTGGTATAGTCCACAGGCATCATTTTTATTTTTTCATTGTGATCAATAAAATCATAGAATTCCCTGGTGCCCATGGCAAAGGCGCTGGTGATAAAGCCCTTGTCCAGTACTTTGTTTTCATTGGTAACGATGCCTGCTTTCATCAGCTTCATGACCCCGTCGCACATCAGCTCTGTATGGATGCCCAGTCCCTTTTTTTCCTGCAGGAAGGAACAGACTGCATCGGGAATGGAGCCGATGCCCAGCTGCAAGGTATCTCCGTCTTCAATTAAGCTGGCGCAGTGGCGTCCGATCTCTCGCTCCACTTCTGTAAAGGGCTTGGTGGGAAGCTCCAACACCGGCTCGGAGTGTTCCACAAAGCAGTGGATCTTTTCCACCGGAACCAAAGCCCCGCCATAGGTAAAGGGATACTGGTCATTGACCTGGGCAATGACCAGATCGGCGTTTTCCAGGGCGGCCTTGGTGTAGTCCACCGCCAGTCCCAGGCTGACATTGCCCTCTTCATCCGGGGGAGCCACCTGCACCAGGAGTACATCCGCTTTTAGCCGGCCGGAACGGATCAGTTTTGGAATCTCTGAAAAAAAGGTGGGGGTAAAATCTGCCCGGCCCTCTGCAATGGCCTGTCTGCTGGCTTCGCTGACAAACAGGGAGTTATGTCTGAAATGTCCCTCCATTCCCGGCTCATTGCAGTAGCGGTGGGGGCCTCTGGAACCCATGTGGGTAATCTCCACATTGGTGAACCATTCCTTATGGTCGCACATGGTATTTACCAGGTACTGAGGCTCTCCCATGGATTGACCCAAAAACATACGGCAGTTTGCCGGCACTTTTTGTAAAGCTGCCTGGGCAGACATGGTTCTGCTTTGATAGATTTCTTTCCAATTCATAGTTTTTCCTCTGTTCTGAAAAAGGCCCGGTAATACCGGTACTACCGGATTGCCGGGCAATATGGCGTTTATGATGTGGCTACCAGTCCTCCGTCGGGGTAGATGGAAGTGGCAGTAATCATGTCGGATGCGGCGCTGGCTAAGAAAATAGCCGGGCCCACCACATCGGATTCATAACCGATTCTCTGGGCAGGAAGGGCGCCTGCAATGCCGTTCCGCACATTTTCGTCGGGAGGCAGAATGCCCACCATCATGGGGGTGTAGGTAATGGTGGGGCCGATGCAGTTCACCTGAATATTGGGTCTTAAATCTGCGGCAAAGGCCTTGGTAAGCATCTCCACAGCTCCCTTGGTGGTATTGTAGGGAACATTTCCCATACCGCCATTTGCCACAGCCCGGATACCCCGCACCGATCCGATGTTAATGATCTTTCCATAGCCATTTGCGGGGGAGGGCTGACCATGTTCGAAATCCTTCTGATCGTATTTTTTTCCGTCCTCTGTGTTGTT
>ERZ773067.1065-NODE-1065-length-15210-cov-11.150973_pt1 | contig 15210 bp, 13 predicted proteins | sample MGYA00580622_ERZ773067 | MGnify/ENA primary metagenome ERZ773067 (study PRJEB29015, sample SAMEA2737998) | human oral metagenome | biome: human oral; feature: human-associated habitat; material: dental | place: China | collected 2113 ...
ATTTGCTGTTGTAAGTTGCGAAGGCTATAAAAACATCTCGGAGGTTCCCGTCGCAAAGTTCGTCGGCAATAAGACTGGCTCGTAGGTTCCCGCCGCAAAGTGCGAAGGTATCTTCAATCTGTTTTTATCTCCTATTGTAACGTGATTTCGGTTTAAAATAAAAAAGCCCGGTCGTTAGGCCGGGCTCTATAGAAGTTTTAGACGATTCGATAGCTATTTGAAAGGTCTCCAAAAGACATTATATGCCCCATCCTTGTCGTAAATGATTCTGATTTCAAAATCCGGACCTTTAGGTATCATATTTTCGAGCTTATTCCTAATTATAGAAATACCCATTTTGCCTTTTTCTTTACCAACATAAACCCAACCGCCGTTATTAGGACTTTGAGGCTCATTTATTAATTGTTCGTCAGGGATGAATGTAATAGAATCCTTAGAAATCAAGGCTAAAAGACTTATCCCAATTATATAACCATCTTCTGTAGCGGTTTCACACTCATCATCCTTGGGACTATAGACGATATAATCTGATGTGTAATCAGACTTATCTTTCTTTTCGATAACGGAAGCTAATGCTTTACCCCACTTGGTTTTAGAAGCATCTACACTCCGCGTTTGTTGTGTTTGTTCCGGAAGGTTGTACACATCTTCCGAACTGTCTGCATTACTACAGCTGAAACAAATTCCAGCTAAGAGTAGCATCATGAAAAAAATCTTCTTCTTCATACGTTTGATTATTAGTTGTGAGATACACCTCTCCAAATACCTCGATTAAAATAATCCTTGGTCGGTTATGCGATTGGGAGAAGTTCCATCGGATATGGATAATCGATAGGCAATCGCAAATCGACGTAGCAAAAATAGGCTATAGTGATTAATATCCCTAATAATTTGCGATTAAAAATCGGTTGAGGTCTTACATATTGTCTACTCTTTACCTGCTTCGCCTACCGTCAACCAGTGTAGCAAGCAGTGGCAGTGGCGGCGGAGATATAACCACATAGAATTGCGTACATTTGCGAATCATAATTCTACAAACATCATATATGAAACAAACATTTGCTATAATAATCATGGCGTTCGCTTTCGCGTGGCAGATTAACTGCGTGGCGCAAGATTGCAATCCCTGCGGAGTTTACACCAACTCGGAGGGCAAAACCGATACTATAACATCAGCACAAGGATTCAGCGGCTCGGCCCCGCTTACGGTGACATTTAAAGCTAATCCGCAAACAAGCATCGACCCTGCAACGCACTTTGAATGGCACTTCGGCGAGCAAGGAAATCGAACAATGTTTATCAGATACGAAGCCGATACGCAATACACATTCAACGCAGCCGGAACTTTTGCCATGCGTCTATACGAAATCTTGAATGGCGATACTATCAACATCTACGACCCCATAACCGTGACCATAAGCGAAAGCGAACTCCAAATGCCGAATGCTTTCTCGCCCAACGGCGACGGGGTGAACGATATTTACAAGGCTAAGTCGGGCTACAAAAGCATAATCGAATTCCGTGCGGTGATTTTCAACCGCTGGGGACAGAAAATCTATGAATGGAACGACCCCTCCGGCGGATGGGACGGAACCTTCCAGGGACACGCCGTGCCCGATGGAACTTATTTCGTGAACGTCATGGCAAAGGGAGCCGACGGTAGAGTTTTCAAAATCAAACGCGACGTGAACCTGTTGAGAAGCTATATTGAATAACTCGAAGAATGAAAAATAAAATAGAAGTGCTCGGTTCGCGAGTGCATAATTTGAAGAATGTCGATGTGACGATTCCGCGCAACTCGTTGGTGGTGTTCACGGGCTTGTCGGGCTCTGGAAAGAGTTCGCTGGCTTTCGATACCATCTTTGCCGAGGGGCAGCGGAGATACATCGAAACTTTCTCGGCCTACGCCCGGAATTTCCTCGGAAACACGGCACGTCCGGATGTAGACAAAATCACCGGTCTGTCGCCCGTTATATCCATCGAACAAAAGACAACAAACAAAAACCCGCGCTCAACCGTTGGAACTACAACGGAGATATACGATTATTTACGACTGCTCTATGCACGCGCCGGTGAGGCATACTCCTACAAAAGCGGAGCGCGAATGGTGAAATACACCGAGGAGCGAGTGGTTGACATGATTCTTAACGACTATCATGGACGGGCAATCTATCTGCTCGCACCTCTGGTTCGGAATCGTAAAGGTCATTATCGCGAACTCTTCGAACAGATGCGTCGGAAAGGCTATCTCAACATACGCGTCGACGGCGAAGTATTGGAACTCACGCGAGGAATGAAGGTCGACCGATACAAGAATCATAACATCGAAGTGGTTATCGACAAAATGAAACTCAGCGATACCAAGCTCGATAACCAACGCGAACGCTTAGCACGAAGCGTGGCCGCGGCAATGAAACAGGGCGACTCGCTAATAATGATTATGGATAAAGAGTCGGGCGAAACAAAATATTTCTCTAAACGACTCATGGACCCTGAAACCGGTATAGCCTATAAGGAACCGGCACCGAACATCTTCTCGTTCAATTCGCCCGAAGGCGCCTGTCCGCATTGTAAAGGCCTGGGAAGAATCGTGAAGATTGACATAAAAAAAGTGATTCCCGACCTACAGCAAAACATCTACAATGGTGGGATTGCACCACTCGGAAAGTACAGGAATCAAATGATATTTTGGCAAATCGATTCAATTCTCCAAAATCACAACTGTACTATCAAGACGCCTATAAAAGACATCCCGAAAGAGGCAATGGACGAAATCCTTTATGGCTCGCTGGGCAACATTAAGATATCGAAAGAGCTAGTTCGTACAACGTCAGACTACTTCACGACGTTCGACGGAATTGTGAAGTATCTCACAAACGTTATGGAAAACGATGACTCTGCAGCCGGCAAGAAATGGGCCGACCAATTCACCGGCGAAACCATCTGTCCCGAATGCAACGGTACGCGACTCAATCGTGAGGCACTGGCCTATCGTATCTGGAACAAGAACATAGCCCAACTGGCCGAACTCGATATAAACGAACTCAAAGAATGGGTCGACGAACTCGATAAGCATATCGATGAAAAGCAACGCGTCATAGCTACCGAGATAATCAAGGAAATCCGAAAACGAATCAACTTCCTCCTCGAAGTGGGGCTCGACTATCTGTCGCTCAACCGACAAAGCGCATCGCTCTCCGGAGGAGAAAGCCAGCGCATCCGACTGGCAACGCAAATCGGTTCGCAACTTGTCAATGTGCTTTATATACTCGACGAACCATCCATCGGACTACATCAGCGCGACAATCAGCGGCTCATCAAATCCCTCAAAGAACTACGTAACCTCGGTAATACCGTCGTCGTGGTTGAGCACGACGAAGACATGATGCGTGCCGCCGAGTGGATTGTCGACATCGGTCCGCTTGCCGGTCGAAAAGGAGGTGAAGTTGTATTCCAAGGCACGCCATCTGAAATGCTCCTTACCAATACCCTCACCGCCCAATATCTCAAAGGCGAACGCACCATAGATTTGCCTCCTAAGCGGCGCAAAGGCAACGGCCAGTTCATCAAACTCTATGGCTGTCGTGGTAACAACCTTAAAAATATTGACGTTGAATTTCCTCTGGGTACACTAATCGTTGTAACCGGTGTTTCAGGCTCTGGTAAAAGCACTCTCATCAACGAAACCCTCCAGCCCATCCTCTCGCAACACTTTTATCGCTCAACAAAAAAGCCCATGCCCTACGACCGAATCGAAGGCATTGAAAATATTGATAAGGTGGTCGACGTAGACCAAAGTCCCATCGGTCGGACTCCACGTAGTAATCCTGCAACCTATACTGGTGTTTTCTCCGACATACGCCGACTCTTCGTGAGTCTTCCCGAAGCAAAAATCAGAGGCTATAAACCCGGTCGATTCTCATTCAACGTAAAAGGAGGCCGATGCGAAACATGCGGCGGAAACGGATATAAAACCATTGAAATGAATTTTCTGCCTGATGTGATGGTGCCCTGTGAAGTGTGCCGTGGGAAGCGATATAACCGCGAAACAATGGAAGTGCGATTCAAGGGGAAATCCATCGCCGATGTGCTCGATATGACCGTAAATATGGCCGTGGAATTTTTTGAATCAGTTCCCCAGATACGTAAAAAGATTAAAGCTCTGCAAGACGTCGGTCTGGGTTACATCAAGCTCGGTCAAAGCTCCACCACCCTGTCTGGCGGCGAAAGCCAACGTGTGAAACTAGCTACCGAACTTGCCAAACGCGACACCGGACGCACACTCTACATTCTTGACGAACCTACTACAGGCCTTCATTTCGAAGACATCCGCATACTTATGCATGTACTCCAGCAGCTTGTCGACCGTGGTAATACGGTTCTCATCATCGAGCACAATCTAGATGTAATTAAGCTGGCCGACCATATAATCGATATGGGCCCAGAAGGCGGTCGCGGCGGCGGAACTATTCTCTCCACTGGTACCCCCGAAGAGGTTGCCCAAAGCAAACTTGGCTTCACACCCGAATATATCGCCCGCCAATTGTCAGGTCATTCTAGCCGTACTATTCCCGATTCGGAGCAATCTAACATGCAATAGGTCGGTAGAATATTCACTCGTCTTAAAAAACTCGATGAGTCATTAGGTTGCAAAGCATGTTTGTGCTAATCTTGCAAAGAAATTTTCGTGTCATGCTTTAGTTAGCAATGCATGAATAATCTATTAATAACCTAATTAACGAAGAGTAGTATGAGAAAGAAATTATTGTTTGGAGCAGCAATTGCTCTTGTCGTGGGGATAATGTTTTCGTCGTGTGTGAAATCAGAGGGTGTAGCCAATACAAACTTTAGTAGCGACCCTTCTTATGTCGATTTGGCTCAAAGTATTGCCGAGTTTGATGCGAGCTTCCCGTCGTTATCAAATAATGAAGTTGACGATTCTGTAAGGCCAACTAATCCCGGAAAAATCAAGAAATCTTCAAGGAAAAATGTGAAAGGTCCGAAACCATTGTCTAGCCGAATTACTGGATCTAAAGTGGGGTGGATATGTGCCAAGGCTTTTATTAAAGCCATTAAGAAATATGATAAGGAGAAATTAGACCTGTCTACACTGTCTAAGGAACAATTTGAGGAACGCTTGTATAAAGATGTTTTCGAGGGAATTAAGAAATATATGGGTAAAGATTTTCCAGACATTGATTTAGCCACTTTTATACAGATGGTAAAAGCAAGCAAGAGGAATAATAAGGAAACCGAAAATCTGAACGAAGACGAAATGATAGAACATATTAGGAATATTAAGGAGGGCAAAAAGGAAGATATGACTTTGGTTGCTGATTATATAAATAAACTACGCTCCATTCCCGACATGAAAACCCGAAGGAAATACGCCGCTGGTTATGTGAAGCTCATTAATGAATCGCAGATACCTGCCGAATCGAAGCAACAAATTCTAGACGTTACTTCCATTTTAGCCAGTGGGTTAAATATGCCTGGAGAAATAAGAAAGGAAGAATAATAAATTATTCCTATCACATATTGAAAAACCTCTGCAAATCCCGGAAAGGAGTTTGCGGAGGTTCTTCATTTTATATTGGTGAGAGATTTTGTTACGTCTACTTAATAACTTTGCATTCCATCAATCAAGACGTTTTCAATGAAAGAAAAACCCAACTACATTTTCGAAACCCGTATGGAGGTGCGCGACTATGAATGCGATATCGAGGGAATAGTGAACAATGCAAACTATCTGCACTACACCGAGCACACCCGCCACAGATTCCTACGTTCGCTGGGAGTGAGTTTTGCCGAGCTGCATGAAAAAGGAACCGATGCTGTTGTGGCGCGAATGAGTTTGGAATATAAAACGCCGCTCAGGTGCGACGACGAATTTGTGTCGCGCATGGCACTCAGGAAGGAAGGTGTGAGATATGTTTTCACGCACGACATTTTTCGACTTCCCGACGAACAACTGTGTTTCCATGCTACGGTCGATTTAGTGACGCTCATCAACGGACGCCTCGGCGTGAGCAAGGATTATGACGATACCTTCGCAAAAGTTCTATAAACAATGAATCAGGAAGAAATAATCAGCTCTATTATGTTGGCCCAGCTGGGCATTTCACGGCCGATGGCGATGTACGAACTCTATTCGCGTGTAGGCTCGGCTGCTAAAATTGTGAATGCGCGGGAGCATATTCGTGAAATATGTCCCGACATATCCGATCGCTTCGTGAAACTCCTATCAACTCTCGAACAGTTTAGAAAGCGGGCTGAAGAGGAGATGGAATATACCGAAAAACATCGTATAAAAGTACTTTGCATGCCCGATCCCAACTATCCACAACGGTTGAAAAACTGTCCCGACGCCCCGATGGTACTCTACAGTTTGGGCAATGCTAACCTCAATGCCCGTCACACGGTTAGCATCGTTGGTACACGGCATTGTACGGCCTACGGTAGAGAATTAGTTCAGGCTTTTGTTCGCGATTTAAAGAATCTATGCCCCGACGTGATAATTTTTAGCGGATTAGCCTATGGTATTGACGTTTCAGCCCATCGGGCAGCCCTCGATAATGGCCTTTCTACTGTGGGTATCGTGGCTCACGGGCTCGATGATATCTATCCTCGTACGCATCGTGATACGGCAGCGGCTATGCTTAAAAATGGCGGATTGCTTACCGAATACACAACTCATACACAGCCGAAAGCCCATAATTTTGTTCAGCGTAATAGAATCGTAGCCGGCTGTACGGATGCAACTCTGTTGGTGGAGTCGGCACGTAAGGGTGGTGGACTGATAACCTGTCGGATAGCCCAGAGTTATGGTCGCGATGTATTTGCTTTTCCCGGAGCTATCGGTGCAGAATATAGTGAAGGATGTAACAATCTAATACATAACAATACGGCCGGTCTGATTACATCGGCCGAAGATTTTGTGAAAGACATGAATTGGGAAACATCCGAAGAGTCAAAAAAGGAACGTAACCGAGGGATAGAACGCACCCTTTTTCCCGATCTATCGCCCGATGAGCAGCGGGTTGTTGACGTGCTTTCAAAGAACAACGACCTTCAGATAAATACCCTTGCTATACAGTCGGACACTCCTATCGCCCGTCTTTCAGCGATCCTTTTCGAACTCGAAATGAAAGGCGTGGTACAAACCATGGCTGGTGGAACTTATCATCTTCTCACACTCTGACCTGAACGGTTAATAAAGCAAGATTAATCCAACCAGAGCCGAAGCGCAAATCATGTGAATTGGATTTATTTTGAGCCACATGGTGCCAACGAATGTTGCGGCAAAAAGAAACAAGCTAACTCCGAATTGCCACGGGTCAACACTGGGCAGAGAAAAGTTTTCGGCATTGCAAAGCAACAGCGTGGCTGCTCCTAACAAGCCCACTACCGTGGGACGAAGTACGCCGAAAACAGATTTCACCGCGCGTGTGTTCATATATTTCAGAAACATCTTACTTATCAGAATCATCAGAATGAGCGACGGAAGCACAAGAGCTATCGTTGCGGTTGCGCTGCCCAAAACGGCCATAATATCGTTGTAACCCATATTGTGCACAGCAGTGTAACCGCAGTAGGTGGCCGAATTTATTCCCACCGGTCCGGGCGTCATCTGCGATATGGCAACCACGTTTGTAAACTCGGCTGACGACATCCAATGGTGGTTAACAACGGTTTCGGTTTGAATGAGTGACAGCATTCCATATCCTCCTCCGAATCCGAAAAGCCCGATGACAAAGAACGTATAGAAGAGTTCGATATATATCATATTGTTTTTGAATAGAGACCACTTAATTCCAGCCGCAAAGATAATTCATCCTATTATATCAGGCAGTATGGACTTATACCCCATCCAAGCATATGTCTAGACTCTGCCTCCAGTCCTCCCTGACTTTGACTATAAGATGCTAATATCCCAGATGTCATGACAATATGTAAGCTAAGTGCCTCTACTAACCCATGAATAAAGGAATTTGAGATTACGATTATTCATCTGAAACACTTGTACGTCTGGATTAATTACGTACATTTGCACCTATAACAATTCTAACAACTTAAACATCAAACACATTTATGGAAAATAACACCTTCTGCCTTTATGCAAATAAGATAGAGGCATTTCTAGGTAAATCCTCGAAAGAGTTCACGAAAGAAGACATCATCCGTGTTGTAAGAGAAATGGACATCAAGATGGTGAACTTCATGTATCCCGGTGGCGACGGTAGGTTGAAGACCCTAAACTTTATGCTCAACACACCCGATTATTTGGAGACCATTCTTACTTGCGGTGAGCGCGTTGACGGTTCTTCACTCTTTTCATTCATTCAGGCTGCAAGTAGCGACCTGTATGTGATGCCGCGTTTTTCGACTGCTTTCATCGATCCGTTTGAAGAGATTCCAACACTTTGCATGCTCTGCTCGTTCTTCAATCGTGATGGCGAGCCGCTGGCATCATCACCCGAGCACACCCTAAAAAAAGCTATGGACGCTTTCACTAAAGTAACTGGTATGGAATTTCATGCGATGGGTGAGTTGGAATATTACGTTATTCGTCCCGACGAAGAGGTGTTTCCCGCTGTAGACCAGAAAGGCTATCACGAGAGTGCACCCTATGCTAAAGGTAACGACTTCCGCACACGTTGTATGCAAGCAATCGCCGAATGTGGAGGTAAGATAAAATATGGTCACTCGGAAGTTGGCAACTTCGTGGAAAACGGCGATTGCTACGAGCAAACCGAAATAGAATTCCTACCAGTTCCAGCAAACGAATGTGCTGAACAAATTCTGCTGGCCAAATGGATAATCCGCAATATGGGCTATCAGGAAGGACTTAACATCACCTTCGCTCCGAAAATAACTGTGGGGAAAGCCGGTTCAGGAATGCACGTTCACATGCGTATCATGAAAGATGGACGTAACCTTATGCTCGACGGCAATAAACTCTCCGAAAATGCTCGTAAGGCCATTGCCGGTATGATGAAACTCGCAGAGAGTATCACAGCATTCGGTAATAAGAATCCGACGTCTTATTTCCGTCTCGTTCCCCATCAGGAAGCTCCCACGAATGTATGCTGGGGCATGAGCAACCGCTCGGTACTGGTACGTGTTCCGCTGGGCTGGACTTCAGGTAAAGATATGTGTCACGAGGCTAACCCGATAGAGCCGCTCACCAAGCGCGATTACAGTGAAAAGCAAACTGTTGAGATGCGTTCACCAGATGGCTCTGCCGACATCTACCAGCTTCTGGCCGGTTTATGTGTGGCTTGCCGCCATGGATTCGAATTACCAGATGCGCTGGAAGTAGCCGACAAAACTTTTGCCGACGGCGATATTCATGACCCGGAAAACGCCCAGCGTTTTGCCGCATTGGCTCAGCTGCCCGACAGTTGTGCTGCTTCGGCTGACCGTCTGGAACAGCAGCGTGCTGTTTATGAGCAACACAGTGTGTTCTCACCTGCAATGATAGACGGCATAATTGCCCAGTTACGCGCTTTCGACGACCGTACGCTTCGCAAAGATATTTCAGGCAACGATGAGGCTGTAGCTAAGCTCGTTGAGAAATATTTCCACTGCGGATAAAAACAGATTTCACTTTGTTTCATAATAGTTTTGTCCCGTAGGAACTCGTATTTCAAGTTCCTACGGGCTTTTTTGTTGTAGACAATATTGTCCCAACCGTAAACGATTTCCAGGCCCGAACCCCGAACTAATGATGAAAATCTCAAAAGCTTAAAGGAAGAAGTAGGGTAGGGGAGAGTTTTCCATAAGTCTCAACCTGTTTTATTACTCTGGAAAGAGGTTAACCACACCAAAATCATTTTATAATAGCATCCGGAATCGGGAATGACACCATTTATAAATATCGAACCCGTATTGTGTTTGTAATCGGGATAAAAAATGGTGTATGCCTGCTCACGCAGACACACACCTTGCCACTTAACTAAATAACTCAAAAAATTACTTGACTCAATTCTTATTGGCTGATTTCCATCACGAGAACGCGCCAAGAATTCGACTATTAACTTACTAATAACTAATCATGTGTATCATTAAATAGTACTTGAATTGATTTTGCAAAGATAAATCTTTCTTTTTTGTCTGCAAGAGTTTTGGCAAAAAGTTTTGACAAATATTTGTGTCGAGATGTTAGTGAGCAAACCTAGATACTAGTTCGAATAAAGGGAAATACATTTGAAACCTATTTAATAATCGAAGAAATCTGCACGTTGACCGTCTTCTTATTTCCTTACTTTTAATTCGATAGAATGAGATAAAAATCTTATACTAAAGTAGACCTAATTACATATCTGTAAATCATCAATGTTTAGATTCTTGGACGGTATTTCAACCAACAATAAATTGGGTAGTGGTCAGAGCGTTTCACGCGGTCATCGACTCGTGCCTCATATGGTTCGAGGTCGGATGAGCAGAGAATGTGGTCTATCCGAACGTACATTCCGCTTTTGTGATAGGAAAATCCTGGTCCAGTACCAGTAGAAATGTAGGCGTCGGTGAGACCGCGGGCCATTGTTCTGTGTACGTAACTGAGCGGACTATCGTTGAAATCACCGCAAACTATTACTGGGATATGTCTGTCGAGGTATCCTTTCACGTATTTTGACACGGCTTCAGCTTCAGGAGCACGCTTTGCAGAGGCTTCACCTAGTTTTTTGAGCAGATAGGTTGATTCGCCTTTGGCGGAGTGCATGGGTAGGGGGTGTCTAATGAGCGATTTGAATCCTTCTTTATCTTGCGAGCTAAGATTATAGCTTTCAAGATGGTTATTGACGACGAGCATTTCGATACCTCTAACATTGAGCAGATAGGCTACGGTCATATTTCCTTTGGAATTGAAAGGAATAATTTCTTTTTTGATGATTGGATAGTGGCTCAGAAGCATCAAACACTCGGTTCGCGTTACAGGTTTTATAGTTGTGTCGCAGTATTGATAATGGGTTGCTAAACGATGTATTACATCTTTCTCGCGAAGTTCCTGTAGACCTGCTTCTTGGAGACAAACTATGTCGGCTTTACTTCGGATGATATACTCAATAATAGGATTGGGTTCTCCGTCGGGTATATTCCAAGGAGCGAAAAGAAATACATTATAAGAAAGGATTTTCAGCGAGCCATGGGGCTTTTCTTTAGGTAAATTGAAAGGGATATATTTGCGTATCGGGCCGAAACATAGAAGAAAACCAAGGATCGGAAGCCATATCAGTCTACGGCGGAAGAATATCCAGATTAACAGAAATCCAGTATTTAATACGAGCAGTATCGGAAAGCCAAGACCTAGGTTGGCCAGCATAGGATGATTTACAGGATTAAGCCGATCGATATGCCCGACAGATAGCATAATAATAATGACCAGTAGATTACCGGCCATTATTATTCGTCTGACAATCTTACGTGTCTTGTGCCCCATGAGTGAATTGATTTATCTCTTACTACTGTCGAAAAGACGTTGCTTTTCTTCTCTCGTCAGACTGTCGTAGCCGCTCTTTCGCACCTTATCGAGAATATTATCGATTTCATCCTGTTCACGTTTTTTTCGTGCGTTGTATTCCCAGTCGCTCTCGGGTTTAGTTTGCGGCGACGCAGTTTGTCCTTTTTTATTTTCCCAATTAGTTCGCATTCTGTTGAAGAATTGCCGTCCTTTATTAGTTCCGAAGTCCCCATTGCCAGAATAGGGATGTTTGTGCCAATATCTTATGAGTATGAATCCGAACAACATTCCACCCAGATGAGCTAAATGCGCAACTCCGTCGTTACTGGTTCCGAATGCAGAGAAAAGCTCCATAACCACAGAACCTATTATTATCCATTTGGCTTTAATGGGGATGGGAATTGGGATGATGAACATGCGTTCGTTGGGAAAGGTCATTCCGAAGGCGAGCAATATGGCATATATTGCGCCCGAAGCTCCTACGGTTGTCCACTGGTTGAGATAAGTTTCTACGGGAATCTTCATTGCACCAATCTGTACGAATTCATAAGCATTAAACCCTTCAGCCATATACGACACATATTGTGCCAGTTCCTGACAAACGCCGGCTCCGATTCCGCAAACAATATAATAGAAGAAAAACTTACGCGGCCCCCATACATTTTCCATAACCATTCCGAACATCCAAAGCATAAACATATTCATGAGAATGTGCATGAACCCGCCGTGCATAAACATATAAGTGAACAACTGCCAAAGCCTGAAATCGCCCGCAAGAAAAAAATGAAGTCCGAATAAATTATTCAAATCAACGCCCATTCCGCCGAGAATCTCGTAAGCAAAGAAAGCAAGGATATTGATGATGAGCAGATTTCTTGTAACTACAGGTATATTGCGCATATGCGTTAATCGATTAAGTGATGAAATCCTATAAAAACATGACAAAAGTATGAATTTTTTCCCTCAAGCCTACACAAAGTACATCCATTATCCTTTCATCAGTCACTCTAGCGGCTATTTTCCTAGCTTTTTGTTTGTGCTATAAAAGGAAACGCTTATATTTGCAGCACAGTTTTAATTTTTTATTTCCCAAATAATTAATCTATAATTCAAAAAAGTATGAACAAATCAGAATTGATTGAAAAGATTGCCGCCGGTGCAGGACTTAGCAAGGCTGACGCTAAAAAGGCATTAGATGCTACAACAGAAGCTATCAAAGGAGCACTCGTAGCAGGTGACAAAATCCAGCTAGTTGGTTTCGGAACCTTCTCCGTAACCGAACGTCCGGCTCATGAGGGAATCAACCCTGCCACAAAGCAGAAGATTCACATTGCAGCTAAGAAGGTTGCTAAATTCAAAGCCGGTGCAGAGCTAGCAGATGCCATTAACAGATAATTTTAAAGACTATCTAACTTATTTTTGTACGAAAACAGAGAGCGACTCTTCCTAGAGCCGCTCTCTTGTTTAAAAACAACGATTATGAACATAGGAGACAAAGCACCTGAGCGGCTCGGAACAGACCAGGACGGAAAAGAAATCAAACTAAGCCATTATAAAGGGCAGAAACTCGTACTTTATTTTTATCCAAAAGACTCTACGTCGGGCTGCACAGCTGAAGCCTGTAACCTGCGTGACAACTACGACGAACTGCTCAATCAAGGTTACGCAATTGTGGGAGTAAGTGTGCAGGACGAAAAATCGCACAAGAAATTCATCGAGAAAAACAACCTCCCTTTCCCCCTAATTGCCGACGTTGATAAAAAACTCAATGAAACATTCGGCGTATATGGTGAGAAAAGCATGTATGGTCGTAAGTATATGGGTACATTCCGAACCACTTTCATAATCGACGAGGCCGGAATAATCGAACGAATCATTGGTCCGAAAGAAATAAAAGTAAAGAATCACGCAGAACAAATTCTTGCTCCAAAAGCCGAATAAGTGCATGAGCGTCGACAACAATACAGCACAAAAACTCATAGCATACGCCGAGAAATACGAACACCCACAGTTCCTCCTCAACGATCCAGCCCAGTTTATGCATGCAGTCAAAGGCGCTAAGAATAAAGAAATAATGGCCTTCATTGCATCCGCTTTGAGTTATGGCGCCCGAAGCGCATTCATCAAACGGTTACATTTCTTACTTGATTGTACAATGGGTGTCCCCCACGACTGGATAATATCAGGCGAATACAGAAAACACATCCCCGACGATTCAGCCTGCTTCTATCGCCTCTATTCAAATCACCTCATGCTATCGTTTTTCGATACCCTGCGACAAATGATATACTCGCACGACAGTATCGGTCAGTTCGTTAGAACCACAATCAATCCCAACGCAAAGCTTGAAAACGGAAAGTTCAGAGCCATCGCCGCGCTCGAAGCGATATGCACCTACTTTGCCGACCGAGAATCGAACAAAATCATCCCTAAAGACACCCGTTCGTGTTGTAAACGCCTCTGTATGTTTTTAAGATGGATGGTGCGCTCAAACTCCCCTGTCGATCTCGGTCTATGGTCTGACTTTATCGATCAGAGCACCCTCCTGCTTCCTCTTGATACTCATGTTGTTCATGAAGCGATAGAATTGGGATTGTTGAAGAGTAAAACTACTAGTATGGCTGCAGCCCAAAGATTAACCTCCACTCTTTCCGAAATATTTCCCGGTGACCCAACTAAAGCAGACTTCGCACTGTTTGGTTACGGAGTAAACAAATCAAGAAAACTCTAAATATTGAACGTAATCATGGTTACGTTTTCTCTCTCTATTGGGGTAAATCAGTCATTAATACTTGGATAACTAATTCTCCGAACGCGTATAATGAGTTGTACGTATGTAATCGCTCGGATACACACGCTTATTCCCTAGAAATTACTGGTGTATAAGTCGGTTTTTTGCGTGCTATTGAAAATGCACACGTGAGCCCATAAATTTCTTCACATACTTATCCCATAGAGATTAAATACGTATTCCAGAGCGATTGCTCCCGTACTCCATTCTATTTACACACTGAGTCCCTTCTATTTATATACGTACTCTCATTGTTTTCTTAACCGAGAAATTGAATTATCATCACGATGAAAAATTAGTTTTATCATGATGATACAAACGTTTCATCGTGATGATAAATTTGTGTCATCACGATGATAATTCAATTTCTCCAGTATGTCTATGATACAACTCCCTAATGTAAATAGAAGGGAGTATGTATATAAATAGAATGGAATACGGGAGTAATTTCTAGGGGATACGGGAGTAATTTCTAAGAGATACGGGAATAGATACACGTGGACTCGTATGTAGTTGGAAAGAGCTCCGGGAGTAATCGGTCTGGGATATGTATGTAATTTCCAGGGGTCCGGGAGTAGAGAGAATGGATTCCGTATGGGATTGCGATATAAAGAACTCCTTACGTATATCCGGGCGATGTTGTTGTTTTTAATAGGTATACGTGGGCTTTTATGTAGACGGGAAGGGCTCGTGGATAATATTATAGGAGTATTGGAGTAGATGTTCTTCTTATAGGTATATTCCAGTGGTTCTTTTCAGGGGTCTTCCAGAGGGTTCTGGGATTTAGAGACAGTTGTCGGAGGTATGGTTGTTGTTTTTGTTGTTGGCTTTGTTTTTGTTCTTAATATGTATATTCCAGGGGTTCTTTTCAGTAGTCTTCCAGTGGTTTCTGGTATTAGAGACAATGTGTTTTGTTTTTATAGGGTTATATATACGAAGAATCCCTCGGGAGCTG
>ERZ773067.1066-NODE-1066-length-15204-cov-4.270051_pt1 | contig 15204 bp, 10 predicted proteins | sample MGYA00580622_ERZ773067 | MGnify/ENA primary metagenome ERZ773067 (study PRJEB29015, sample SAMEA2737998) | human oral metagenome | biome: human oral; feature: human-associated habitat; material: dental | place: China | collected 2113 ...
CTTACTTCAAGGAAGAGTACAAGGGAAGCAACCAGAATATGACGTACAGGTCTGATGGGAAGATTGATACTAGCAAGCTGGGGACTAATGTTGGGGATATATTAACAGTAAATAAAAATAAAATTCCACAATCGAATCAATATTTGAGCGAATTTTCAGATTATAATGCTAAAATGAAATGTACTGGTGAAGAATGTGTTGTTGAACAACTTATTTCATTAAATGATGAAACTAAAAAAATAGAAGAAAGAGAAGTTATAGAAGAGATTGTAAAAAATCAGAAAATTACTACAAAAATGACATTTGATGATAACAGACCAACAGAATTCAAACTAATAGATGAAAATAACCGTGTTATTAATATAGATAACAAAAAAAGATTAGTATTGGTAGAAGATAAAGATGGAAATATAAAATGGGAAGAAAGTCCAAAATGGTTAGAAGCAGGACATGAATGGGTACATGACTATTATTCAATAAAAGGTGAAAGTATACATGAATTTGTTGAATATTGGTATAAAGATGATAAAGGAAACATGAAACAAGCAGGACATAAAGTTTTTGAAATGCCAATTATAGAAGTAGCAACTGGTAAAGTAACAACAATAGAAAGATTTAAAACTAAATTAGAACAAAAGCAAAAAGAAATAGAACAAATAGAAAAAAAAGAAATAAATCCTGAAGTAGAACGAATTTATAAAGAATGTTTAGATAATAATGATTGTCAAGGCCCAAATGGAAATCCAGTAACTAGAGAAGATATAAGAGTTACTTTAATAGATCGCTATATTTATGAAGGACAAAAATTAGGACAAATAAAAGCTAATTTAAATAAAAATTTTGAAGATTTAAATAACAAAATATTAGAATATAAGAATAAGTGTCCTAATGGTTTTTGTTATGATGGAGAAGAAGCTGCAACTATTGGAAATGTTATAAAAAATAGACCTGATCTTATGCGAAAATTTAATGAAAATTTATTTAGAGAAAAAAGAGGAATGAATAGAAGAATATCACATGATGCGGAGATAAAAAAATGAGAAGGGTTATTTTATTAATAATATTATCAATAAATATTATGTATTGTAAAGAAATAAAAATATTTGGCAGAATACCTGATTATTCTTATGATGAAACAATAATCAATCAGATTTTTTGCAGTCCAGATAATGAAGATTGTTTAAAAAATCTAACAACAGGTAATGTACCATTATATTATGATGGAAAAACAAATACTTTTATTCATAATGTATATAATCATTATACTACGTATTATTCGTATGATTTCGTTTTAAAATCTAAAAATTATGTTGAAAAAAAAGCTCAGATATATTTTAGGAAAAGTGATTATCCAGAAATTCATTGTTTAAATAATTTAGATGAAGAGTCAAAATCAAAAGTATTAAATTTTTTTTCATTAGACATAGAAAAATATTATATGAATTTATATCCAACTTGTATAATAGATAAAGATAAAGAAAGTGATATTTTGTTTGGAAAATGGGAAATTGAAGATAATAAAATATCTTTTGAATTACATTATAATAATTTTGAAATAAGAAAAATATCTAAAAAAAATAATGAAATATTTAAAATTATAGAAAAAATTGATTCAATAAAGCAAGAAGAAGGTTATTATTGGGTTCCAGATTATAATTTTGAATATACAATATTTACTCCTAATAAAATATTGCATAAAAAAGATAGCAGCCTTTCTGAAGATGAAGAAAAATTGATTAAGACTTTAAAAATATTATTTGAAAATGAATTTCTAAAAGAATATTGGTGTAAATCAAGAATTTTTAATAGTTGTACTAAAAAATAAGCAGGTAAAAAGTTCTGTTGTAGGATTGGCTAATAATCAAGGAAATAGTCAAGGTTAAAGATTATAGTAAAGTTGATTTTGGGGAAAATGTAGGAGATGATATTGGATTATTTCATGGTGGAGGACCAGGAACTAGGGAAGGCGTTGAAGGTTTAAAACAATTATTAGATTTTCCAGAACAATACATTTATAGGCCTAAAATAAATCATAACGGAGATTTAGATATTTTTCATCTCAGAGTCCATAATAGAGCTGAAGTTGCTACTGAAGTAATAGGTAGTTATGAGCATAAAAATAAAGATTTAAAAATAGATCTTGGATACAGTATGAGTGCAGATGGTGTTATAGCAGCAGCTGGAAAAAATAATATGGAAAAAGTTGATGAAATAATTTCTGTCTTTGGAAGAGTGAGGTATACTGAAAAAAATCTGCCGAATATAACTAAAGAAACAGCAGATAAAATTTATATAGTAAATTTGGATAAAGATCATATATTTATGCCAGGATATGGAGATAGGTCTTCAAAATCTATGAAAAATGCAATTGAAAGAATGACTAAAAAGGGTGAATTAAAATACAACAAGGAAACAGGTTGTTATGAAAACAGATACGGAGTAGAAATAAAATTTATAACGATGTCTAAAAAAGAAACTAAACATGGCGGAGTAATGATGACACCCAAAAAATTGAAGAGACCTATAAATTGGGGATTAGAACATCTAACATATAAATTAAGAAACGCTGGCTCTAAATTACCAATAAATGAAGAAAAAGTGAGGATAAAATAATGAATAAAAAATTTTTAATTTTATTATCTATGTTATTAAATTTCTTAACTTTTGGAGAAGTAAAGAAAAATTATGGTTGTAATTTTTTGACTGATTTTACATTTAATGAAGAAAACAATAAATACATTGATCTGTATACTGGAAAAACAAATATGAAAATCAAAGAAGGAATAACAGAATGCAAAGTTCTAACAGGAGGTCCATTTAGAATAATTAATAGATCTTTCTTTTGGAAACAGAATGATCATCATTATTTTGACAATGCTGTAATATCATTAGAAATTAAAAATGGAAGAATGATAAGACTTGAAGTAAAGTCTGCATTTAATAATGAACTTCTTTTTTCTGGGAAATATAACTATTCAGGGTTAAATGGGGAAGTATATATGGATGGTTCAGTTCAGAATTCCGGCTATTCAATGAGATTAAATTACAAAAACGGTAAACCAGCAGGAGAACTTACAGAGTATTATGATAACAATAAAATATATAGGAAGTCAATGTTAAGAAATGTACAGATAGATTTATCACATTTTTCTGAAGAGTTTGAAAAATATGTAAATAGTTATGAAATTTACGATTATAATACAGGAGAAAAAATTTTCTCAGAAAATTTAAAAAACGGAAATGGGAGAATTATCTCATATACACCTAGTGGGAAACAGGATAAAGATTATGAAATTAAAAATCGTAAAATTATAGGAGGAAAAGAAGTTGCTCATAGTCCAGATGGAAAATCTGATTCTGAATATTATTATCATAAAAATGGTAATGTAAAAAAATATATTCAACATGGTAGTAGTGGTGCAAGAACAGAATATGACTATGACTTAAATGGAAAGATGTTGAAAGCTACATATTATAATAAAAGTGGAGAAATAGATGATGTAATAGATTATACTAAAAAGAAACGCTAAATGAAATAATCGTTGTTGTAAAAGACAGCGGTTATTTTTGTGTATTATCAAGTTGAGTTTCTTTAAAAACTTGACAAAAATTAAAGGAAAGTATAGAATAATTTTACTAAATATGAAACTGGGAAAATTTTTGAAAATAAGTTGAAAAAAATAGAAAAAGTATTTATGAAAACAGGTTTTATAGTAAAACTGCTTTAAAGCCGAACTCAAAAGCTATGATTATTTTACTCGAATCCTAAATTTATAATTTTTAGCAGTTCAATTTTAAATGGGTTCGAGTATAAATTAATAATGTAAAAACTATTAAAAAACTTTCTTTCAAAACTGTTTATAAGGGAAGGTGTTCATTAATGTATAAAAAAATAATAACATTTTTTTTACTGACTTTTTCAATAGTATGTTATAGTGAAAGAGTTAGTTCAAATTCAGGAATATGTGAATATTTTAGAGATAAAGAAAGTAAAAAAAAGTTTAATCCTTATACTGGAAAGACAAATATTAAATTAAAAAATGGTGTGTATAAATGTTTAAATGCGGATGCTTCTTTTAAGATTATTGTATGGAGATATTTCTGGGCTGATGATATAAATATATACGGAACACTTACTATTGAAGTAAAAAATGGTATAATGACAAAATTCAAGAGTATTGATGAAAAAAATGGTGAACTATTGTTTTCAGCAACATATAATAGATACGGACCTGATGGAGAAATGTATATTAGTAAAGGGTTTGCCTTGAACTACAATAGCAATTCACGGAAATTAAATTATAAAGATGGAAAACCATTTGGGGATATACTAGAGTACTATGACAACGGAAAACTTTATAGAAAATCTCATCTTGTTAAAAAAAATAATTATCATCCATTTGACACACCAGATGATTTTAATAATTATGTAGATTATTACGAAATATATGACATAAATACAGGAGAAATTTTAAAAAAAGAAGATTTATTTAATAAAACAGGAACTATCTGGGATTATGATTCAAAAAGCGGTAAATTATCTAGAGAAGGTCATTTAGTAAATGGTGAAATTGTGTTTGAAAGGGAATATAAAGAAGATGGAACAGTAGCTCGGGAATATAATTATAAAAAATAACCTTTTTTAAAAGTCCGCTATAGCAAATAGCAACTGCTACGTCAATATTGGAGTAAATGATGGGGCTATAGCTGGTCATTGACATAAATTGCATATTACTGAAATATTGAAAAGATTGAAGGAAATATAAGGAGATGTTAACATTATGAAAATTATCGAAAATTTAGAATTTAGCGCAAAGGCAAAAATTCTTTACTTTTTAAAGTATTATACAAAAAATGAATATCTCAAGGAAGATGGAAATGTTGCTTATGAAAATATTGAAAAAATAATAGATTCTAGTCCTGATGATGCGGTAAGCCTTGTAAAAAAATTGCTGGATTCGGGAGAGGAAACTGGAATTATTCTGCTCAGTCTTCTTTTGAAGAAAGACGTTGTGAATATAGAGGAAAAAAATGAATATTTGGCTAAAGCTGAAAATATTATTATAACGAAATTTAAAAATGTTTTTCAAGATGATAACAGTTTTTCAGCAGCATTGCCTAAAGGCTATGAAGAAAATTTTGAATTTTTAAGAAAGCAGGATTTTTTGTGGAGAAAAGTTAAAATTTCTGTGTCAGGATATAATGCGAATCATACGAGTATGATGAATAAACTTGAGCTTTTAACTATTTCTTTACTTGACTGGTCAACAGTTTTTAAAAATGGAGTTATTTTGATTTTAAATATAAAAACAAGCTATTATCATTTTTATTCTGAGCCATATCGTAATTTTTTTGAGTACTACAAATATACTTCTTCGGGAAATTATGAAAATATGTATATTCATCTAGCTGAATTGGGAATTCCTGTTTCAATGATTTGTGATAGATATTTAAGTAGACATTCTTGGGAATACATTAACTGGAATACAATAAAAGGGACATTTGTAATTACAACAAATAAATATACAAAGGACAAAAGACAATTTATTGAATTTCTTCAGAAAAAACAAGATGAGATGTATGGGGCTTTTGAAAATGACAGCTTTAATCCAGATCGTTTAATAGCTTTAGTTCAGGTTATGACTGATAATGTTAATAATTTTGATTATGCAAAACTTCCACTGCTTTTTAAGAACGGGAAAAAAGTAATTGATAAGGTAGAAAAAATTCTTAGAAATAAGGAAAAGGAAGCCCGTTTAGTTGTCGAATCGCTTGTAAGTGATAAAAAAAAGACTGTTTCAGAAGCGGCAGTTAGACTTATCAGATTTTGGGATAATGACAAGATAAAGGCGGATTTGGATAAAATGAATGATATTGATGAGATTAATGAATATCTTGGGAAATTTTATACTAAATCCAGTGAGAAAAATGTACCTTTTACAGATAAAATAAATTATGACAATATTAGACAAAAAGATAGCGAGGAAAAAGTGCCTGAGCAGCTTATAAAATATTATATTTCAGAATACATGGCATTGAAGGATTCTTATTACATTATTGAGGCGTGCAAAAAAATCGAGGAAATTTCTAATATAAATGATTTGAGAAATCTTTTGAAAAATATTTTTGAAATATGGATTCAGGAAGGGGTAAGCGTTAAGTATAGAAATATTTTTATTCCGATGATTTCTTCGGCAAATGATGCACAGCTTTTATTTATACAGGAAAAAATAAACTTTTTGGCGACAAATGGTAAGCCTGCAGTGGCTTCATTTGGAACAGAAGTTTTGGGGCTAAGGGAAGATAAAAAAGTGGCTCTTGTATTAAATAATATTGTGGCAAAATTTAAGAATAAGCGGGTAAAAGATGCGGCAGCTTCGGCACTTGAAAAGATTGCAGAAAATATGAATGTTTCACGTGAGGAGCTGGACGACATATTGATTCCTGATTTTGGATTTGGAAAAAATAGGATTAGAATTTACAATTACGGAGAAAGGGAAATTAAGGCTGTTCTTAATAATTTTGACGGAGCTTTTAAAATAAGTCTTTCTGACAATAAAGGGAAAGAGATTAAATCATTGCCTAAAGCGAGCAAAAAATACAATGATAATGAGGAACTTGTAGAAGAATACAAAACTGAAATGAAAATTATGAAAAAGCAGTTAAAAGATATTTTTAATTCTCAAAAAATAAGATTATTAAAAGCTCTTATCAATGAGCGAAAATGGCAGGCTGAAAGATGGCTTGGGATTTTTGTGGAAAATCCTGTTATGCAGGCTTTTGCGACTGGGCTAGTGTGGAAGGAAACCGATGAAGAAAGTAATGTTGTGCAGGTGTTCAGATATATGGAGGATGGGACTTTTAATACGGCTGATGAAGAAGAATATGAGATAAGCAATGTAAATAATCTAATTTCTTTAGTTCATCCGATGGAACTTAAAAGTGAAGAACTTGAGACATGGAAGGAACAGCTGGAAGACTATGAAGTTGTGCAGCCGATTATACAGCTTGATATTCCTGTTTATAAGATTACGCAGGAAAATGAGAATAATACTGAAATTATGGATTACAGCGATAAAGGATTTTATGTATCCACACTAAGAAGTAATGCGGCAAAACTTGACTTTACAGTTGAGTATGAAGATTATGGAGCTGGAGAAGGCTGTGGATATTATGATGAAAAAAATAATATAAAAATTGTTATTCAGACTGATGAGTTTTTTCCTGGAGATTATGGAACGCCAATTAAAATAAAAAGAATTATATTTTTGGAAGGAAATACAAAAGTTGATTTTGTTTCTTATGAAAATGAAAAAAATAGCAAAAATAACATAAAACTTTTGGAACTTAAAGATGTGCCTAAAAAAACCTTGAGCCTTGCGTGTATGATGGCTAAAATGCTTGTAAAAAAATAAATTTAAAAAAAATAAAAATATCTTATTGAAAGGAAACTGGATAATGAAAAACAAAATATTAAAACCTACACCCGAAATAAAATATGCCGAAGAATTGGAAATATTAAGAGCGGCTGATACTGGAGCAAGGCCTGCAAACTGGCTAATGTCGCCAAAATCTGTAAAAATCTTTATTTTGGGAAGTGATAAGCCGATTGAATGTAAAGGAAAAAAAGTAAAGATATCAAAAAAATTTTTTGGAGACGATTCGTTAGTTGAAAGAAGTATTATTACACTTGCAGGAAATAGAGGGCTTATGCTTGTGGGAGCTCCTGGAACTGCGAAAACAATGTTAAGTGAACTTTTGTCTGCGGCTATTTGCGGCATAAGTACGAATACTATACAGGGAACGGCGGGAACAACTGAAGATATGATAAAATATTCATGGAATTATGCAATTTTGCTTGCAAAAGGGCCTGTAAAGGAGGCTCTTGTTCCAGCTCCGCTTTATACAGGCATGAAAGAAGGGATAATAACAAGATTTGAAGAAATAACTAGATGTCCTTTGGAAATGCAGGATAGCATGATTAGTGTAATGAGTGATAAAATTATGAATATTCCTGAATTTGCCGAAGAGCCTGTATTATATGCAACTCCCGGATTTAATGTCATAGCCACTGCAAATACAAGAGATAAAGGAATTAATGAGATGAGCAGCGCCCTAAAGAGAAGATTTAACTTTGAAACGGTGATGCCTGTGAGCAGTGTCAGTCTGGAAGCTAGAATAATTGAGCAGGAATGTGAAAAAATGTTTGCTGAGGCAAATATTGAAATGAAAATAAATCATGATGTTGTGGAAATATTGGCTTTGACATTTAGGGAACTTCGTGAAGGGATTACTTATGAAAATATAAAAGTTGATGTTCCGTCCTCAGTTATGAGTACAGCCGAAGCTGTTTCCGTGTATTTTCAGACAGCTATTGATTCGTATTATTATGGAAATGGAAAAATAACAGCAGATAAGCTGGTTCAGAATATCAAGGGGGCAGTAGTAAAGGAAAATACTGAAGATATTGGAAAGCTAAAAAGTTATTTTAATACAGTTGTAAAAAAACGGGCTGATAAAGAGGGAGCATTATGGCAGGAGTACTACGAAGCGAAAAAAAATCTGAAATAAATAAAAATGATAGAAGTAATCTGAATATTGAAAAAATTAATGTAAAAAAAATTGGCACAGAAGAAAATATAAAAGAAAATACAAATGAAATAGAATCACTTTTTCAAAAAAGCTATGATTTTAATTCAAATTTTGTATTGTTTCCAGTGCGGCATCACAGTCCGCTTTGCTCCTTTCATTTATTGAAGACGATTGAAGAATATGAGCCAGAAGCAATATTGATAGAAGGCCCTCAAAATGCACAGGATCTCATTCCGTATATTACTTCTGAAAAGACGAAAGCTCCTTTTTGCATATATTTAAGCTACGATGACAAAAAAGCGATTTTGAATGAGGAACAAGGAAAATATCGTGCATTTTTCCCATTTCTTGATTATTCACCAGAGCTTCAGGCTTTAAGGAAAGGAACAGAAAAAAATATACATTGTGAGTTCATAGACTTGAGTTATGCCCAAAAGCTGATTAATACGCCAGATTCTGAAATTAAAAATATGGAAAATTATGAAAATGACAGGCTTTTTTTACAGAGCGGCTATTATAAGATGCTTATGGAGAAAACAGGCTGCAAGAGCTTTAATGAGCTTTGGGAAATGCTTTTTGAAATAAATGGTTTTTATTCTGATACGAAAGACTTTGTAAGAAGCCTGTTTTATTATTGCTATTTTTCGAGAAAAAATACGGCTGAGCAGGAACTGATGGATCAAGGTAACATCATAAGGGAGCATTTTATGGCTGAAAATATTAAAAATGCCATAAAAAAATATAAAAAAGTTCTCGTGGTAACAGGGGGAATACACACAATTTCACTTATAGATTTGATTACTGCTAAAAAACTTCCAGCCTTTGATCTAAAAAAAATAAAGGACGAAAAGCCAGGTTATTTAATGCCCTATTCTTTTAGGGAATCAGACAGAAATTACGGATATGAGTCGGGTATGATATTTCCTTATTTTTATCAGAAACTTTGGGAAAATATAAAAAAGAATGTAAAAAAACCTTTTGAAAATACAGTGCTAAACTTTATTATCAATACTGCGAGTACAATAAGAAAAAAACAGTCGTTATCAGTTACTGATGAAATGCAGTCACTTTATATGGCAAAAGGGCTGGCAGAATTGCGAGAAAAAAAAGAATGTGGAGTTTTTGAGCTGATTGACGGGATTAAGGCGGCTTTTGTGAAAGGGGAGATTAATTCATACCAGCAGCCTGCAATAAGAAATCTTTATTTACTTTTGACAGGGATGGGAACAGGAAGCGTAGACGAAAAAAGCGGAACGCCTCCTTTAGTAAATGATTTTTTTGAAAAATGTAAAAAATACAAAATTTCAACGTCATCAACAACCAAAAAAGAAACAAAGCTTGATATTTTCAATAATCAGAATCATTTAGAAAAAAGCCAGTTTTTTCACCAAATGTCTTTTCTAAAAACAGATTTTTGCAATTATCTGAAAAGCCAGGAAACAAATCTTGCAGGAAAAGGTAGAATTTTACTAAGAGAAACATGGGAATACCGATTTTCTGCAAATGTAACGTCGATACTTATAGAAAATTCCGTTTACGGCGGAACTGTGAAGGAAGCGGCGCTTGCTGTACTTGTAGAGGAAATATCGGCAAATCATAACAATGCAAAGGAACTTTCAGAAAAGCTGGTTACAGCCAATTATATGGGGCTTGACAGCTTGTATTCAATTATTTTTGAAAAACTGGAAGATATTATTGTAAATGAAATGAATTTTTTAAATATTTCAGAATGTATAAAAAATTTGTATAAAGTGAAAACTTACACAAAAAATTTTAATAATAAATTTATCCCTGCTTTGGATAACATTCTGAATCAGAGTATTAACAGATTCTTGACATTGATATATACGGTTAGAAAATGTGGAAAGGAAGATGAAGATGGGATTTGCGATGCCATAAAATTTCTTTATAGCTATTTTATAAACGAGCCTTGTGCTGAAAAGGAAAATATTTTTATTGAAAGCCTAGATTCATTTTACAGGGACAATGAGTCAAATTCGGCACTTTCAGGAATTTCCACAGGAATACTTTACAAAAAAGAAATTATTTCTTTAGTAGATGTTATGGCTAAATTTAATTCCTTTTTAAATGGTGTTTCCGAAGCTAAAAAAATGTCCGCCGCCTTTCTAAAAGGCTTTTTCAATGTGGCAAAAGATACGGTTTTCGTAGATGACAGCATTTTAAAATCGTTAAATGACATACTAAAGGACATAGATTCTGGCTTATTTTTGGAAATACTGCCAGATTTGAGATATGCTTTTACCTATTTTCTTCCATTTGAAATAGACAAAATAGCAAAACAGGTATCCTTTTTCTACGATGTTTCAGAAAATGTGCTGCAATATGAGAAAGCATACAATCAAGAAGATGTTGAAAAGGCAATTTTAATTGATAAATATTGTGATGAAAAATTAAAAAACTGGTTTTAAAATATTTTAATAAAATAATCAAAAATGTCTAGTTTATTTTTAAAGTAAAGCTTAGTTAAAACTGAACTTAAAAGCTATGACTATTTTACTCAAACCCTAAAGTTATAATTTTTTAGTAGTTCAACTTTAAATGGGTTCGAGTATAATAAAGAAAGGAAAAAAGTATGGAAGACATCGAAAATCTCAATAAATGGAGGCTTATTTTAGGAAATTTTGCACAAAATAACATTAGTCTTGATCCTCAATATTCGGATATGGATTCTGTTCTTGACTTTTTATATTCAAGAGAATATTCAGAAGAAAAGGGGATTAGGAAGGAAGATAGTAATGAGACTTCGAAAATGGGGGGAAGAGGAGGTTCCAGTCTGACGGTTCCGCAGTGGATTGGGAAAGTTAGAAGACTGTTTCCAAAAGAAACTGTGGAAATAATGCAAAAACAAGCTATTTCCAAGTATAATCTTACAGAGCTTCTTACAGATGAAAAAATTTTAAAGGATATGCAGCCTGATATGGAACTTCTGAAAAATATATTAATGTTTAAAAATATGATGAGCTCTCAAGTTTTGAGAACCGCCAAAAAAATTATTGGCGAAGTTGTAAATGATATCGAAAAACAGCTAAAAAAAGAAATAATTGAAACTTTTTATGGAAAAAAGAATCCGTATAAAAGCAGTCCAATTAGAACAATGAAAAATTTTGACTTGAAAAAAACTGTTAGGAGAAATTTAAAAAATTATGATGTTCAAAATAAAGTTTTAGTGCCATCCAGACTTTACTTTTCTTCAAGAATAAAAAAACAGAACGAATATAGTATCATAATCGCTGTAGATCAGAGTGGAAGTATGATTTCATCTGTAATATATAGTGCCGTTATGGCTGGAATTTTTTCATCTCTTCCCATGTTTGACACAAAATTAATAGTTTTTGATACAAGCATTGTGGATTTGTCAGATTATGTGGCTTCTCCTGTAGAAACTCTTTTAAGTGTTCAGCTTGGAGGCGGGACTGACATTTCAAGGGCATTAGATTATGCAATTACGAAAATTATGCAGCCTCAGAAGACTATTGTTGTGCTTGTCAGTGATTTGTATGACGGATACAGCTATGGACAGATGTATAGGAGAATATCTGATATAGTTGAGGGAGGCTCCAAAATGTTCGTGCTTCCTGCCTTAGACTATGATGCGTGTGGAAGCTATGATAAAAATGCCGCTGCAAAAATGGCAAGCCTGGGAGCAGATGTGGCGGCAATAACACCAAAGGAGCTGGCTCAATGGATAGCAAAAATAGTATTATAAATAAAATAAGCCAATTTTTACCTTTTATGAATGAAGATTTTATAATAAGCCTTTCCAATAAAGGGACTTACAAGCGTTCATTAAAGGACTTAGATAAAATGGACAAAAAGAATATTTCCGTTTCATTGACAGATAATGAGGATATTCAGATAAAGCTGGAAGACAATACTGTAACATTAAATCAAAATATACAGAAAAGTGTGTGCAGCTGTCCATCTCAGGGAGTTTGTAAGCATATTACAATGTCCTTGCTTTACTTGAAGGAATTTTATGAAGAAAATAAAGAAGTTGAAGCAGAGGAAATGTTGGATAATGAGAAAACTTTAAAAAATGAAGATATTTCTATAGAAAATAAAATGGAGAACTCAGAAATTTCTTACAGGGAGCTGGAAGAGCTGACAGCAGAAAAACTTTTGGAAATACTAGGCAAAAAAACGTATAATTCGCTTATAAATTCACTTTTTTTACGAAATGACGCAACTTTTGAATATGGCGAAATGCTTTGTGTAAATATTGAGAATCAAAATGTGAAAATATATTTTCCAAAGAAAAATTCACTGGAAAATGCAGTTTGTTCGTGCAAGGAAAATAAAATTTGCAGGCACAAGGCGTATGCTTTAATGGCGTATCTTATGAAAAGTGGGAAAATTACAAGAGAAAATTTGGAACAGGAGAAAATTGAAATTGGAGAAAAAGAAAGTGAAATACTGAAAAATTTGAAAATGTTTGTTATTTCCCTATTTGACAGGGGTATATCAGGATTAATTGAAACTGATGTAAGTCAGGCAGAAAAATTTTATATTCAGACTTACGGAATCAAATTATTTTTACTTGCTCAGGATTTACAGCATGTTTCAAGCGAACTGAATTCTTATTTTTCCAAAAATATATCTTTTTCTGAAACAAGGTTAATGCACTTCTTATGTAACATTTACAACAGAATCGATGCAATTTTGGCTATAAAAAATCAGGAAAAACTTGCAATACTGGCTGGAAAAAGGCAGGAAGAAAAATTTAATCTTAGCAGCATAAGCCTTTTTGGGCTGGGAACAACGCCTGTAATTACTAAAAGAAACGATTTACTGCTTACAGCCTATTTTTACTGCGATGATATTGATCAGATTTTATCAATGAGCACATTACGTCCCTATGAATATCCGAAGCAGGCAAAAAGTTTATTTAACATTGGACAAATCTGGAGCAATGAACTTTCCTTCAAAGAAGTTTCAGGTGCAAGGCTGATTTTAAAAAATGCAAGAATTTCAATGGGAAAAGTATCTTTAACAAAACAATCTGCAAGCAGATTGAAAGGAATAACCTCTCTAGCGAACATTGAAAAAATAGCCATTTGCAATTATAAAGACATTTTAGAAAACCTTCATAAGAAAAAGTTTGATTATTTTCAACCAGCTTCTCCAAATAAAAATATCTTTCTTGTAAAAGTTTCAAAAACTGAGGATATATTTTATGATGAAATTTTTCAAAAGCTAAGATTTTCCTGTTTTGACAAATTTAACAGCAAAATAGATTTTGAAATAAATTATAGCCCAATTAATGAGAGCATTATCAAGTATTTTGAAAGGGAAAAAGATAATTTAAAATTTGACTATGTTTTGGGAAATATTTTTGAAAAAAATGGTAATTTAAGCGGAAAATTTTTGAATAGCATAACTGATGGAAAGATAGAAAATTTATTTTTTAAGTAGGAGACCAATATGGATAGTCAAAATACATTGGAAATTATTGTGGACGAAATCGAGAATATTTTAAACGATATTTTTTTGAGCGGATTTCATTCTGTTCCTGATTCTCTCATTAAGAGGATAGAACAGCAATTTAAAGTTTGTAAGGATATTGGAATGAGTAAAGCGGCACAGCTTCTTGCAGGATTAAGAGACGAACTGAACAAGAGAAAAAATAGCTTTGAATATAATTCAGAAACTGTTGCTGATTTTTTTACGAAAATAGAATTTTATATTGAAAACTTTAGAAATTATTGATATAGTTACCTAGATTTATAATTTACGTGATAAAAAAAGAATATTAATAAAAAATAAAAATAATGAAATAAAAAAACGTAAATAATACAGAAGGAGATGATAAAAAATGTTAAAAAACAAATATTTGAATATGGATATAACAAACTTGCCAACACCAGCCTTTATAGTTGATGAAAGGTTATTAAAAAGAAATCTTGAAATATTAAAAAGTGTAATTGACAGAACAGGATGTAAAATATTGCTTGCACAAAAGGGATTTTCGATGTTTTATTTTTATCCGTTAATTAGTCAATACTTAAATGGTACGACTGCAAGCTCGCTATTTGAAGCAAGGCTTGGGTATGAGGAAATGGAACTAAAAAATCCTCATAAAAAGCTGGAAACTCATATTTTTAATCCGTCTTACAGGAAAGATGAGTTTAATGAAATAATGGAAATTACAAATCATATTGTTTTTAATTCTTTCAATCAATGGAAAAAATTTAAAAGTAAAGTAAAGGAATTTGAAGAAAAAAATAATAAAAAAATTAGCTGTGGACTTCGATTAAATCCAGAATTTTCAGAAGTTGAAACAGAAATTTATAATCCAGCGGGAAGGTTCTCAAGATTTGGCGTAACACTCGAAAACTTTAAGGAAGATGAGATTGAAGGCTTGGATGGCTTTCATTTCCATGCACTCTGTGAGCAAAATTCAGATGCGCTTGAAAATGTATTAAAAATTTTTGAAGAAAAATTTGGAAAATACTTGTATAATATGAAATGGCTTAATTTTGGCGGGGGACATCACATTACAAGAGAAGATTATGATATTGAAAAACTTGTAAAATGTATAAATTATATAAAAGAAAAATATAATGTGGAAGTGTATTTGGAGCCAGGAGAAGC
>ERZ773067.1067-NODE-1067-length-15204-cov-3.276916_pt1 | contig 15204 bp, 12 predicted proteins | sample MGYA00580622_ERZ773067 | MGnify/ENA primary metagenome ERZ773067 (study PRJEB29015, sample SAMEA2737998) | human oral metagenome | biome: human oral; feature: human-associated habitat; material: dental | place: China | collected 2113 ...
ACAAGTCCTGTAAAATTAAATATTTTTCCGTAATTGCAAATTCTTCGCTTAGGCAGATAAGGTCTGCATCCTGTCTTAATGTCATTTTAAGAAAGTCTATAAATGCACTTATCATCCTGCTTACTTCTTCGGGCTGTCCTGTTTCTACAAGGCATTTGATAGAAAACAAGGTATTGTATAAAAAATGAGGGTTAATCTGTGCTTTTAACAAATCATTTTCTATACGGCGTTTATATGCCTCTTTAATTTTTATATCTTCCAGTAATTTTTTTATTTCCTGTGCCATGCTGTTAAAACTGTTTTTAAGCAGATTAATCTCATCATAGCCTTTTACATTACTTACAACATCAAAATTTCCTTCTTTTACCTGATTTAGAGAGTCACATAGATTAAGTAAAGGCTTTGATACCTTCCTTGCAACAAGGTAAGAGATAATGAGTGCAATTAAAAAGCAAATTCCCATTATCACAAATATAATAATATAGGCTCTATACACGTCAGAAAACACAAAGGAGGCAGGCATTTCTTCTATTATTGTCCAGCCTGTCTGTGTATCATGATAGTTTGAAATGAGGTATTTGCCGTTAGATTTTTTGGTAATCCTGAACTCATTTTCACCATAAAGTTTTTTAAAATTTTCTACATTGATGAAATTCATCCCTCTCATATTTTTGTTGGTATGCGATATAATATTGCCGTTAATGTCGATTATATAAATGATATTAGTTCCGTTTAATGCAGACTTGTAGATATCAGAGAGGTATACCTCGTCAATATTTATTAACAAGGTAGCTGCCTCCTTACCTTCGGTGTTTAAAATTCGTCTGGAAGCACTGAAAACATACTGCTTCTTTTTTGAACCGAAATTATCCTTAAAACTGCTGATAAATGTTATATCATCATCTTTGCCATAAATAGTCTTATACCATAATTGATTTTTAACAGAAGCAAAATCATAATTATCTCCTGCCTGTGAGGAATACGAAAAACCGTTATCTCCGATTACTACCACATCAAAGGCTATACCTACTTCGCTGAATACCACATCAAGGTTTTTCTTCATATCATCAAGCTTTACCTTTAGCTCTTTCTCTTCAGGAGTATCAGGCTTTCCGTCTAAAGCAGATATAAGAGAAGTATTTAGTTTGTACAGGTTGGAGATGGTAATGCTGCTGTTTTTAATGGCATTAGCCCTTTCTCCGATCTGCTTTAAAAGATCCAGTCTTGAAGCACCTATCTTATCTATCATAAGATTGCTTAAAAGTGCTATCAAGACTGTTGAAATAATTATAATTATTGCAGTAATTGTTAAAATATATACTGCAAATAATTGATTCCTGATTTTATTTGGAAATATATTTTTAATTCTTATATTTTTCATAAATAACCTGCTTTAAGTACCAATTATTCACACCATAAGTCACAGGTCTTTGATTTTGTCTACTATAGTAGAAAGACCTTTTAACATTGTGACTATGGATAGTATTGCCCAAAATCCGGAAAATATTGTGCTTTCAAGCCTGTGGCTTGATTATGATATTTTGTGAATAACCTAGGTTAAGTTATATGGTTTATAATTCGGAGATTCCTTTATATAATCATCACAACTATGAGAAACTTCGCCCTTTGCCCAAAGTCCTGCAAGATTAATCTGTCCTGAGCCATACACCGCTTCCTTTGCGCCGTCAATCTCAGGATTAACATATTTATTAAACCAGACTTCAAGTTCATACCTTAGTTCAGCCGCTTTTTCACTGTGATTATCCTGTAAAAGCAGGTTATTTCGTTCATCAGGGTCATTTACCAGGTCATACATTTCATCAGGTCCGTAAGGGTAGCGTTTGATGTACTTAAATTCCCTGCTCCGTATCATGCGGTTTGGGCCATATTCATCAAGTACCACAATTTTATCGTCCTGCTCATATGGAAGACCTTTTAAGGCATTTGCAAAGCTTCTTCCCGGCAGGCTGTCATCTTCATAATCTTTAATTCCCACATAGTTTAATAAGGTAGGCATAAAATCATAGGCTGAAACAAGAGAATCGCATACTTTATTTTCAGGAATAATACCCGGCTGCGAGGCTATGAAAGGCACTTTAACAGAGCTGTCATACATATTAATCGGGAAAGTGCCGTTGCCCTTTCCCCAGAAGCCATGATGTCCACAGCTAAAGCCGTTGTCACTTGTAAATATTATCAGGGTATTTTCCCTGATGCCTAAATCTTCAATCTTATCTATTATTCTTCCTATGTTTGTATCCATAGTAGTAACTGCGGCAAAATATCCTATCAAGTTGGCACGCACGTCCTTAGCCACTTCTTTGGTTAAATAAATGCTGTCAGGATGCTCCTTTTCCTTTGGAATGGAATTAAATGGGCAGTCTTTGTACAAATCGGTATATTCTTTTGGGTGGTTGTTTAACCATGGAGAATGTGGGGCAGTATAGCCAACTGTCAGATAAAATGGCTGTTTGCCTGCATATTCTTCTATAAACTCTATCGCATCATCAGTAATTACATCGGTTACATAGCGAGGCTCTCTGTAAAGTTCTCCGTTCTTAATAAGCGGAGCATTATAATAAGGCCCACCACCTGACTTGTGAGCAAACCAGTGAGAAAAGCCTTTTTGTGGTACGGCACTGTTACCCATATGCCATTTACCGGATAGACCGCATACATAGCCGTTTTCTGCCAAAACTTCTGTGTAAGCCTTCATGCCTTTTAAGTATTCAATATCTTCCTGCTTTTTATTATCATCTCTAAGCCAGTCATGTACCCCATGTTGAGACGGAATTCTTCCCGTAAGTAAAGAAGCTCTTGCAGGTGAGCAGACCGGGGATGCGCAGAAGAAGTTGTTAAACAACATTCCTTCATTTGCCAGTCTGTCCATGTTTGGAGTTATTATTTCGTCATTTCCGGCACAACCCATAGACCACATTCCCTGGTCATCGGATAAGATAAAAACAATGTTTGGGCGTTTTGTATTCATATCGGTTCTCCTTCTTCGCCTGTACCAGATTCTGATTATTCATGCCATATACCACAGATTTCCCGGACAGGCGGTTTAATTATGTGATTACTTGATGTTTTGTAAATGTTTTATACTTTTGACACTTGTATCTTTATAATAAATTATCATATAATAGGCGGTTTTTGTTGTCAATAGTGTGTGAAAAAACACAAATAAGTGAAAGAAATGTCAAAATATTTATAGAAAAATCTAAATTAAATTTCGAAAAACAAAATAATTTGAAAGAAAAGTAAAATAATTGTAAACAAAGTTTTTAGAAATTTTATTATAATAATAACATAAGTAAACATAAAAACTTGAGGAGGAGTGTATTTATGAAAAAGATTCTAAGAAGTATCGTGGCAATGTCATTGGCATTAGCATTAGTTGGATGTTCAGGTGCAGGGGGAGCAGCAAAAAATTCTACAGCTTCCAAGGGAGCGGAAACTACGGGAACGGATTTACCTGTTTTGCGTGTGGCTATGATGCCTTTTGTGACAAGTTTACCTGCTCAGTATATTAAGGTAAATAAATTAGATGAGAAAAACGGATTTAAGATGGAAACCACCATGTATGCCACAGGTGCTCCTATGAACGAAGCTCTTGCAGCGGACTTATGGGACGTAGGTGCTATGGGAGCAGCGGCTGTAACAGGTGTAGCAAACTATGATATGGCTATTATTGGCGAAGTGCTTGAGTCTCAGGACGGTTTAGGAGTTTTTGTAAAGCCTGAGAGCAAAATAGCTACGGTAAAAGGCTTCAACCCTTCTTACCCTAATGTGTACGGTGATCCTGACACGGTAAAGGGTGCAAAAATCTTACTTCCAATCGGAACTGCACAGCACTTTACCACCTTAAAATGGTTAGAAAAGATAGGTGTTAAAGCAGAGGATGTAAATATAGTCAATATGGAAACTGCACAGGCTTATCAGGCTCTTAAAGCAGACCAGGCTGACGCTGTAGCGTTAAATATTCCTACTTTCTTTGATGCTAAAAATGATGGTATGGTTCAGGTAGGCAATCTTGCAGATATGGGAACAAAATATGTGGATATGGTTACCGGTAATAAAAAATCTCTTGAAACAAAGTCTGAGATTATCCAGAAATATATAAATCTTCTAGCAGAAGCCGGTGCTGCACTCAATGCTGACCAGGATATGGCTACAAAGCTTATGATGGATTACTTAAAAGAAGCAGGAGCTGAAACTTCAGAGGAAAGTATCAGAGGTGATTTAGGACGTGTTAAATTTATTGAAGCTTCAGACTGGAAGAACAGGGAACTTGGAAGCTTTGCAAAAGAATTGGGAGAGTTTTATATTGGAGTTGGACAGCTTGATGCAAGCTTAATGGATAAATTCAATACAAATATTATTAAAACTTTTGTAGAAAAGCTTGGAGCAAAATAAAATGATATGAACCGGATTTAAGAATCTCTGCCACTTATGAGAGATTCTTAAATCTTTAAAAGCAGTATATAAAACCAAAATTTTTCACAAGATTTTATGTGAAGGATTTAGACAAAAAGATGTTAGAAAGGAATGAGTACAAAAATGAAGAAAAAGTCTGAAGGTTTAAAATACAAACTCATTTCAATCTGTACAGTTGTAATTGTTCTTACGATATGGCAGCTTGTAACAGATGTATTTAAAATTGTTTCTCCGTTTATGCTGCCAAGCCCTCTAAAGGTACTAAGTACCTTTATTTACAAGCTTACAGGCGGAACTACTCCGGACGGAGCAAATCTTATTGAGCATATTCTTTCCAGTTTGAAGATAGCACTCGGAGGATATGGAGTCGGTGTTTTTATAGGTGTACCTTTAGGGATAGCTATGGCTTGGAGCCGTAAATTTGAAAGGTATGCGATGCCTTTATTTAACCTTATCAGACCGGTACCGGCATTAGCCTGGATTCCGCTTATGATATTGTGGCTTGGTATAGGATATTTATCAAAGGTAGGAATTATATTCTTTGCGGCATTTATCAGTGCTACCATTAATTCCTATACAGGTATTAAGAAAACAAATCAGGTTCACCTTTGGGTTGCAAGAACCTTTGGTGCTACAAACAGACAGATGTTATTTAAGGTGGCAATTCCTACTGCTCTGCCTATGATTTTTACAGGTTTAAGACTGGCACTCGGTTCCTCCTGGGTTGCGCTTGTTGCTGCAGAAATGTTAGCGGCTACAAGGGGAGTAGGCTATATGATTTATGTAGGAAGAATGCTCGGCCGTCCTGATATTATAATTGTAGGAATGATTACAATAGGCGGAATCGGTCTTATGATGAGCTATGGTCTGGAAAAATTGCAGAAAAAATACATAGGAAGGGGTAGTAAATAATGAGGAAATTGGTAAAAGGGCATAACGAAAAAATGCAGACAATTTTTGCAGCCTTAACAGCAGTAATCGGTTTTCTCATTGTATGGGAACTGGTTGCAAGGTTTACCAGTGCAAAAATGTTCTTACCGCCTGCCTCTGTTATTATACAGGCATTTCTTACAAGCTTTGTTGTTCCTGTCGGAAAGTACACCATGCAGGTACATATTGCCATAAGTCTTTATCGTGTATTGGTTGCATTTTTGATAGCAACTGTGGCAGGTGTGTTCCTTGGAGTATTTATGGGATATTCCAAGACATTTGAAGCTATTTTTAAGCCGCTGTTTGAATTTGTAAGACCTATACCGCCTTTAGCCTGGATTCCGATGTCCATCTTGTGGTTTGGTATCGGAGATGAAAGTAAGTGGTTCATTATCTTTCTCGGAAGCTTTACTTTTATAACAGTAAATACTTATGACGGCACAAAAAATGTTGATAAAACCTTAATGGGAGCAGCCAGAATGTTAGGTGCAAATGAAAGGCAGGTATTTACCAGAGTTGTTCTGCCTTCTGCAGTTCCATATATATTTGCAGGCTTACAGATTGCTATTACTGCCGGCTGGTCTGCCGTAGTTGCAGCAGAAATGATTCGCTCTGATGAAGGTGTGGGCTGGTTAATTGTAATGGGTATGTCCACAGGTAATACGATACAGATTATGGTAGGCATTGTTGCTATAGGTGCGATTGGATTTATACTTGCAACCTTAATGTCCGCTTTAGAAAGGAGATTGTGTAGATGGAACAGGCAGCAGGGACTTTAAACAATATTCCTTTAATATGTGACAATGTATCGAAGGAGTTTGACAGCTTTGACGGAAGCGGCAAAAATGAAGTTTTGAAGGATATCAGCTTTCAGGTAGAAAAAAATGAGTTTTTGGTATTATTCGGTCCGGGACAATGCGGTAAAACCACCCTGCTTAATATACTGGCGGGGCTTGAACTGCCAACTACGGGCAAGGTAATATCAAATAATAAAGAGGTAAAAGCGCCAAGTCCTGAAAGGGGAGTAGTATATCAGAAAACAGCTTTATTTCCATGGCTTACAGTTATGGGAAATGTAGAGTTTGGTCCCAGTGTGCGTGGTTTTGATAAAAAGAAGCGTAAAGAGCTGGCTGACCACTATATTGAACTTGTAGGACTGAAAGGCTTTGAAAAAAGCTATCCTTCACAGTTATCCGGCGGTATGAGACAGCGTGTAGGTATTGCAAGAGCCTATTGTAATAACCCTGATATTCTCCTCCTTGATGAGCCTTTTGGACATTTGGACGCACAAACCCGTTATATGATGGAGGAGGAGCTGCAAAGAATATGGCAGAAGGAGAAGAGAACGGTCGTTTTTGTTACCAATAATATTGAAGAAGCTGTATATTTGGCAGACCGTATTATACTCTTAACCAACTGTCCTTCAAAAATCAAAAAAGAATATAAGATTGATTTACCTTTTCCAAGAAACTATGTTGATCCTAAATTCTTGGAATTAAGGAAGGAAATCACTGAAAATATGGATAAATCTTTTTAGGAGGAGAGAGGATGCAGGATAATAGAGAAGCTAAGGTTAAAGTAATAAATCTTACAAAAAAGTTTGACGACCTCCTGGTATTAGATGATATATCCTTTGAAGTAAAAAAAGGTGAATTTCTATGTATTGTAGGTCCTACCGGATGTGGAAAAACTACTTTTTTAAACAGTATTACAAAATTATACAAGCCTACTTCGGGAGAAATTCTTGTAAATAATGAGCCGGTAGACTTAGATAAACATAATGTAGCATATATTTTTCAGGAATATTCAACCATGCCTTGGCTGACAGTTGAGGAAAATGTTCGTTTCGGTCTGGATATTAAGCATGTGGAAAGGTCAAAGGCGAATAAACTGGTAGATGAATATCTGGATATAGTTGGACTTACAAAATTCCGTAAATATTATCCGGAACAGCTATCTGCAAGTATGTTACAGAGGGTGGTTATAGCAAGGGCATTTGCAACACAGCCGGAATTACTTCTTATGGATGAGCCTTATGGTCAGTTAGACATTGAACTTCGTTTCAAGCTGGAGGATGAACTTCTTAATCTGTGGCAGAGAACAGGAACTACAGTCATTTTTATCACTCATAATATTGAGGAAGCCGTATATCTTGGTGAGAGAATCTTGGTGCTGACTAATAAGCCTACCAAGATAAAAGAAGAGATTATGAATGATTTACCTCGTCCACGCGATATTGCTTCACCGGATTTTGTTAAACTTCGTAATGAGGTGACTGATTTGATTAAGTGGTGGTAATCACGGTAAAATATATAATTAAATGGGAATAAGCTTATAGGGCTGCCGACTTTGGCAGTCCTATACTATTTGTTATCAATACTGAAATAATTATACCTTGCCGAATCAAACATTGACTACACTTGTAGGCTCTTTTATTTTTACAAATATATGAAAATGACCGGATTAAACTGTTGCCGAAGACATTAAATTTTAGTAAAATTAGAATTATTAATGCATAAATGATACTCAGAATGAGGATTGAGGAAGATTAATGAGATTTTATCGTATAATACAAGTGTAGAAAAAGGAGAATCAGATGATTACAGGAGAATTGAAAAATAAAATTGACAGCTTATGGGACATATTTGCTGCGGGTGGCTTGGTTAATCCTTTAGAGGTAATTGAACAGATTACTTATCTGATGTTTATCCATGATTTAGATGAATCGGATAATTTAAAGGCGAAAGAGAGCGAAATGCTGGGGTTGACATACAAGAGCATATTTTCGGATGATATAAAAATCGGAGAGCGGGTTATTGCAGGCTCTCAGCTAAAATGGTCGGTATTCCATGATTTTCCGGCAGATAAAATGTATTCGGTAATGCAGGAATGGGTATTTCCTTTTATTAAGACCTTACATAGTGATAAAAACAGTGCTTATTCAAAATACATGGATGATGCAATATTTAAGCTTCCTACACCTCTTGTACTGTCAAAGGTTGTGGATTCATTGGATGAAATCTATAAAATGATGAATGAAATTCAGACTATAGATGTAAGAGGAGATGTATACGAATACCTGCTTTCAAAGATTGCACAATCAGGCTTAAACGGGCAGTTTAGAACACCAAGGCATATAATCCGTATGATGGTGGAGCTGATGAATCCGTCTGCTGATGAGGTAATTTGTGATCCGGCTTGTGGAACATCGGGATTTTTGGTTGCGGCAGGTGAATATTTAAAAGAAAATAAGAAAGAAGAAATCTTTTATAACAGGCAGAAGAAAGACCATTATATGAATCATATGTTTTATGGTTATGATATGGACAGAACCATGCTCCGCATAGGTGCAATGAACATGATGACTCATGGAATTGATAATCCGTTTATTGAATATAGGGATAGTTTGTCAGACCGGAACTCTGATAAAGACAAATATTCGCTGGTGCTTGCCAATCCGCCATTTAAGGGTAGTCTTGATGCTGAGTCTGTATCAGGCGATTTGCTGAAAGTATGTAAAACAAAGAAAACAGAGCTTTTGTTTTTAACTTTATTTATCCGTATGCTTAAAATAGGCGGGCGTTGTGCCTGTATTGTACCTGACGGAGTGCTTTTTGGCTCATCAAAGGCACATAAGGATATCAGAAAAGAAATTGTTGAAAATCATAGGCTGGTAGCTGTTATTTCTATGCCTTCGGGGGTATTTAAGCCATATGCAGGAGTTTCAACAGCTATTCTTATTTTTACCAAGACAGAACATGGTGGCACGGATAATGTATGGTTTTATGATATGAAAGCAGATGGTTTTAGTTTGGATGATAAGCGCTCTCCTGTAGCAGATAATGATATCCCTGATATAACTCAGAGATTTAAAAATTTAGATAAAGAGTCAGACAGAAAACGTACAGATAAGTCATTTATGGTTCCCAAGAAGGAAATTGTGGATAATGATTATGACCTTAGCATTAATAAATATAAAGAGGTGGAGTATGAGGCAGTAGAATATCCGCCTACTTCTGAGATTATGGCTGGTATTAGGGAGCTTGAGAGTGAAATTGGGAAAGAGATGGAAGAACTAGCCAGGTTGTTGGAATTATAGGGGGATAAAATGGGAGTACAGAAACAATTAATAGATAAGGCGAAAGAAGCTTTTGTATTGGCTATTGAAATTTACAATAAACCATCTATTAAGTATAGATTGGAAGGCTTTAGCTTTTTTATATGTAATGCTTGGGAACTTATGTTGAAGGCATATATGATAGATAAGTTAGGGGAGAAAGCAATATATTTTTCAGATAAACCAAATCGTACTATTTCATTGGAGCGATGTGTACAAAAAATTTTTACCAATGAAAAATCTCCACTACGAAAGAACTTAGAGAAGGTAATTGAACTTAGAAACACAAGTACACATTTTATTACGGAAGAATATGAGGCTGTGTATGTTCCTATATTACAAGCCTGTGTATTTAATTTTGTAGATAAAATGATGGAATTTCATAATGAAGACATGACTTTGATAATACCGGAAAATTTCATTACTCTTTCTGTAAGACTCAAATCATTGAACGAAACTGAAATTAGAGGGAAATATGATAAACAGGTTGCAGAGCGTATTATATCTGTTAATGATTCTTTGCAGCCACTTGTAGAGAAAAATAATAGTGCATTTGCAATTAAAGTAGAACATTATCATTATATGACAAAAAAGAAAGAGGAAGCTACAGAACTTTACCATATAGATAAAGATGCCAGTGAAGGAGTCAGATTTATTAGGGAGATTAAGAACCCAAATGAAACCCATAAATATAATGCTAAAGCTTGTATAAAAGAAGTAAATAAGAAATTAAAAAAAGATGGAATTTTGATGCTGTATAATGGTGTGGAAGCCGAACTTAATATGTATCATTTTCAAAATTTTACGGCATATTTTGGGTTGAAAGAAAATGAACGGATGTGTTTTGCATATCAGATATCAACTCAACCACAATATAGTTACTCTCAGCAGGCTATAGACTTTATTTATGAGGAAATAAAAAAAGCCCCAAGTGTTATACTTGACGATATAAAGCAAAAGCTAATAAAAAAATAGTCAACCCCAGGAGCAAAGGATTCTAAGCACATAATGTGCCTACTCCCATTCGGGAACCCAGCTTTAATCCATCACAAGTTGACCACTATTAGTATATCATAATCACATAGGATGTCAAGATTGGGGAAATTTTAATTATACTAAAGATGAAAAAATGAAAGGAAATTTGGATTTGCAATTTAACAAAATTGACGCTTCGAATGATAGCATTTCAGACTCGCTCCGGTTTTTCTGCGAAAAACCTAATGCGCTCGCTTAGAAATCTATCATTCGAAGCTGTAAATTGAAAAATCATATTAAAATATCAGCTATGTTATTTGCAAATTCGGATTTGTAGGGATGATGGGAATGGAAGAAATTCGTTTAAAAGATATATGTGATTTAGACAATGGTTTTGCATTTAAGTCAGATGACTATGTGGTAAAATCAAATACACTAAATTGTAGAATGAGTAATATTCGTCCAGATAGTTCGTTTGATATTTTATATAATGCTAAGTATTTACCTGATGAGTTTGCAGAGAAATATAAAGATTACATTTTGTATGATGGTGATTTAATCATTGCTATGACAGATATGGCTGGAGATCCTAAAATTCTAGGTGTGCCCACTGTTGTTAATACTCTAGGTTATAATTTGTTGTTAAACCAACGTGTTGGAAAACTTAGATTAATTAAGAAAGGTGTTAATGCTGATTATTTAAAATTAGCATTACAATGTTCTAATGTTAGAAATTATTTGAAAAAGTTCGCAGGTGGTGGAGTACAACTGAATGTGAGTAAAAAAGATATATTAAGTGTACCAATACTAATGCGAAGTGAAAATGAACAAAACAGTATTGCTGAACAATTTAGTAAAGTATTAGGGTTAAAGGAAAAACGAGAACAAGAATTAAAACTATTAGACAATCTCATTAAAGCCCGATTTGTCGAGATGTTTGGAGATGTTACTCTTAATGATAAATTGTGGAAAACGGATAGTTGGAATAATTTGCTTAGAATTGTAAATGGTAAAAATCAAAGAGCTGTTGAGTCAAATGATGGAGAATATGTTATATGTGGTAGTGGAGGCATAATGGGAAAGGCTAGAGACTATTTAACAAAAGAAAACTCAGTTATTGTTGGAAGAAAAGGCAATATTAATAAGCCAATATTGATGCGTGAAAAATATTGGAACGTAGATACAGCTTTTGGTCTTGAGCCTAATAATAATCATATATGCGTAGAATATTTATATATGTTTTGTTTATTTTTTGATTTTAATAGATTGAATAAAGCTGTTACAATTCCTAGTTTAACAAAGGCAGATTTGTTAAATATAGAGATGCCTGTGCCTGATTTGAATATACAAAACCAATTTGCAACCTTCGTCCACCAAGTCGACAAATCAAAAGTTGCAGTGCAGAAAGCCCTTGATGAAACACAGCTTTTATTTGATTCATTAATGCAAAAATATTTTGGATAGATTATCTATTATCAAAAGAATTGTGACGATAAACCAGGGAGGTGAGGGTATGGAAAATGATTTTTATAATGAGATAAAAAGCATATTAGTAAACGCAAGGAATAAAGTTTATAATACCGCTAATTTTGCAATGGTCGAGGCGTATTGGAATATAGGTAAGAAGATTATTGAAGAACAAGGCGGTAAGGATACAGCAGAATATGGACAGGGATTGATTGAAGAATTGTCTAAACAAATGACAAAAGACTTTGGTAAAGGATTTACAGTTGCAAATCTTAAGAATATGAGACAATTTTATCTTATTTTTCCAAATGGCTACGCACTGCGTAGCGAATTGAGTTGGACGCATTACCGCAGTTTGATGCGTGTGGAAAATGAAAAGGCAAGAAACTTTTATTTAGAAGAAGCTATAAAATCTAATTGGAGTACAAGGCAACTTGACAGACAAATAAACAGTTTTTTCTATGAAAGATTGTTATCAAGTAAAAATAAAGAAGAAGTGTCAAAAGAAATAACAAAGTTGGAGAAAAATAAAATACCGGAGGATATTATTAGAGATCCCTATGTGTTGGAGTTTTTAGGACTGGAACAGAATACTGATTTTTATGAAAGTGATTTGGAACAGGCATTAATAACTCATTTACAGAAATTTCTTTTAGAATTGGGCAGAGGGTTTTCTTTTGTGGCAAGGCAGAAAAGATTTACCTTTGATGGAAGACACTTTAGAATAGATTTGGTGTTTTACAATTATATTTTGAAATGCTTTGTACTTATAGATTTGAAGATTGGAGATTTAACGCACCAGGATTTGGGGCAAATGCAGATGTATGTTCACTATTACGAAAGAGAAATGATGAATGAGGGAGATAATCCACCTATTGGCATTGTACTTTGTGCTGATAAGAGTGATTCTATTGTTAAATATACTCTTCCGGAAGGTGAAAAACAGATATTTGCATCAAAATATAAACTGTATTTACCAAGTGAAGAAGAACTTCTAAAAGAATTAAACAGGGAATATTTATCAATAGAAAACTTTACAGATAAAGGAAAAGATAAAGAAATTTAAGTGCATAAATTGATAAGAAAGTTCTTATTAAAAATTGTGGTTGGAGGATGTTGGTAGACAAAGGAGATACCAACATGGAAGAAAAAATAGTAGTTGTATTGAATGAAATGTCTGAGTATTTGTCGATTACACAGATGAAAAAACTACAGGAAGTAATAATTAAGGCCTTTGCAGAAAATGAAGCCTCTAAATCAAATATAAATAATGAGGATTTCTTGTCAATGTTTTTGTCTGCAAAGAGGATTGAAGGTTGTTCAGAACGCACAATAAAATTTTATCGTACTACAATAAAACATTTGCTGTCTAAGACAAAGACGAATGTACGCAAAATTACTACTGAAGAAATGCGCGAGTATTTATCTGATTATCAGAAATGGAATAATTGTTCCAATGTGACTATTGACAATGTAAGGCGTAATATTTCAAGTTTCTTTTCATGGCTTGAAGAGGAAGATTATATATTAAAAAGTCCGATGAAGAGGATTCATAAGATTAAGACTAAGACAGTTGTTAAGAGTACCATTACTGATGAAGGTATAGAGAAACTTAGGGATAATTGCAAAGAAAAAAGGGATTTGGCAATAATTGACTTGTTGTATTCTACAGGAATAAGGGTTGGAGAGTTGGTAAACCTGAACATAGATGATATTGATTTTGAAGGCAGGGAGTGTATTGTTTATGGTAAAGGGGATAAGGAACGGCGGGTTTATTTTGATGCAAAGGCAAAAGTGCATTTGAAAGAGTATGTAGATACAAGGTCAGACACAAATTCAGCCTTATTTGTTACCCTGGATGCACCTTATGACAGATTAAAAATCAGCGGAGTGGAGATAAGGCTTAGGGAACTTGGAAGAAGCCTCAATATTGAAAGGATTCACCCGCATAAATTTCGCCGCTCTATGGCGACAAGGGCTATAGACAAGGGAATGCCGATTGAACAGGTACAAAAGATATTGGGACATTCTCAGATTGACACTACTATGCAATATGCTATGGTCAATCAAAATAATGTAAAAACTGCACATCAGAAGTATATGTCTTGAGTAAATTCGGATTTGTAGGGATAATAGTATGAACGAGTATTTATATGTTCCTCTTGGTAATAATGTTACAGAAATGTTTATAGGACCTTTTGGAAGTAGCTTGAAGAATGAATGTTTTGTTAGTAGGGATAAAGCATTTTGTATGGTATATGAGCAAAGACATGCTATACAAAAAACTATGGATATAGAAACACGTTATGTTGATGAACAGAAATATAATGAATTGAAAAGGTTTAATGTTCAAAGCGGAGATATTATAGTTAGTTGTCGTGGTACTATTGGAGAAACTTTCATAGTTCCGAAAAATGCACCATTAGGTATAATGCATCCTTCAATAATGAAAATTCGTTTAAAAGATGGTGTCTACGATAAATATTATTTTAATTTACTCTTAAAGACTAGGCTAAAAAAGTATAAAGCAGAGGCTAATGGAAGTGGAGTTAAAATGGCGATTTCTGCTACTGAATTAGGTAAGGAAATATTTCCAGTTCCTACTATGGCAGAACAATTGGAAATAACAAGTATAATATCAAAAACTTATGATATTATTGAGAAAAGAAAAAAAGAGCTACAGTCATTAGACAACCTCATTAAAGCCCGATTTGTCGAGATGTTTGGTGAGTTAAAAGATGTAATTAGATTAGGTGATTGCTGCGAAGTTCATGCGAGAATTGGATGGCAAGCATTAACTAGAGATGAGCATATGCAATCAGGCGATTACCTACTTGTTACAGGTACTGACTTTGCTAATGGTAAAGTAAATTATGATACTTGTGTGTATGTGTCAAAAGAAAGGTATGAGATGGATCCACATATTATTATTAAGGATAATGATGTTTTAATTACAAAGGATGGCTCTATAGGTAAGGTTGCTGTTGTGCATGACCTACCTAAACCAGCAACACTTAATGGCGGTGTTTTTGTAGTTAGACCTGATGATAAATTTAATAAAGAGTATATCTCGTATGTGTTTAGGGGTCCTTTATTTGAAAGATTTGTTGAGCTATCAAAAACTGGTGCAACAATTAAGCATTTGAATCAAAAGCACTTAGTGGAATTTAGTATTCCACTTCCTTCAATGGAAGAACAGAAAAGTTTTGCTATATTTTCAAAACAAGTCGACAAATCAAAAGTTGTAGTGCAAAAGTATTATAAAATTTGATATAATA
>ERZ773067.1068-NODE-1068-length-15197-cov-7.514067_pt1 | contig 15197 bp, 10 predicted proteins | sample MGYA00580622_ERZ773067 | MGnify/ENA primary metagenome ERZ773067 (study PRJEB29015, sample SAMEA2737998) | human oral metagenome | biome: human oral; feature: human-associated habitat; material: dental | place: China | collected 2113 ...
ATATTCTCAGACAAGGAACTCATCACATCCTCCACAAAGACCAGCGAACAGCCTAGGGCTGTCATTTTATTTGTTTGGAAATAGCAGAGCAGGGAAACGAGTCCCAAAAATATAGAGTTTTCAAAGTACTAAAAATGTCCTTGTTCCATTATACCATACGAAAAATAGGACGGAGAAGGGAATAATGAACGAGACAGGAGAAAAGAAGAGAGAAAGAAACCCACCTGAATCATGTTCAGGTGAGTTCATATAATTATGGAAAATCATGATATCGACCCTCTGCGATATCTGCCATTTTTCTACGATTGTGGCGTTCTTGGGAATCTTTTCCACCTTGGATATAACGTTCTCTGCGCTCCGCTCGTGACTCAGGCGCTTTCGTATACATATTCTGTCCGATGGACTGAGCCATACTAGCATCTGCGTTTCTAAAAGCCTCACCTACCGCTCCAAGATACTCATCTAAGGAACTAATCGTCGCAACCATTTCCTTAGATAGTTTTTTTAGTTCGTCAGTCGCATTTTGAATTTGTTCTGTCGCAGAGGAATCTATCAGGTCAGACGCATTATTCTGCAATTCCGCGCTCATATCTTTAAAAGCTCCGTTCACTCGGCTTAGATTATCTGCATCAATTTTTTTTTGATTGTTACTCATTCAGAACCTCTTAATCTCCTTTTTCAACCAGTATTCGGCGTTGTTTGTTCAGCTCGCGGTCTTTAGAAACATCGTAATACAAATCAAATTCTTCTTTGGTATTGACTGAATGTTCTTGACCATCCTTACTGAGTTCGGCTGGAATCGTCAGCCCTTCGTAAAGATTCGTATCGGCTGGGACAAAAAGCTGATACAAATCGAGAAACTGTGAAACATCTCCATAAACCTTATCATAATCATACTTAGAATCAATCAAAAGGAAAAACTGAGAATCTTGCTTACTTAATAATTGATAAACTTTAGGTGCAACTGTTTCCAAAACACTTCCCTTCAATACATCTTGACGAAAAGACAATTTATTTTGATTCCTTAAATCATCTGCTGTAGATGTTCTCAAATCGGTTGTCATCTCTTCCATCTTGTCCTTTAAAAGACCCAAATCTACCGAAGGGCTTTCAGGAAACTGTTGTATTTTTGTATCTTCCCAATCAATTTGCTTGGTTTCTAAATTCAACCATAATTGTTTTTTCTGTGATAGCTCCCATCCTCGTTTGTATACTTGTAACGGTATATAATCCTTACCATCCTTTTCGATAATACCACCAGTTTTCTCGGGTATATAATCAGGGTTATAGTCCTCTACAAGTTTATAAATATCGAGCTGACTCCCTTCCAATTTTCGATCTCCTATTCGATAGATGGACATGGCATAATAAACTTCGGGATCCTCTTTTGGTAATTTTTGTGTCCCTCTATAGGTAGAATTATGGAAATAATCACGAACAATATAGCGTTGATTAGAGGCCCCATGAACACCTAAAAAGTTTTCAGCTACTTCTGGATTGTATTTGGCAAACAATCGATCCTCTTCTGGAGTCAGAGACTTCCAATGCACGGCCACTCCCCTGCCATCTTCTAAAAACTCATAAGAATCAATTTCCCATTTGCCTGTATAGTAACCCATATTTTCATATTTTTGGCGTTCTTGCTTGGCCTGCTCTGATTGTTGATAACTATGATAGCCCCATAGAAGCAGAACAACCAACAGGACAGATCCGAATATTGTTAGTACTTTCTTCATTTCTCTGCCTCCTTATTTACCATATTTCTGTTCGAAATACGTTTGAAAATTTGAGAACGAGTCACGCCCCTTAACTTTCTCAACAATATAAGGAATTGTTTGAATCTGTTCTGGAGTCATATTTTCAATCGTTAAGCTTTCACCATTTGAATGTTCCCCTAAAAGGAAATTTTTCATAGCTGGATCTTTATCAAAGTATTCGTTAATTATTTTATAAGCATTATCTCTCGAACCCACTGACTCAAAGTAACCCATGACACCTCTCTGGTTTAATTCTTGTACCCGTTGGTAAGCCCCATAATCCGCATAAATACTAGAAGACTGGGCAACCGTGTCGGTAGCTGGTCCTGCCCCGTCATGGTTCAACTGCCAGCCTCCTTGACCAACCAAAACATTATAGATGTTTTTTTGCTCGTTTGAGGTTTTTTCTTTAAACTCTGCCACCTTACTTTGTAGCTTAAAGAAGCCTGCTAACATCTCATTGGCAGACTTGCCACCATAATTACCTATTTTTTTTATAAAGGCGTTCGCTCTTCCAGAAGTCATCTCATCAAGCATCTCATGCGTATTTTTAATTGAGTCTGTTGCATGTAGCTGTGATAAAGAATCCGCAGCGCTAAAAGTTGCTGCAGCTACCGGTCCTCCAACAAAGTTCAAAACCGTTTTTATTCCTTCTTTTACGATAGTTTCTTGGAACTCAGCATCCGCTTTCTCGTGTTCTTTTTTGATTTTATAAAGTTCAGCCTCATATTTACCAGCCAAAGCTCCGTCAATTCCTTTTTCATGGTGTGATGTATAAGTTTCAAGAGTAACTTTGGCTGGGACACTAAGCTCATCATAGTCTGGAACCGTCTTAGAACCATAGTGATATATGGACTTTTTACTTTCCTTAACATGTAATTCCCATTCAGGGTTTTCCGTATCATTTAAACTAATCCACACATCTTTTCGAGTATACTGAAGTTTTGCATTTGGATCATAAGGATCATCATTTCTAAATTGTACACCTGGTTTTCCTTCTACTTTTGTTCCAATTTTCAAAACCCGAACCGCTGTCAACAAACCTGACAAATCATTCATCTGCCTTAATTTTGTCTGATGCTTTTCCATTGTTGCAGCATCATGCTCAGGATCTTGCTCGTAAGCATACATTTCAGCCATCTGTATTTGTTTGGATATATGTTGCTGTTTATCTAACCTTTCTGAAAAGACATTAACCTTGGATTGATCCGTTTTCCCCATCGCTTTTAGTAAACGATTTATCTTCTTAGTTCCAATTTCACTTCTGTCCATCCAAATAGTCAGTTCTTCTGCTAAATTAGTATACCCCCCATCAGAAATTTTCTCCGGATCATTCTCCATAATCTTGTCTACATCTTCTAATTTTCCAGAAAGAATCGCTTCCAAGACTTGGGCATCTTCCTTTGTAGTAATTCTAGAAAGATAGACCATATTTGACTCTGTTAGAGTATTATTTTTTATAGCATCAATAATCATCTGAACTGGTAATGTCGTTACTGTTCTTGCGTTCTGTGTAGCCTTTGTTAAGGATTCAAAGGTATTTGATACCCAACACACACCTGTATATAAACTAGTATGTGCCGATATAATTCCACTATGCGTTTCCTTACGCGCTTTGATTTCATCTGCAATATAAGCGTCTGCTTTGGCGTCAAAATCCCCCAAATTAGAGTCTCCATCTCCCATTGCTTCAATTGCTTCATCGAACAAAGCTACCATTTCATCTTTAACGATACTAATCGTATTACGCTGAGGTGTTCTAAGGGACTCTGTAAGTGTATTCATCGCATCTTCATCAGTATAGGCATGACTAGAAAAGCCCAGACCTTTAATATCTCCGGTGAATGTAAAGACATGCTGCCCATAAGTTCGTATCGCCTCTGGCGTCTGTGAAAAAACGGATTTCTGAATCCCATTCAATCTTTTAAAGAAAGCATTAATAGCAGCTGCTTTTTCCCCTTGTAGATTAGTATTAAACTCCCGCATTGTGTCACTTGCGACTTCTTCAAATTTTCCAGCAAATCGATGGATACTCGTCCCGTAATCTTCTAAACCTGAAATATTTTTTACTTTTACTGTCATCTATCTCTCCTCTATGATGCTAGAGCTGCATTTAGTGCATTTCTTGCATTCCTTTCAACATTTTGAGCAGTCCATAAGTCCGACTCCAAATTCTGAATCTTCGTACTTAATAACGCGAGTATTTCTCTTTTCTTCTTTAAAATTATTTGCCTTAAAGAATTCAAATCTTCTTTTTCCTGATTTTTTTCGTCATCGTATTTCTCACCCAAGATATTTTCAGAGAGTGTAACAACATAGTCAATCTCAGTTGATTTCCTTTTCAATTTATTTTGAATATTTTTTAAATTTGAAATCTCACCACTTAATCGTGACACTTCTGCGGTTGCTTCATATAAAGCTTGAGATAAAACCACTATTTTTTCATAACTAGCCATAGCTTTTTCCCTTTCTATATCATTAATACTTTCATTTTACTTGCCAATCCATCGGCTACATAGTAGTGTTCTTGTTCTTCCAACTGTGGCTCACGGACAGACCTATTAGTCACGGTCAGAACTGATTGGTCGCTTAACCGAAGTCCTACAACAGCCTGCTTATAAGAACGAGCAATCTTAGAAACGACATCAATATGTTTAGTGAGCGCTGGTGAACTCATCACAACGGAAGTATAACCAGCTCGAAGTCCCTTTTCTAAGACATATGCTAGAGTATCAAGCACTTCTGAGTTTAATTCTCCCACCAATTCGGTTAAATTGTAAACAACTACTGTTGCGACATGGTCTCTCTGTTTCTTTTCTAAACGCTCCTGAACCTTGAACTCCATCATATCTAACCCTTCTAGATATTCCTCTGGACTTTCAAGAATCGTCACACCCTCCATTTCAGGCAGATTATGATACTTCGGTGCTAACACAATCACTTTCTGCTTGCCTCGTGCAATCTGCTCAGTCAAAGCACTCATCTGCTCTTCCTTATCTGTTAAGTAGAGGAGATTTCCTTTAGCTAGATTCCAAGTAACCGGCTCAACTGTCTCCATATCCAATCCTAGCGGTACTAAGCCTTGCTCATAAGCTGCTTGTACACTTGCACGACCATAGAAGTCTGCCTCCGTCAACTCCTCTGGCACCATCGGAATGGCACTTGGACGTTGTCCGGTCCAAGCTTCTTGGAGAGAAGCCACTGCTTGACGCAGGTTGTTGAGGACTTGCGCATCATTGGCACCCGCTACTGGTAGAGCCAGCTGGATGACATCAACTTCCTCACGCTTCATGAGCGCTCGACCCTTGATATCTTCCATGGTCATAGCTAATGGCGTAGAGCCCACAATAGAGCGAACTTCGCTCACATCATTCTGTGGAAGGCTCAACTGATGCTTGAAGTTAGAGTAGAGTTGGGCCCGAAGGTTAGACTGTCGACCCGCTGTCATCAAGAGATGCACTCCGATGCTGAGACCTTCACGAGAGATGCGCACCAAGAGTTTGAAGAGCTCCGCTTCATAAGCCTCTTCCTTGATAGACTCATAGCTGTCTAAGAGGATGACGATAGCCGGCTCTTCTTGACCGCTAGCCTGACGGTAGAGCTCCAAGGTTCCTACACCATAGTCTGATAGAAGTTTCTTACGACGATTAAGTTCACGCTCCATAATCCGCACAAACTTGGCAATCTTCTCTGCTTGATCCAGAAGCATGGTATCTGCCACCTGTGGTAGCTTAGACAAGGGCGCTAGACCATTGGTCCCAAAGTCCATCAAATACATAGTAAGAGCCTTGGGACTGTGCTTTCTCGCCAAGTCCATTGCTGCGGTTTGCAGGAAGGTGGTCTTCCCTGTTCCCGGACTTCCGTAGAGCAGGACATGCCCATCCTTGGATAGATCGATAGACACAGCTTCCTGCTTCTGAGCCTGCGGGATGTCCGCCATCCCCAGTAGGACAGAGACAGGTTTCTTCTGCTTCCAAGCGACTGCTGGCTGCACGACTTCCAAGTCCTCTAGCGTGATGCGCTCTTTGAGCGGTGGCAGCCAAGGTTGTGGTACTGGCGGGATATTCTGCTCTTCAGTCAGAAGTTTGATGTTCTGTACAATCGCGTCAAGCTCTGTCGGTACTTCCTTGACCTCATCCGCTTCTTCTAAGCCTGATAGGTCTTCATTCAGGATCTCATATTGGCCCAATTCATTGATCAGGTAGATGGTATGGTCCTCGATGCCCATATCATCCTTGTCTGGCTGGTAGTCTGCGCCTGACCAGGCTGACTGGAAGAGTTCATAGACTTCATTATTGCCGACCTGTAGATAAGCTCGTCCTGTCTGGGTGATCTCGGCCGCATCTGGCGTATGAAGCATTTCCATAGAGTCGCCTCGATCGGCTACCTTAAGCGCCAGCTTAAAGCGGGAGTTGGACCAGATCTGGTCGTCCACCACCCCAGACGGCTTCTGAGTAGCTAGGATCAAGTGGACCCCGAGGGAACGCCCGACACGAGCGATAGATACCAACTCCTTGATAAAGTCGGGCTGGTTGACCTTGAGCTCCGCGAACTCATCTGAGATGAGAAAGAGGTGAGGAAGGGGTTCTGTCGCTTCTCCGTTTTTAAATTTCTTCTGGTATTGATTGATATGATTGACTTCGAACTCTCCAAAGAGTCGTTCACGGCGATGGATCTCCGCATTGATGGAAGCCAAAGCCCGCATGGATTGGGCACCATCCAAGTTGGTAATGGTGCCCAAGAGGTGGGGCAGGTTTTTAAAGAGATTGGCCATTCCACCACCCTTGTAGTCGATGAGTAGAAAAGCCACATCGTGTGGGTGGAAGTTGACAGCGAGGGACAGAATATAGGATTGAATGGTTTCTGACTTCCCTGAACCCGTCGTTCCTGCAATCAAACCATGTGGTCCATGGGCCTTTTCATGGAGGTTGAGCTGAACAATGTCATCCTTGCCGCGTAAACCAATCGGAACAGCCAAGCTTTTATAAGGCGCATTCTTTTCCCAGCGTCTAGAAACCTGTAAGTCCTCAAAGGTCTCCACCCCATACATCTCCATAAAGGTGACCGTATCAGGAATGGAGCTCTTGAGATTCTGCAAGTGATTGAGCGGTGCCAAGGTACGAGCAATCCGCTCCTTGTCATAGTCTGCTGGAAAATGATCCAAGCGGAAGTCGGTTTCTTTCAAGACTCCTTCTTCCATGACCAGCTGTCCTGTATTGCGGTCCTTGATATTGATAACCGTCTGGATATTCTCAGACAAGGAGCTCATCACATCCTCCACAAAGACCAGCGAACAACCTAATTCCGTCGGATCTTCGGTAAAGAACTCCATAATCACATGATCCAAGATCAGCTTTTCATCTGTCACTAAAACCACGTAATGGGGATGGAAAAGCGTGCTCTCCTTATGAGAGGCTTCCTCTTTTTGGCTACGGCGCAGTTTTAAGATTTGATTCAAACTGTTTAAAACTTGGTCCCGTGTCCGTTGGTTGTAGACAAAACCACGGACATTTAGCTCTTGAAGCTTGGCATGCGGAAGCCAACGCATCCAAGACCACTGGTCCCTTTCCTCTTCAGGCAAGATGGTAATAAACTGCACATCGTGATAAGAGTGGAAAGTCGCTAACTGCATGACCAAAAGCTGGAGCTGTTCTAAAACAAGATTTCTCGGGCCAACATAGCCCACCGGCCCATGGCTAAGATTAGCAGGAATAGGCATATCTGGAATCTTTTTATGACGACTGTAGAGAGCGTATCCCTCTTCCTCTAGCGCATCTTTCTTCCCACTGCGCTCCTCTTGCCCATAGGTTAGCTGGTAGCTAGTTGGGAGTTTGCCTAGCCCTAAACGGTAGTAAAGAAAGTCAAAATGGAGTGATGTCTTTTCATAAATCCGGTGATTGTAGCTCTCAACTAGATCGGTCAACTCCAGAACAGTCGGAAAGTGATAATGCATTCCTTCTTTTTGTTCCCGCTCCAAACGAGCCAATTCCATAGCCTTATCTTTCAAATAGAGATGATAAAGATCGATCCGTTCCTTCTTTTCAGCCTTATATTTCTTACGATTTTTAAAGAAGCCACGAACAGAAAAGATAACACTGGCAATAGACATAACAACCGTAGCCAGAATATAAATCCCCCGTGGCTGGACTAGTGTAATCAGCACCGTCACCCCAACCATGAGAAGGGGAGGCACAATCAGTCTTAAGAGCTCATCACTAGGCTTATTAGGTTCTTTACTTGGCGGAGCAATCTGGATTTTTTCCTCTGAGCTCCGATAGATAATCCGAGGAGAACGATGATAGTCGGGATAATCTTCATAAAAGCCGTAACGAGACGGATCCCTCAAAGCTAACTGACTACCGGCCTGAGCAAAGCCATAAAGCCATACTTCATCTGGATATATCTTGATAGTCACAGATCCAATACTAATTTCATCACCAAAGTTGAGGAGCTGCTGATCCTTTTTTTCTAAGTGGTTGTTTCGATAAAAGTCTCCCTTGAGTCGTTTCAGAGTCCAGCTACCTTGAAATTTTTTCAAAAGAAGCTCAATATCTTCGTCCAGTTTGATAAGAGCGCCTTTTTGAGATCCAACATGGAGCTCCTGCTGATCTAAAAGATCATAGACTCGTGGTTCGGCATCCCGCAGATAAAAGACTGTATCCCCCAGTGCCAAGCCGTCCTTCAATAGTCCAACTTCCTCACCATATTGGTAGAAGACCTCCTCACCATCTGACTTCAGCTGTATAGGTTTGTCTTGTTGATGGAGATAGACTTGAGCCTTCTCCGTTGCACCGAGCAGGAATGTTTTATCTCCCTCCACTCCTACTTCATAGCGTAGGCCTTTTGTATAGAAAATTACTTGTTTTGTCATGTTTTCTTACTCCTTGGCCTATTTTAGTTGCTCGAGGACGCACTAGATTTCGTCTCAGTTGAAGACTTGCTATCAGAGGCTTCATCTTGCTGACTGGATGCACTAGAGCTAGACTCACTTGCTAAAAGCTCACTTCGACTATCCCAATATTTCTTGTACTCATTTTCCAAGGAATCCAGTTTAGCTTCACGGTCTTTACCTGACAACTTATCATCCTCACGAACTTGCTTGATTTCTTGGGTCAAAGCATAAAGAATCAAGTCGCTATCATTAATACGTTTCGCAGTATCTAGGGCATCCTCAAACTTATTGCGACCAATTTGAATCCAATAAATCAGATAAAGCTCATCTGACTTAAGGGTCACATTATTAAGAATAACCTTCTTTTGATCGGAAGAAAACTCCAACCCTTGGATATAAGAGTAAGCTAATTCATACTTTTGAGTATTTGGCAGGCTAGAGGGTGCTATTCCTTCTAACTCTGTGATTACCCCACTATAGTCAACCTTGATGAAAGCAGTATCTGCCTGCAAAAGTTTTTCTTTAAAAGGATTTTGTAGGAAAATCAGATAGACTAAAGGAATGAAGAGCAGAATGATACCTGCTGTCAACCAGATCGTTGCTAATTTAAAAACTCGGTGGCGCCTGCTTGGCACCAAAACTAAATTTGCCTTTTCCTGATCCGCTTTCTCCAAATAATATTTTTCTAAGACAGCCATCGCATCTGATATGGACGTTGTCTGGCGTAGCTCGTTAAGAAAGTCTGGTAGAGTTTCTAATTCTAGAGATCCATTGTAGAGATCCATGAAGTCTAAGTCGCTAAAAAGTGTCACTGTAAAACATTTAGCCTGACGTAAAAAGTCCTCTGCTGATAAAGAATGGGGAGTCATGATCCCTGGTACACCTCTATAAGCGATTTTAGCTTGAGCATTCTTAGTGATAAAGAGATTATCTGGATGGAGCAGAAAAGTCACTGGTAGATCTAAGGCTGATTCTAGAGAAAACACATTCAGCGCTAAACGAAGCCGCTCTGAAATCGTACGAGTCTTGAGTTCTCCATAGCTAAGTCCGTGAGGCTCCAATTCATATGTAAACGTCACACTATCCTCATCTGCCTCCATGGTCTGTTCCAAAAAGAGGGGATGATGCAAATCCAAAAGCAGGAGCTCCCGCAAATCCTGACTGGCTACATCAGATCTCTTCAGTCTCAGCTGCCAGCTTGTTTCATTTTTTTCATAGATAAATGGCTGTTCGCCAAATACAAATCTTTCTTCAGTCACCTAGTATCTCCTCTATCTCTACTAAATCTCCTGTCGTCATAGGATAATCCGACAAGTACTTACCCTCATCAATTAGTAAACCTTTATTGACAATCCGTAGCTGGTACTTTTTTCGCTTTATATCTGGATTGAAAATATTATCAATTTCTCGAATCAGCCTGCGTACTTCAATCCGCTGGGGAATTCTGATATCTACATCCCTATTTCTTAAGCGCAGAGTAATATTTATATGTTGTTCCATTTCTCACGTCTCCCCTATTTGATATGTCATTCTATGATTATTACTTACTGAGTCGATTCAGCTAATCACACAAAGCCGTCTTCCCCAAATGCAGCTAATCCATCTCCGCCGTCGCTACTCGATAGCTCATAATACCTGTTGCTCCAATAAGCAATATAACGAGCACAGAGTAAAGAATCCCAGGAAGAACGTCACTCAAATCACTAGCATCTTCATCGCCTATGTTTGTTTGTAATTTAGATAATTTTTGAGAATCAAGTTGAAACAACTGCTCTTCAGGTGATTTTTTCATTGACCCCTGTATAGCAGAAAACAGCTGGCCCCTTTCGGTGATCAACTGTTCGTCTTGATAGTGTTGGATTTCCTGCAGTTTCTGTCGAGTCGATTCATTAAAAAGATCCTTGATTTGTTCAGACTGCACACCAAAACTCAATTCCTCTTCTCTCTCAAGTCTGGAATTATCAATTTGTAGGCTATTGTCCTTCAGGTCATCTGCAGCAGCCATTGAGACTGCTGCAGTTATTCCCAAAGAAAGAAATAAGAGAACTATTTTTTTCATATCCTTATTTTCTATACTTTCTCAGTTTGAAGCGTTTGATATTGCAAACTTTTCACTTTAACAAAGATATTTGTCATAAGTAACAAAGTTATAACAATCAACATCGCAAAGAAGACAAAGAAATTCGCTGGCTGACCGTCAAAGTATCCTGAAAGAAAGCTTTCTAAAACTGACAAGACATTAAGACTCTTGATAAAGGAAGGGAAGCCTGTCAAGCTAGCTGTTGTACCGATAGCATTCGAAAGATAAACAAAGCTAATCATCATAAAGAAGGCAAGCCCCATACCAATAACACGAGAATGCTTAAGCAACAAATATTGTCCTTGAACCAGAATGAAGGAAGCTAAGACTATTAATAAGACCCATGACGGTAAATATTCTCTACCAACTTGAAGCTGAACGCTAGATACAACCCCAACAATCAAGCCAATAGTCAAAGCCAAGAAAGATAAGATGCCGACATTCATAACATCTGTATCATGTAGTCTATCTAGTTTAAACTTATCTTTGACCTTGCGGATAATATTTTGTGTCGCAAAAAGATAAGCTGTAAATAGGCTGACAATCTCTAATAATAAAATCCAGGTAAATGGACGATAAATATTGATTGTTGCCTTAACAGAAGATGAATTTTGTGCCACTGGATTAGATAAGAATTTAAGTAGAACTTCATTTGGAACCCCATTTTCATAGGCATTATTAAGAACTTTGACAAAGGATTCAACAAAGTTTCCATTAGTAGCTAACTCTTCATTAAACTGCGCCATTAGAGTCTCCGCATCAGTAGACAACTTTTCTGTACTACCTTGAGCATTGGCTAGCTCACGATTAAAGTTAGTAAAGATTTGATTTGCAGATTCAGCGGCCTGAATATTGCTTTGAGATGACGCCTTCACACCCGATGTTTCTGTTAACAACGAGCTAAATTCAGAATTAAGCGCAGACAAATCGGAGTCCGTTTTAGCTAAAGCTGCCGTACTGCTAGTCTGAGCAGTAGCTATATTGGCCAAGCGCTCCTTCAAACTCTCATAATGCGCCATCTGTTTAGTAATACCGCTCGCTAGCTGTTCATTGTTCTTAGCAATTTCTTCTAAATTCTGCTTTAACTCAGGACCTGTTTTTTTCAACTGCCCCAATGTATCATCAAGTCTTTGTTGCACACTTTTGTTATCTGAGGTGTTCTCCGTCTTAGAAAGGCTTACTTTATACTCATCTAAATTAGATTGGATAGCTTCCAATAGAAGAGATGATAGCACTTCATTCATTCTCCCTGTTTTCAATTGCTCTATAGAAGAATAAACTTGAAGTAAAGAATTGACATGCTGATAAGCGGAGGCGATTCTTTGCGCTTTATCTCCATAACTAGCCGCTGCCTGCTGAAGAGCTTGAACATCAATAGGTGCACTAGCAGCAGGTACTCCATCTAGAGAAATCTCTATAGCCCCTGCTGTCGTTGTAGATGCAACATCATTCGTCACACTATAGTGAATTTCAAACTGTGCATTCTCAGCTAGTAAGACCTCTTGGTTTTCTGTGATAGTAGCACCGTTATAAGAAACTGAGTCCACTGTTACACCCGTTTTCGCCTTCCAAGCTACTTTTACCTTCGTACCAGCTGGTGCAGGAAGGGGATTGCTAGCCGTGATAGCTTTAGCAGCTAAAGCATTGAGTTCAGCGCTAGTAGTGCTATCACTAGGAGTCCCAAAGTTTTTCACATCAGGATTAAGAGTCGGTATATTTATAGAAAGATCAAAAGCAGTGAAGCTTTTTCCACTAAAGTCTTCAGACGGTAAAGCTGCAATAGCTGAACTTAGTTCTGCTTTTAGCGTATTTTCTACATCGGTCAATGCAGTAATATTACCCTTATCAAGTACTTGACTTAGAGTAATTACATCACCTTCCTTTACACTATAGTAGTCTGACAGCTTTTTAGAAATAAATTCATTAATCCTATTTTCATGTTCTTTAAACTTTGTACGCTCAGCTTCAAGATTTTTCTCTAAATCATCAACCTGTTGTGTAATATTCTCTGTTAATCCCGCATATGTCCTAGTATCTTTCACATCAGCTTGCCCCAATGAACCAATCTTTTTATCAAGTGCTTCCTGCCCTGTTTGTAAATCGTCATAAAGCTTCTTCGTCTCAGCACTTAAAGTATCACGGCTCATCCCCATCAGCTGATTCATGAAATCAGCATAGCTAATTTGATCCTCACCTCTTTGCTTCAATAAACTGTTAAAGTTATTACCATAAGTTGTCTGAGAGTGACCTAAAGTATCAAATACTTGAGAATAACTTTCTAAGGTCGTTTTTAACGTGTTATTCGCATCAACAGAAGATGTGGATAAACTATATAGTGTCGGAAAAATATTTTTAGAACTAATAGCAGTATCTAGCAAATTCGTTTTATAATTCCCGATATTGGTGATTTGAACCTGAGAACTAGCTCGCACATTCTGTTGAGCCGTATATAGATTACTCAAGATACTTGCCATATACATATCAACCAATTGACTGTTCAGGTCAGCAATGATATCCTTTGCTAACTTATTTGCATCATTTTCAATCTGCAAATTCCCTGATGAATTAACCTTGTAGGTCACAGTTGTCTTATCTACGTTGACGCTGTTAACATCTAAGATCTTTTCAGAAAAGTCACTCGGAATAGTTAGAACCAGCTGATACTTCCCTTTTTCTAAACCAGCATCCGCCACTCCACGTGTCACAACAAACCAATTTTGTGAATTATCTCGTTCAATATTCTTAACATAGCTAGCGCCAAGATTATATTCTTTCTTATCTACATTAACGGATTGGTCTTCATTGACAATCGCCACATTAAGCTTTGTCTGCTGGCTTGCCTTCAACTTCGTTTCATTACTACTGCTCGTATTTTTTTGTACAGCTATATTTAGAATAATCATCGTAGCAAGCAAGAAGGCCACTATTAAAGTATTACCTATATATTTTAAAATTTTATTGTTTCGCATTTACCTTATTTAATCTCTATGTTGTTATGATATAAAAACAGGAAGGCTCTCGCCTTCCTAAAGCCACTTATAAAAAATTAATGGATCTGTGCTGCAATATCTTGGTCAGTTTGCTCAATGATGTCAGCAACTTTAACCAACTGAGCATTGATATCTTGAAGTAATTGTGCAAATTCTTTGATTTTTGGAGACAATTCATTGAATTGTGCTTCAAAACTATCAAAAGCAGAACCGTCCCAGTTTTCAGCAATAATTGCTTGCTCACGAGTCAAGTCATTAAGAACTTGGGTCACATTTTCAGAACCGCTAGTATATTTAGTTGCAGACTGACGAAGGTCTTCTGGAGTTAATTTAATTTGTGCCATATTTTTCTCCTTAAAATAAATAATGGTAATATGATTGTAACAATTAATATCTATAATTTCAAGTATTTAGATAAAAATAAATACATTTTTGTATAAATACTAATCATCTACAGATAATTTAAAGCCTAATTGTAATTTGATTTACTGGATTCAGCTTAGTTTTTCAGCTTTAATAAATTGGTTATTTAAATCTAAAAATCTATTAACAACCTAATTTTTCGAGAACAGCCTGATAGTTTTCTTGAACTTGATCCAGTCCAACCACTACTTCTTGACGAGTTTCATTATTCTTCACAGTGACTTGGTTGCTTTCAATCTCGCTTTCACCTAAAGTAATGATGGTCTTCGCTCTGAAAGCATCTGCTGACTTGAACTGAGCCTTGAGCTTGCGGTTCAGGTAATCCCGCTCAGCCGCAAATCCTTGATTACGGAGAACTTGCACTAATTCCAAAGCACTGCGATTGGCAGCTTCACCTAGAACGGCAATATAGGCATCCAAGCCTGTCTCAAGTGGCAGAGCTGCTCCCTGTTTTTCTAAAATCAAGAGGAGACGCTCCATTCCCATACCAAAACCAAAGGCAGGGGTTTCTGGCCCACCAAAGTAGTCAACCAAGCCATCATAACGGCCACCCGCACAGATAGTTAGTTCGCTGCCTGCCACATCAGTCGTAAACTCAAAAATCGTGTGATTGTAGTAGTCCAGACCGCGCACCATATTGGTGTTAATGACATAAGGAACCCCTAAAGACTCTAGCATTGAGCGGACAGCCGCAAAATGCTCCTGGCTCTCCTCATCCAAAAAGTCCAAAATCGAAGGTGCCTGCGCAACGGCTGCCTTATCTTCTTCTTCCTTCGAATCCAGCACCCGCAGCGGATTTTCATCCAAACGACGCTGGCTATCCTTAGAAAGGCTGTCTTTCAGCGGAGTCAAATAATCAATCAAGGCCTGACGGTAGGCAGCCCGACTCGCTGCATTGCCCAAACTATTCAGCTGCAGCGTCACCTGCCCAATTCCAATTTCCTTGAAGAACTGAGCAGCCATAGCAATCGTTTCTGCATCTGTCGCTGGATTTTCAGAGCCGAAGCACTCCACCCCGATTTGGTGAAATTCGCGCAAGCGACCAGCCTGAGGCC
>ERZ773067.1070-NODE-1070-length-15187-cov-5.181404_pt1 | contig 15187 bp, 13 predicted proteins | sample MGYA00580622_ERZ773067 | MGnify/ENA primary metagenome ERZ773067 (study PRJEB29015, sample SAMEA2737998) | human oral metagenome | biome: human oral; feature: human-associated habitat; material: dental | place: China | collected 2113 ...
ATACGACGAGCAACGATGTTCGTGCGGTTGCACAGGACTGTGCATAGTCAACTCTACAAGTATAGCATGATTTCTATATTTTGACAAGCATTTATTATCAAAAATTACGCTATTTCTTTTCTTTTTTCTTGTAGTTTAGCAACGATCATACTTAGATAAAACACACACATCATTATCGGAATTCCTAAAATAGTCTTTTCTTCATAGAAAATGGTTAAATAGGCTGATACTACTGCACCAAGAACAAAACTAGCTAGTAGAGTAACAAATATGATTCCTTCTCGTAAAAAAGGGGTATGTTTGGTACGTATGTAATCGCCAAACGCAAGCATCGTTCGTTTTATATTTCCTGTCATAAAAGCATTGTTATAGGCAATTCCTGAAACTTCTCCAAAAGCAGTCGTTACAAGCCCCATACAAAATGCTAATGGCGGAACAATAAAGTGATTATCAACTGTTAAAGGAACAAATCCGATAATCAAGGATAAAAGTCCCAAAGGAACAAGAGATAGAATTGGTTTTTTTACAATTTTCAATTTTTCCTTGTAAATCGTTAATAAAAATACTCCCAACATGAAAGACAAAAGTGTTAAAACTTTTTCTTCTACATCTGCTACATTCTGTTGCACTAATCCTACAGATAAAAAGACAACGTTACCTGTCTGTCCTGCAACTAGGGTATTCCCTCGTTCGATAAAGGTATAGGCATCTACATAACCTGCACAGAAAGTCAAAAAAAGCGCCAATCTTTTAGAATGACGAGAAATTTTTCTCATAGGTAATAATCTCATAAAACACTCCTATTTTATAATAAAAACTATTGTACCATTTTTTGATAAAATTTCGAAGCATCAAAATTTAGAATTATCTTGCTTTGGCTACTTCTTCTTTTCTATGATATAATGAAAACAATCAATTCAAGGAATAAGGAGAGTCTATGCTAAAACTTGGGATTATCGGAACCGGTGCTATTAGCCATCATTTTATAGAGGCCGCTCATGCTAGTGGACAATATCAGTTAGCCACCGTCTATTCTAGAAATCTAGAAACTGCAGAACAATTCGCTAGACGGTATAGTAATGTTCAGTTATTTGATCAGTTGGATGTTTTTTTAATGAGCTCCTTTGATGTCGTTTATATTGCCAGTCCAAATTCTTTGCACTACTCTCAAGCTAAGACTGCTTTATTATCTGATAAACACGTCATCCTTGAAAAACCAGCTGTTATAAAGCCGGAAGAATGGAAAGATTTGGTACAAACTGCTCAGGATAATCAACGTTTTATCTTTGAAGCAGCAAGAAACTACCACGAAGATGCTTTTGCCACAATCAAAAACTTTCTTGTGAATAAACAAATTCTTGGTGCAGACTTTAACTATGCCAAATATTCTTCTAAGATGCCTAACCTACTTGCTGGCGATACTCCTAATGTTTTCTCAGACCGTTTTGCAGGTGGTGCACTTATGGATCTGGGTATTTATCCTATTTATGCAGCTGTTCGCTTATTTGGAAAACCGACTCATGCAACCTATCAAGCTCAGAAACTAGATAATAGTATCGATTTGAACGGTGACGGCATGCTCTACTATCCTGACTATCAAGTACACATCAAAGCAGGAAAGAATATCACTTCTAATCTTCCTTGTGAGATTTATACTACTGATGGAACCTTGACACTTAATACAATCGAGCATGTCCAATCAGCTACTTTTACAGACCATCAAGGAAATGAAGTTCAACTTCCTATCCAGCAGGCTCCTCACACCATGACGGAGGAAGTTGCTGCTTTCGCAAACATGATTAAACAAGCAGAACTGACTCTCTACCAATCTTGGATTGATGATGCGACACACGTCCATGACCTACTTTATACCATGCGCCAGAATGCTGGCATTAGATTTGAGGCAGAAAAATGAAAACCAAACTACCTACCGAATGGCTTGAACTCCTTGACCAACTAGGTTTCCAAGAATTCACTCCCATTCAAACTCAACTTTTTGAACCGATAACAGAAGGAGAAAACCTACTTGGAGTCAGTCCAACTGGAACAGGAAAGAGTTTAGCTTATCTCCTACCTAGTCTTCTCAAACTCCAAAAGAAAAAAGCTCAGCAACTATTGATTTTAGCACCTAATACTGAGCTTGCTGGACAAATTTTTGAAGTAAGTAAAACCTGGGGTGAGGCTATCGGATTAACAGCTCAGCTATTTCTATCAGGTTCGAGCCAGAAACGCCAAATTGAACGACTAAAAAAAGGACCAGAAATTCTGATTGGAACACCTGGTCGTATCTTTGAACTCATTAAATTGAAAAAAATCAAGATGATGAATGTGGAAACAATCATTCTTGATGAATTCGACCAACTCCTTGATGATTCTCAAATTCATTTTGTTGAAAAAATTACCAACTATGCACCTCGTGACCATCAACTTATTTACATGAGTGCCACTACCAAATTTGACCAAGATAAGATTGCACCTAACACGCGCATCATTGATCTATCAGACCAAAAGTTAGACAATATTCAACACTTCTACATGCAAGTAGACCAACGTCACAGAGTAGATATGCTTCGTAAACTGGCACAGGTTGAAGATTTCCGTGGTCTTGTCTTCTTTAATAGCTTGTCAGACCTTGGAAGTGCAGAGGAAAAATTACAATATCGTGATGTTTTAGCAGTTTCGCTAGCTAGCGATGTCAACGTTAAATTTAGAAAAGTTGTTTTAGAAAAATTCAAAGATAATCAACTGACGCTACTTCTTGCAACAGACCTTCTCGCTCGTGGTATCGACATTGATAGCTTGGAATGCGTGATTAACTTTGACGTCCCTAGAGACAAGGAAACTTACACTCACCGTGCGGGTCGTACAGGACGCATGGGTAAAGAAGGCTATGTTATCACTCTTGTGACACATCCAGAAGAGCTTAAAAAACTTAAGAAATTTGCAAGCGTACGTGAAATCGTCCTTAAAAATCAAGAACTCTATATCAAATAAGGTTGGCTTTCGCCAACCTTATTTATGATAAATCTTTTTGACTTTTCTTAAGTGATAGCGGACGGTAGCGATTTTCTTCGAAATTCCATACCTAAACTTTGAGCCTAATATCTCAAAGTTTCCGAACACCTGAATAACTTTTCTGGTGTTTTTATCACAGCGAAAAGTCAGGTAAATTACTTGCTTCACTCAATAAATATAGAAAAAAGTTCATAATAAATCCAATATAAAGTTTATTGAATAAAAAAGTAAATTTCTAAATATTATTTAAGGTTGGCTCACGCCAACCTTTTTCTTATCCCCAACTAATTTCTAAACGGTAGTTGGCAAATGGAACACCTTCTTTGTTTTGTAGTTGATAGGCTAGTTCAATCTTCTCTTCACCAACTTCATAGTGGCTTGTTTGGATGATAAACTCCTGCATGCCTATAGGTGTTGGAATATAGGCTAAACTATCGGAATCCTTCAGAAAACGCATGATGGTCTTGGGATTTGAGAAACGTGACATGACCAGTTCCTCCCCATTAAATTTCAAAACTACTTTTTCTTGGTCTTCATTGTAAAAAAGAAGATAGGAAAAATCGCCCTTTTCCCGTAATTCAACATCATAAAGTTGGTCGATTACTTCCAATTGTTCATCGAACTTGATGGTATTTCTCATTCTAATCTTCACAACTATTCCTCTTTCTTCTCACTTATCCCTACTATTTTACCAAAAAGGCAAGGAATTTGCTATAATGGTCTTATGAATGAAAAAGTATTTCGTGACCCTGTTCACAACTATATCCACGTTAATAATCAGGTTATTTATGACCTGATCAATACAAAAGAATTTCAACGGCTTCGTCGAATCAAGCAGTTGGGTACATCCAGTTATACCTTTCATGGTGGAGAGCATAGTCGCTTTTCTCACTGTCTAGGAGTCTATGAAATTGCTAGGCAAATTACGGAAATTTTTGAGGAGAAATATCCTGATGAATGGGACTCTAGTGAATCTCTCTTAACCATGACTGCAGCTCTTCTACATGACCTCGGACATGGTGCCTATTCGCATACTTTTGAAAATCTTTTTGATACCAATCATGAGGCTATCACACAAGATATCATTCAAAGTCCTGACACAGAGATTCACCAGGTCTTGTTACAGGTGGCGCCTGACTTCCCTAAACAGGTTGCTAGTGTCATTGACCATACCTATCCCAACAAACAAGTCGTTCAACTAATTTCTAGTCAGATTGATGCAGACCGTATGGACTATCTCCTTCGCGACTCCTACTTTACGGGTGCTTTCTACGGGCAATTTGACCTGACTAGGATTCTCCGTGTTATTCGTCCAGTAAAAAATGGGATTGCCTTTCAACGGAATGGGATGCACGCCATCGAGGATTATGTCCTTAGTCGCTATCAAATGTATATGCAGGTTTATTTCCACCCAGCTACACGAGCCATGGAGGTTCTTCTGCAAAATCTTTTGAAACGTGCCAAAGAACTCTATCCTGACAATAAAGATTTCTTTGCTCGTACTTCACCCCATTTATTACCATTTTTTGAGAAAAATGTTAGCTTGTCTGACTATCTAGCACTAGATGACGGGGTTATGAACACCTACTTCCAACTCTGGATGACTAGTACAGATAAGATTTTAGCTGACTTATCACAACGTTTTATCAATCGTAAGGTATTCAAATCTATTACTTTTTCACAGGATGATCAAGACCAACTTGAAATCATGCGAAATTTCGTAGAAGAAATTGGTTTTGACCCCAACTATTACACAGCTATTCATAAGAATTTTGACCTTCCTTACGATATTTATCGACCAGAGTCTGAAAATCCAAGAACACAAATTGAGATTGTCCAAAAGAATGGTGAGCTAGCAGAGCTTTCTAGCCTATCACCTATCGTCCAATCTCTTTCAGGGAGCCGTCATGGTGACAACCGCTTCTACTTCCCTAAAGAAATGCTAAAGCAAAACAGTATTTTCACTAGTATCATTCAACAATTTTCAAAACTGATTGAGAATGATCATTTTACTCCATACAAGAAATAACAGAGGAAATTTATGAGTATAAAACTAATCGCCGTCGATATTGATGGTACACTAGTTAATAGCAAAAAAGAAATTACTCCAGAAGTTTTTGCTGCTATCCAAGATGCCAAAGCAGCTGGAGTCAAGGTTGTCATTGCAACAGGACGCCCCATCGCTGGTGTTGCCAAACTCCTTGACGACTTGCAGTTGAGAGATGAAGGTGACTATGTTGTGACCTTCAACGGTGCCCTTGTCCAAGAAACCGCTAATGGCCATGAGATTATCAGCGAATCCTTGACTTACGAGGACTATCTGGATATGGAATTTCTCAGTCGTAAACTCGGAGTCCATATGCATGCTATTACCAAGGACGGCATCTACACTGCCAATCGCAATATCGGAAAATACACCGTACACGAGTCAACTCTCGTCAGCATGCCAATTTTTTACCGTACACCAGAAGAGATGGCTGATAAAGAAATCGTCAAATGTATGTTTATCGACGAACCAGAGATTCTCGATGCTGCCATTGAAAAGATTCCAGCAGAATTTTACGAGCGCTACTCTATCAATAAATCTGCTCCATTTTACCTAGAACTCCTTAAAAAGGATGTAGACAAGGGATCTGCTATCACTCACCTAGCTGAGAAACTTGGACTAAGTAGGGTTGAAACCATGGCGATTGGAGATGAAGAAAATGACCGTACCATGCTCGAAGTCGTTGGTAATCCGGTTGTTATGGAAAACGGAAATCCAGAACTCAAAAAAATTTCCAAATACATCACCAAAACAAATGATGAATCCGGCGTTGCCCATGCCATTCGAACTTGGGTCTTGTAACATTAAAAACCACTCTCTTGAGTGGTTTTTTTCTATATTTTCCTTTGTAGGATGGGGCAATAGTTTTGTCAATCATGTGTCAATAATAGTTTAAAAGAAAAACAATTTTTTCATTCGAATGAGTCCCAAATATCTTAACAAAATGTACTGTTACTTAAATCTTGAGAGTACAAAAACAAAGAAAAAGGGTGATACTGCTTATGATTTGTTGTACAGTTACTTAAATCTTGAGAGTACAAAAACATGGAGGCTCTGTTAATTTTTATGGGAATGGTTGTACAGTTACTTAAATCTTGAGAGTACAAAAACATGAAGTAATGACCTTTGATGATGTTGGTGGTTGTACAGTTACTTAAATCTTGAGAGTACAAAAACCCACGACGAGTAGCTTTAGCAGGTTTTTCTGTTGTACAGTTACTTAAATCTTGAGAGTACAAAAACCATAATCAAATCTAACGCTGTCCTTCTTGAGTTGTACAGTTACTTAAATCTTGAGAGTACAAAAACAAAGCAAGGTTGAGTTCCAAGCAGGTCAGAGTTGTACAGTTACTTAAATCTTGAGAGTACAAAAACCTGTCAATTTCTCAGCATCTGCCAATAGAGTTGTACAGTTACTTAAATCTTGAGAGTACAAAAACTGATGGTGATGTTGATGCTTGTTGGATTATGTTGTACAGTTACTTAAATCTTGAGAGTACAAAAACGGCCTAGCTTACCCAGTTGCATTCTTTCCTGTTGTACAGTTACTTAAATCTTGAGAGTACAAAAACCATTCAAGTCTGACATATAATTGGCTGTGTGTTGTACAGTTACTTAAATCTTGAGAGTACAAAAACCATGGGATTAGACGAAGAAACAAAACTTGAGTTGTACAGTTACTTAAATCTTGAGAGTACAAAAACTGATACCGCAGTAACAAATGGCGCTTTGAAGTTGTACAGTTACTTAAATCTTGAGAGTACAAAAACTGACTGTCTCGGCTTTGGATTCTCCCATCTGTTGTACAGTTACTTAAATCTTGAGAGTACAAAAACACTTTTGAACGAGAAATAACTCGGAATAATGTTGTACAGTTACTTAAATCTTGAGAGTACAAAAACGGATGCGAGCAAGACAAGGAAATGTGACTTGTTGTACAGTTACTTAAATCTTGAGAGTACAAAAACGTCGTGTGCTCCTTTTACCATCGGGAAACAGTTGTACAGTTACTTAAATCTTGAGAGTACAAAAACCACAAATCAACTTAGCACCAAATGAAGCTTGTTGTACAGTTACTTAAATCTTGAGAGTACAAAAACACTATCACTACTACCAATGGTGGAAGTAAAGTTGTACAGTTACTTAAATCTTGAGAGTACAAAAACTATCTCCTGATGAAATCGAACTCATGCAATGTTGTACAGTTACTTAAATCTTGAGAGTACAAAAACTGACTCAATTGTCTTCTAACATTATGTCTAGTTGTACAGTTACTTAAATCTTGAGAGTACAAAAACCTTATGTCGGCGATAAAGAGATCGAAAAACGTTGTACAGTTACTTAAATCTTGAGAGTACAAAAACCGTGCTTCTGGAGTCTCTGACGTCCTTTCTGTTGTACAGTTACTTAAATCTTGAGAGTACAAAAACGGTGAACAAGATTTTGTTATTTTTGAAATCGTTGTACAGTTACTTAAATCTTGAGAGTACAAAAACTTTAGACGAATTTTATTCGCTTCAATCAAGTTGTACAGTTACTTAAATCTTGAGAGTACAAAAACCCACTCGTTTGAAAGAAGATATAAGAATCAGTTGTACAGTTACTTAAATCTTGAGAGTACAAAAACAGTTAGCCCCTACAATCGGAGTTGTTGCTAGTTGTACAGTTACTTAAATCTTGAGAGTACAAAAACTCATAATGACGAGTGAATAGCATGATTGCAGTTGTACAGTTACTTAAATCTTGAGAGTACAAAAACTGTTATCACGTTTCTCTAATAATTGGAATGGTTGTACAGTTACTTAAATCTTGAGAGTACAAAAACCTCAAATTCGTCAATTTTGGTTTTTGTAGCTCAAAACCATTATAAGGTCTTAGACCTAACTCGTCAATACTATTCTTCTAAATACTTTAATAACATTGGATTGACTGGCTTAATATGGAAATCTATTTTCATCTCATACTGATATAAATCGTTTAATATCCTCAATGCTACTTGATCTTCAATTGATAAACTCATATGGAGAATATCAGAACTAAATAAATAAGGTCCGATTTTTCTTATAGAGGATAAAAAATTTTGCTCATCAGGTATTTGATTTATTGGATATTGATTGGTAAATCGCTCATACATAAATTCTAAAGAATAAAAATGTTCAACGTAATCTGAAATAATGTTAATCTCCTCTAGTACTTCTTTCGTTACATGAAGATAACCTTCATTTGAAGGAAATGAAATAGTGAATAACATGCTACTATGATTGGTTAATCGCTCTAAGTGTTCACAGCACTCAACGAATTCCTTATAGGATAAATAATCATCCATATTTCGGAGCACAAGCAATACCTTTTCAGATCGATCCGTAATCACTACTTCCAACATCGAAAGAAATAATAAAAACTTTGTCTTATTGTCAACAAATTCAAAGGATATATTTTTATCGTTTTGTCCAAAATAGGGCAGAAAATTTTTTTGAATCAGTTGATCTGTATTAAAATATTTCGCTTCTGTATGATAGTTTATTTCATCTATTTGTAAATTCAAATTCTGATTTAATAGCAATGAAATCCTATCGAGATGATCATTGATATTTTCAATTTGCTCCATCATCTCCACTGTATTAATTTTTTTCTTTATATAATCATAAGCTACCGTTCCTTTTTTATACTCCATCTGCTCAATTAGATCGTTAATATTCGATAGTTGAATCACCCTAAATTCTGAACGGGAAACCACCATATCGTCTATTAAGATTTTGGGTTCATTTTGTTCGAATAGGACTAAGTCTTCCTCACTATATTTTTTGCCTCCAAAATACCATAAAAGGATTTGCCAAATATAGTACTTTAATTGTTGATCTTGACCAACAACTTGGGTAATTTGTCCAAAACTCAATGTAATATTATCCTTGTACGGATGACTGATATTCATTTTCATATAACTACCAACTTATTATCACTGACTACTTCTTCTTGTTTTGTTTTTCCACCAATGATCAAAACCATTTCAGAGAATTGTTTTTCAGTTACTGCCAACAAACGGACATTCCCACTAGGTAAATTACTCTGGCTTAATTTTTTATAGAATTTACTAGCAAAACTGCGATTTGGACACGTTCTATAATAAACAGAAAACTGCAACATCTCAAAACCATTAGCAATTAGATCTTTCCGAAAATTTCGATAGATTCTTTTTTCTTGATTCGTATCCATAGGAAGATCAAAAAAACACAATAATCTCAATGCTTCATACCTCATTTCTTCAGCTCCATTCTACACTAGAAACGATCGGACAGTAGAATTTACTTGTATCCTTATCCGAAATACATTTTAAAAAACCCTTGACATATTTATCCATTGCTACCGTTACAGAACAAGTTTCTTTTCCATAACGAATTTTTGCATTCAGCGTATCTGTTAAAGCTAAACGAAACTCATATTTCAAGTATTCTTCATCTAGCAAATTTTGATAAACCCAAACATCAATAATCTGCCTAAAAGGTTCCATTAAGTCGTCTACCAAATTAAATTGATTGTATTCATTTTTATGAAAAATTCCGATTAAGGGATTTAACCCATACCCAGCAATAATACGCGCCATCTGTGCTCTCATAATTGCATAACCATAATTTAGACCTGCATTGATAACATCAGTTTCCTGTTGGGTAAGACGAACAAATTTCTTTCCAAACAATTCATTGAAATAAACTTTTGCCGCGTGTCCTTCGCGATTGGTTTTATCTCCAAATTCAATATGATCTTTATAATCTGCTAATAGCTGAATACAATCAATATTTTTCTCAAACATCGAGAGAACATCTTGCTGATTATTTATTTTGAAGTAGGTCACTATTTGCCATAATTTATCTTTTTGCTCCTGCGTCCACAACAATTGTTCCTGTAACTTTTTATAGGCTCTAAAATGGCCATTTTGTGAATGGTAAATACCTGTTGGCAAATGCTCGTTATCACAGACAATTAAAGCAATATTATACTTACTTAAGGCACTTAACAATCTTAGGGTTACAACCGTTTCTCCTCCTTCCGCGACAATGATAGAAATATCACTCAAGGGGATAACATAATCTTCCCCTTTCTTCTTAATCAAAAGATTATCTAACTTTAATTGCATTTTTTCACTCTGACAAACATGTACAATTCTCCAAGTCATTTTCTTATCCTCTTTACAAAACGAAAACACCCCGCCATAAATGACAGGGTGTTGAATTCGGCATGAAGCCTTATCTTTGTAGCTTCTGCAAGATTTAAGTAACTGTGTAAGGCGTCCCTTACGGTTAATATTATAATACATTGTAAAAGCGTTTGCAACTCTTTTTTAAAAATATTTTTTAAAATTTGAGTTTTGGTTCTTCACCCTCTTTTTTAATGAAATGTTTATTTCCCAAAACATCTGTTTTAATTTTATAGATGGATAGATTACTTTTACCTAATCCTTTTAAACAGCGACCATTAGATGTAGTATCAAACACTTTGATTATTTCTTTACCTTCAAAATTCCCTTTGTCATAAGGCTTTAATTCTACATAATTTTTTTGATTAGGCATTGTTCTCGATAAAAACCTAAATATTTGTTCTTCATTTTTTTGGGTATCCTTAATCAGAAGTAAGTCATTTTTGTATAATGTAAATTTGAATTCTGATTGCTTGCTAACTCCTTCTTTTTCTTTAATTTCATTATATTTATCAATAGTTATAGAATAATTACCAGTCCTCTTTTCAAATTGCAGATCTGCATATTTTAATCCAAGTAACTCATACTTCTCTGTCTGATGATTAAAATAGACATCTGTTCTCCAAGGATTTAATTGGCGTAGGATTACTTTATTTTTACTATTAGAAGGAGTTATGTTAATAAATGATTCTGGAATATTTTTATCATAGTATTTCAGACTTTTAATTTCTGGACCATTACCTTTTCTGCTATATTTTCTGATTGGTCCATTTTCTTGTCTATATTTCTCAAAAGGATTGCAAGGAACTTCTTTATTCTTATCATTCAATTCTTTAGAAGGATAAGTTCTTAAAATTTCTTCAATTACCTTCTCAAATGTTTGTGGATCTTTGTGATACATTAAGAATCTACTTTTATCTTTATTGTAAATTTTAATGAATGCATCATATCCTACTTGACTATAAATATCTTTAATCTTACCTAGAACATAAGTTTCTTCAGATTTATCTTTATCTAATTTCGCTTTTCTTGTTGCGTAAATTGTTGCATCTGAAATTTTACGGTTATATTTTGAATCTACTTGATAAGAAAATAGAATGCTATCTTCAAATTTCTTGGACTTCAATGTATCAACAAAATGATTATATGGAGCTTTAAATACTAACTCTTTGTATTCATCGTCACTCAATGAAATAATTTCACCGGTTTCTGAATCCACGAATTGCTCTTCTTTATAGGAGATCAGAGGATTATTATGTTTTTTCCATAATCTTAATTGACTAGATGTAGCAATAATCAAAGCATCTACAGCATGATGGTGATAGGTCTCACGAGATTTTTCAAGTCCCCACTTTCTTCTAAGTTGTGAAGTAAATTGTCCACGTACCACTGAAATAGTTGTATCGAATTGATGCTCCTTATAAAAATCTTGTAGAGCATTAAGAACAACGCGAGAAGAATAACGAGTATCTACTAAATTTCGTTCAATAAATTTCTTTTTCACCTCAATCTTACTAATGTCCTCTTCCGTTAAAAGATATTCCTTCTTTTTATTACCTAATAATTTAGAATCTTTTACATATGATTTAAATTCATGGTAAGACCAAGCATCATCCATACTGTCTAAAGCCTGGAAAGGTGTCCGTTGTCCTTTTTCTTGGTTTGCTGTAGCAAGAACCAATACTTTATTAGATAAACTATCATCAAAAGAAAGAGATAAAGGTAAAATATGATCAATTTCGTACTTGTATTGATTTTGAATCAAATCTGAAATTGGAATATTCTTCCCAGTGTATAGACACTTTTCTCCTTGTTGATGCCACAAACGAATCTTAGTTGCTAATTCTTTATGTCCATGAAAAACGTTATCCGGTAATTCTTTTTTCCCATTGTATTGGAAAGCAGCTTTTTCCATGGCAGCATTTTTCTCGTCTAGATTTGCTTTTTGACGCTTGATATAGTCTTTCTTTGCTTCTTCTTCATTATTTTCACGTGCCATTTCAATAACGATATTATCAAAGATACCATATTTTTTAGTTGCTTCATTGATAATCTTTATAGCTTGTCTGACAGATTTTGCTACGACAGGGTTATAGATTTCTTCTGTTAATTCTTTTTCATCAATATACTTGGTTCGTTTTGATGTCTCTTTAGATCTTTGTTTACCTAGTCGAGTAAGAATTGTCATTTGTTCTTCTGAAGTCTCATACAATTCTGGAATCAACTCCATCATAAGTTTTAGAGAAAAATTATGCCATCCCTTACTAAATAGACTGCTGTTATTTTTTCTAAATTGAACTAATTCAAGTACTTGATCCTGACTAAACACATCTTTTAGCTTCACGTTAATCGCTTCTTCTATCCCCTCCCTCTCCGTATTTAAAGTTAGAATATGAGCAAGCTCATCAATAACCTTTCTTGGTAACTCTTCCACCCTGATTGTTTCTAAAGATTGCATTTTCCGATAGACTTCAAAGGTGTGCATCTCAGGTTTTTTATAGGGATCAATACGGTATCCATGTATCTGATCAACTGAAGCACCAATCAATTTAGCGATGTACTTCAATAGTGTTGAAGCCCCTAACGTTTTAGCTGTCTTCGCATACTCGATAATTACCTTCTTTTGTTCCTCACTTAGTTTCTTGGTTTCTGTTGGAACGGTTAAATTATTTAAATCATTTAGTAGGTTAAACTCTTGTGCAGTATAGGAAGCTTTTGAAGCTCTATATTCATCAGGATAAAATGTACATTTACCAATTAAAACACCAAAAATATTATCTAATGTTATGTACTTACCTTCAGAATCTTTCTTAGTAGTATACCTTCCATAATCAGTTCGTGATTTTTCATTTCCTGGCCCATGGTAGTATTTTCTTTTACCCGTAAGGATAGTTAAATAATCTTCTATAAACTCATCAGTAATCTTATTATTGAACTCTTGCTGTTTTCTAAGAATTATTTCAGCTTCTTTTCTATAAGCAGATGTTGAAAAAACATTAATTAATCTTAGTTTTTCACTATTTTCTACAACAGTGAAATCTCCTCTGACCTGACCATATTTTTCGAAACGATCTAGTTGGATTTGACCAGGTGTTTGTTCAGCAAGTAACTTTCTATTCTCTTCAACTGCCTTACCGTAATCAGATGATACTGTACCGCCATCCTCAGAAGCATCATCTAAGTAGCTAATACCACGTCTCTTAACAATATTCTTTAAGGCTATGAACAACTCTTCGTTAGTTAATTGATTATTCAAGCCTTGTACACGAAGTTGGTAAGGATTTAGATTAATGGACACCTTAGAAAAATCAGTTAACAAACCAAAGTCTTCAAATAAATCATGAAGGCGAACACTACGATGTTTTTTTCGACGAGTTAATCTTCTCCCCCCTCTAAAGCCCCTTCTTTCAACATTATTGTCAGCTGTTGCAGCTGGAAAAAGCCGAGAATTTGCATGGATAATCTCACCAGTATCTTTTTTTAGAATACCTACTCCAACTGAAGCAATACCAATATCCAAACCCAAAACTAAACCATTCATAATAAAAATCCTCACCAGTCATTATATTAATTTTATTTTACTCTTTCCTCCCTCAAAAATCAAATCATTATAAAATATTTTTAGCAAAAATAGAATATAATTTTTTTAAACATGTTTCTTCATTTTATAAAACTAAAAAAGCGTAACTTACGCTTTATTCTATCAACTTCTTCTCAATACAAGAATATAAATATACTTGAGAAAAACTTATTAATGGGAATTTTGTTAACTTAGTTCAATATTTGATTGAACTTTTATTTTCTTTTATATTTAGATGATTTTGTTTATCGAAAATTTATCAAGTAATTAATTCCTCTTATTTGTATAAATGTCAGTTATTGATAAAGCAACTCCTACTGTAAATCTTTGATAAACTCCACAACTTGATGATTCTCAATCTTCACATAATATCCACCGCTATTATTGACAAGTTTATCCCCTTCATATTTATCAATCTTTACAGAATAAAGACCGCTTGGAAGGGGTTGATTGTTAAAAAATTCTTTCATTTGCGATTCAAAATCTTCAAGATAGGCATCATATAACTGATCCTTCTTGTTTTCTGGAATGTAGTATCGGAATTGAAACTCTGGTATAAAAATATCTTTTTCAAAAAGCTTTTGAGCATCCATAGGATACATCCCTTGTAATGCTTGTCCTTTTCTTTGATTTCCCTCTAATACTTCATCATAAAGGTGAATATTACCAGATTTACTATTAAATTGAAAATCAATCCCTTTGTACTTCAAAGCAGTCATTTTAGGATCTGTTATTGAACTATCCAAATTTTTTAAAAATTTGCTGGTACCTGGACTAATCTCAATTCCTAGATAGGCTAATTCTGGAAAAGCCTGATAAATTTTTTTGTTTTGTTCATAATCTACTTCTGCATCCGTCTTTTTATACTTTTTGTTTTCCGAAGGACGAGTATAGTATTCAAAACGGGAATTAGCCTGATAGGTTTTACCATCTATATTTTCAGTGTATGTTCCATGAATAACAAATCCTCCAACGCTTGTATAGTTTTTTTCATATTTTTCTAACTCAAACTGACCTCTAAGACCGTAGTTCTCATAAGAACGTTGCACTGCTTGTTCAAGTTCATTACTACTTGCATGGGAAAATAGACCCCACATATCCATCATTGCAAAAATAGGACTAAGGATTATAAGTATTACAATTGGGACAACTACGGATAAGCATCCTATTAATAAGCCTTTTTTCATATTTCTATCCCTAACTAGCATTTGTATTGCTTACCTTTCAACCCGACGATTGCTCTTTTCGATTTCGTTCATAAACTATCATCCCTTTTGTTTAAATATTGTTAAATCCAACTGAACTGTCTTATCTTTCGATTTCATTTGGATTGTAACACCATAAACTGTATAAC
>ERZ773067.1071-NODE-1071-length-15169-cov-4.868863_pt1 | contig 15169 bp, 13 predicted proteins | sample MGYA00580622_ERZ773067 | MGnify/ENA primary metagenome ERZ773067 (study PRJEB29015, sample SAMEA2737998) | human oral metagenome | biome: human oral; feature: human-associated habitat; material: dental | place: China | collected 2113 ...
ACACCGCGCTGTCGGGATGGATTCTTGACCCCGACCGCAAGAAAATGTCGAAGTCTAAGGGCAATGTTGTTGTCCCGCACGATGTACTCGATAAATACGGTTCGGATGCGGTACGCTACTGGGCGGCCTCGGCCCGCTTGGGCGCTGATACCGCCTATGACGAAGGTCAGATGAAGATCGGCCGCCGTCTGGCGATTAAACTTCTCAATGCCTCAAAGTTCGTGCTGAATTTGGGTGCTACTGAGAAATCGGTGATTACCTCACAGGCGCAGGGGCGGGTGCTCACGAATGCGCTGGACCGTTCTCTGCTTGTGCGCCTAGCCTACTTGGTTGAGGAAGCAACGGCAGCTTTTGAGAAATACGAGTACGCTCGTGCCCTCCAGATTGCGGAGAGCTTCTTCTGGTCTTTCACCGACGATTTCGTGGAGCTCATTAAGGACCGTGCCTACGGTGCTCGCGGTGAGACCGAGCAGGCTTCCGTGTTGGCGGCTCTCGCCACCACCCTGGATGCGCTGCTGCGGCTCTTCGCGCCCTTCCTGCCGTTTGTGACCGAAGAGATTTGGTCGTGGTGGCGCGCGGGCAGCGTGCACCGCGCACCCTGGCCGCAGGCTCTGCCGGTTCTTGAGGGTGCTCTGCTGGCGGATTACAGCGCGAATAACCCGACCGCCGGTATTTCGGCGCAGTGGGTGCTCGCTGATGTAAACCCCGATCAGATTGAAAACCTCAAGCAGATTCTTCCCGATGTTGCCGAGGCTCTGGGGCGTCTGCGTAAGGAGAAGAGCGACCGCAAGGTGAAGCAGCGTGCCGAGGTGAAGACCGCCCAGGTGAATGCCCCCGCCCAGAAGCTGGGGCGTATTACGCTGGGGCTGGATGACCTGAAAGCGGCAGCGAACGCCCACGAACTGGTGTTCGTTGAGTCTGAGGGTGAGCTTACGGTCAGCGGTTTTGAGCTGGTGCCTGAGGACACCGAGCAGTAGTACACCCGCAAGTGATACATGATAAAGTGCCGAAGTATTGGGGTTTTACGTCCCGGTGCTTCGGCGCTTTTATGCCCCCCATACTGTAACCCCCGACAGCCTAAGAGACAGGAGCCGCTCATGACTACCGCCCAAGGCGATTCTGACGGTGCCGTGCCCGAACCTGCACCTGCCGGACCGCCGGTGTACCGTGGTGATCTTGAGCACCGTGGCGAGTATCAGGATATTGTGCCCAAGAGCTTCTGGACAGGGTTTACGGATACGGCGTTTTTCATTTTTGCGGGCGTCGCCTCACTGGTGCTGACCATTATGCTGCTAACCTCAAGTTTTACTCACTCGTGGTGGGGCCTGCTGTTGGCGCTCGTGTTCTGGGGGTTCACCGCCTATCTGACACTACCGCGTTTCCACGCGATTATGAGCCGCATCTATGTGCCGGATTATTTTATTGGCCGCACCCGAACCTCCGACGGTCTGCTGGGTGACCCCGTGAACCTGGGGCTGATTGGTACTGAAGAGCAGATTCACCAGGCCATGTTGAACGCAGGCTGGACCCGCGCCGACGAAGTGACCTTGGCGTCATCATGGAAAATTGTGGTATCGACACTTACCCGCCGCTCGTATGCGGAGGCCCCGGTTTCTCCGCTGAAAATTTTTGGGCGTGTACAGTCCTTTGCCTACCAGCAGGAGGTTGATGGAAACCCTGAGAAACGCCACCATGTGCGGTTTTGGAAAACCCCCGATGGGTGGCTTCTGCCCGGTGGCCACCGGGTGGACTGGCTGGCCGCCGGAACCTACGATTCGGGGGTGGGGTTTAGTTTCTTCACTTTGCAGGTAACGCACCGTATTGACGCGCAGACTGATTTTGAGCGTGACTATATTGTGGAGTCTATTCAGTACGCCTACCCGCAGACTGAGGTTGAGGTGATTAAGGATTTCTCGACCGGCTATCACGCGCGTAACGGAGGGGGCGACACCATTGTGACGGATGGTGCTTTACCGATTGTGACCCTGCGGAACGAGGGGCTTGAGCGGCAGGATGCGGAAGCCCGAGATGTGCGTCTTACCAGTGCGCACGATATTGCTGAGAAGCTGCCGATTGTACTGTTAACGGCGTCGCTGATGCTGGTGATTTCGAGTGTGGCTGAGCTAGTCACTTCGATATTGACGGTAGCGAACCGCCACGAACTGGTGTCGAATTTGACGGGTCAGGGCTCGGATACGGCAATGGTTCAGGTGCTGAACGGGCCGGAGGGTGATACGTTCATGATTTTTACGTTGGTTGCGGCCATAGCAGTGGTGGTTATTTTTGAGTCTATACACATGTTTATGCTGTGGGCTACTCTGCGGGGTTCATCGAAGGCACGGCGGATGGTGCTGCTTCTGCTGGTGGTCGGCTTCGCAGCCCAAGTTGCCTCAGTATTTGCGGCCGGTGAGGCGTTGACAATCAGCTCCCTGTTCTTCCAGTTGGGTGTGGCAGTGTTTGCGATGCTTGGGTTCACTTCAGACGCTGCCGTGGATTACACTGCCTCCCGCAACTTTAGGCTGCGTAACCTGGAGAAGATCCGCAAAAAAGTGCGCCGCAAGGCTTTACCCAACGGATAAGAAAGAACCTTTGACCTATCAGACAGCTGGTATTCTCAAAATCGTCACGAACGAAACATTAAAATTGCCATAAGAACTTAAGAGCTTGCGCTTCCCCCCCCCTCATATAAAATTCTCCTGGTGACCCACATACTTGATAAGGAGATATATGAATTCCTCCACAGGGAAACAGAAGGACAGTTCTTCCAGGCGCATAGTTATAGGTACTTTTGGATCTGCATTTTGTGCCAGTATATTAGCTGCTTGTGCTTCCTCCTCAAAAGAAGATGAGGATAATCAGTCCAATAACAGTTTGAATTTCACTTTCGATAACTATGATAAGACACGTGGAACATATCAACCTGCGACCCAAGATACACCAGCCAAGAATGTCCCTTACCCGCTTGAACCTCCCACTATAAGAAATTTTACCCGCGAAGGTTTGGTAGCAGCTATATCATATTGGGAAGCCTGTAAGAAGTACTATGAATTAAGCGGAGACAACTCTGTAGCTAAAACTATAAATTACCATAAATCCTCATCTTCTTCACCTGCTGGTAATTATCCAAAAATTACCGATGCAGATAAAGACAAAATGATAGAATCCAAGACATGGACGATTCAACTCGAAAGAAACATAATACCAATAACTACAGACCCCATTCAAAATGGAAATTTATTCTGTTGGGCATTTAAACTAGAAGGAAAGCATCAATACCTCACCAATGGAGAGTTGATGACTAAAAACTATTCTTCCACAGATAAAGATAGTAATAAAGTTATATATCAGCTCACATATACAGATCGCTGGGTATTAATTTATAATTTTGAAACCTAAGATTAATAGGAGAAAATAAATATGTGTTTTACCAGACGAAATATACTATCTCTACTCGGAATATCTGGGATTAATTCTGCCTTAATCATGAACTCTCTCCAAAATTCCGCACTTTCTGGCGTAGAGCCTAGTACCCAAAACTCTTATCATGCCCAGGGGATTAGTGGACCCGTAGATCTTACGTCAGCACAAACCATAAATGGAACATATAAACCTCCCACTGTGAATGAATCAGCAGTAAACATTTCTACCCCTAATGTTCCTCAAAATACGCACGAGAATAGTACTGATGGATTTTTATCAGCATCGAAATACCTGCTCGCATGTTTATTACATTTGTATCAAACGTGCCCTCTTGATATTGAATCTACAAAGAAATACAACGGGAGAATAATTACAGGTTTCGGAAACGATACCTATCTTGAAAAGATTAATTTTGTAGGAGACATTCATGACTTTTCATATGGGTATCCCTACCTTTCAAATATTTCATTTGTTACTCTCTCAGATAAAGTAATAATAAACAAAGATTCTAATTATACACATGAAATTCCCATTCTTGTCTACTATGAAGCTTTAGATAAAGATACCCTTATTCCGGCAACCGATGTGGCAAAGAAGCGTGGGTTTGTTACAGACCATATTCAAATTTTCTCTATCATGGGTAAATACGTTAATTCCAACCAGTGGGAATTAGATTTTGGAGATGCATTTAGCAGTAGCACTCCCAGCGGATATTATATAGACAACAATATGTACCAAGCCGTGGGGATACAACAACCAGAACCGTCACACGGAGTGAAAAGTAGTGCTCCAACTACCACTCCATCTCGTTATCAACCTTCTTATGGGAAAACTCCCACTACAATATACACCTCGCCCCAAACGAGCAGTTCATCAAACTCTCATAAATATCCCTCATCCCAAAGGTCATCGTACCGATAAACTTGGGGATGCAACACGTAGGGCGGGGTGCCCACCATAGCCGGTGGGCACCCCGCCCCTATCATAAAGCACCGTGACTACTGGGCGTCACCGTCTTCGCCGTGGAAGATAGGCCCGACCGTGCGGGTACGTTTGAGCTCAAAGAACCCCGGGTATGAGGCCAGCGCCACGGCACCATCGAACACTTTACCGGCCTCTTCCCCACGGGGTGAGGGTGAGAGCACAGGGCCGAAGAACGCTACACCGTCAATGGCAATGAGCGGAACACCCACATCGTCACCAACCTTCTCAAGAGCCTGCGCTACTGATGCACGCAGCGGCTCATCGTATTCGTCAGTGGTCGCATAGTTCACCAGTTCTGCGGGAAGTTTCGCCTCCGCCAGGGCAGCCTCAATAGCGGGCAGGTATTTATCGCCTTGTGCGGTGTTCTTCTGGTGGTGGATCTGCTCGCCCAGTGCGTCATAGAGAGGCTTCAGTGCATCATTGCCGTGCAGCTGGGCGGCAGCGGCCACCACTCGGGCCGGGCCCCAGGCGTTATCCATCATGGCACGGTAACCGGGGTCAAGGTCACGTCCTTCATTCAGCACTGACAGGGAGAATGGGTGCCAACGCACCTGAATATCACGGACTTTCTGCACCTCCCCAATCCAGCGGGAAGTAATCCAGCACCACGGGCAGGTGGGATCAAACCAAAAATCGACGGTAGTTGTCACAGGATTTTCCTTTCTTCTGTATCAGCTTCGTTGGCGCCCCATCGTTGGGGCACTTATGCAGACCTCTCCCTTTAGGCGGCCTTTTTCTTTGCGGCGGTGCTGCTCTTGCGAGTGCGCGGTTTCGCGGGCTTCTCAATGGCCTCCAGCACATACGCAGGTTCGCTTTCTCCCCTGGCTGCTGCCTCCGTAATCACCACAGCGGTAATATCGTCACGATCGGGAATGTCGAACATGATGGGCAGCAGGATGCTTTCCATCATGGCCCGCAGCCCGCGTGCGCCGCTGTTTCGTTCGGCGGCGCGGTGGGCGACTATCCGTATTGCTTCTTCCTCAAACATGAGGTCTACGCCGTCTAGGGCGAACAGGTGTTTGTATTGTTTCATGAGCGCGTTCTTCGGCTCGGTGAGTACCTGGTACAGCTCCTCCTCAGTGAGTTGCTGCAGTGTGGTTACTACGGGCAGGCGGCCAATCAGCTCTGGGATTAGCCCGTAGTGTGCCAAATCGTCGGGGGTTAGATCGTTCAGGTATGAGCCAGTATTTTTTCCGGTCTCCAGTTCCGCGCCGAACCCGATCCCTGCGGGGGCTGTGCGTGAGGCCACGCGTTCCTGAAGCCCGTCGAAAGCGCCCGCGACGATGAACAAAATATGTGACGTGTCAATCTCTAAGGTGGTCTGTGTGGGGTGTTTACGCCCTCCCTCGGGCGGCACCCCCGCAACGGTTCCTTCAATAATTTTCAAAAGCGCCTGCTGCACGCCCTCACCCGAGACGTCACGGGTGATTGACATGTTCTCGCCTTTACGCGCGATCTTGTCGATTTCGTCAATGTAAATAATGCCGCGTTCGGCCTTTTTTACATCCCCGTCAGCGGCGTTAATCAGGCGCAGCAGAATGTTTTCAACATCATCCCCCACATACCCCGCTTCGGTGAGAGTGGTTGCGTCCACGAGGGCACAAGGTACGTCTAGCTTTTTAGCGAGCGACTGGGCCAGGTAGGTTTTACCGCACCCGGTGGGCCCAATCATGAGGATATTCGATTTACCCAGGTCAATCTGCTCCCCCAGGCTCGCAGCAAGGGTGCGTGAGGACAATAGCGGGTTATCCGACTCTTGGATGCGTTTGTAATGGTTATAGACGGCCACCGCCAGGGTGCGTTTGGCGTCCTCTTGGCCCACCACATAGTCCTGTAGGTGGTCAAAAATCTCGCGGGGCGTAGCGAGAGTCCGCTGCGACCGAACCTTGGGGGCTGTCTCGCGTTTCGTCTCTTCTTCGAGAATATCGTTGCACAGCCCCACACACTCGTTGCAAATATTTACGTTGGGACCGATCACGACTTTACGCGCGGGTGTGCGCGGCTTATCGCAAAACGAACACCGTACCCCTGGTGAGGTGTCGAATGTATCCACGGGCATCCCTTTCCGTTGTGGGCCCATTACAGCACGCGAACCTAGTACGCAGCGGGCCTTCTACAAGGCTACCGCAGATTATTCAGGAACGCAGACGCCGAGGTGTCGTTGAACCTCTTACGGTAGATTATCGGCGAGTATGACGAAGATTGCGAAATGTGACGAGTTTAAACTTCTGCGAGCGAAAACATGGCATGTGCAGTTGATGTATAGTTCCCGTTCGTGTCCAAGGATGTTACACAGGCCTTACCTCAAAGACCGGCGTGATTCTTATGCGCATAGTACACATAAGGGCGGCGGCCTACCCAGCTATACCAGGTAGACCGCCGCCCTCACGTTTAACACGGTCAGCAGTTCCCCGCATAAAACCGGGGGGTTAGCTTCTAGGTGTAAGACTCAGGGGTGTTAATCGCAGGTTTGTTGAGCTTACGCGAGTCTAGTACCTTATCGATCAGGCCGTACTCCAACGCGGCAGAGGCAGTCAGGATGTTATCGCGTTCAATGGAGCGGTCGACATCCTCATAGGTCTTCCCGGCATGCAGCGCCAAAGTCTTAGCAGTCCACTCACGCATACGCATCACTTCGTTCGCATGGATTTCCAGGTCAGATGCCTGTCCCCCCTGCTGCCCGCTCAGTGCCGGCTGGTGGATAAGCACGCGGGCGTTCGGCAGCGCAAGACGCTTACCCGGAGTACCAGCGGCCAAAAGTACAGCCGCAGCCGAGGCCGCCTGCCCCAGGCACACGGTCTGAATCTCGGGGCGAATATACTGCATGGTGTCATAGATAGCGGTCATCGCGGTGAACGAGCCACCGGGCGAGTTAATGTACAGGGTAATATCCCGATCCGGGTCCTGCGCTTCCAGCACTAGCAGCTGCGCCATAATATCATCAGCTGAGGCATCATCCACCTGAGTGCCCAGGAAAATAATGCGATCCTCAAATAGCTTTGCATACGGGTCCTGGCGTTTGTACCCGTAGGGGGTACGCTCCTCAAAGCTGGGAAGCACATACCGGTTCGACGGCATCTGCGGCGCAATATCATTCGGCAGGTAATTCATATCTTCTACTACTCCCCTACTTGCTTTCCTGAGCGAACTGTCCACCGGCAGTAGTCGCAATATGGTCGAAGAACCCGTAATCTAGCCCCTCCTGAGCGGTAAACCAGTTATCGCGGTCATTATCCTTCAGGATGGTTTCAAGGGTTTTACCAGTACGCTCAGCAGTGATCTCAGCTAACCGCTTCTTCATATCAAGAATCAGCTCAGCCTGAGTACGAATATCAGAAGCCGTACCACCAATACCGCCCAGAGGCTGGTGCATAAGAATACGCGCATTGGGGGTAGCGTAACGCTTACCAATGGTGCCAGCGGTTAGCAAAAACTGCCCCATGGAAGCAGCCATACCAGTCACCACTGTCACCACATCGTTCGGGATAAGCTGCATGGTGTCGTAAATAGCCATACCTGCGGTCACCGAACCGCCCGGCGAGTTAATGTACAGGTAGATGTCAGCCTTCGGGTCCTCAGCCGAAAGTAACAGCATCTGCGAGCAGATCAGGTTAGCATTCGAATCACGCACCTCAGAGCCGAGCCAAATAATACGCTCTTTGAGCAGGTGATTATAGACATAGTCTTCCTGGCTGCCAACAGCTGTGGATGCCATGCGTGCGGCGGCACTACCGGATCCAGTGGGCAGGGGCATGTAGCCTGACATATTCCCTCTTTTTCTTAACTAGGAGGCTCGCGCTGTCCCCTCTACGGGATACGCGACATTTGCTTGAGTACTACAATACCTTCTCTTCCCCTGCTGGTGCGCGGGTTCTTGCCGTAGTTCGCCAGAGGGCGAACGGTTACGCCCGCCGAAGCCACAGACCCCGCGCCAGCGCCACCCGCTAAGTCCCGCTCTTCACCAGACAGTTTTAAATATTATGGGCACACCCAAACCTAGCGGTTGGATGCGCCCACAATATGAGGTTAGGCCTGTTCAGCCAGCGGGAGTAACAAGGCTGCTACTTAGCCTCTTCTTCCTTGTTGTCCTCAAGGTATGAGGACAGGTCCACAACGTTACCCTTGGAGTCCTTCACCACAGCCTTCTTCAGCACCTCAGCCAAAGCCTTGGAGCGGCGAACCTCGCCCACCAGCATACCCGCCTGGCCGGAGCCATCCAGCATCTGAGCAAACTGGTTCGGGTCCATGCCGTACTGGGAGCTCATCGTGATGATGTACTCGATCATCTCGTTCTGGTTAACCTCAACCTCTTCGGCGTCGGCGATAGCATCAAGCACCATCTCGTTCTTAAACGCGGTCTTGGTGTTCTCACGAACCTCAGCGCGGTGCTCCTCAGTGTCGTGGTCAGCCTCAGCGTTCGGGTTGTTGAAGTGCTGCTCCAGCTGGTCCTCAATAACCTTCTCAGGAACCGGAATCTCAACCATCTCAACGAGCTTAGCCAGCACCTTATCGCGTGCCTGCGAACCCTGATCGGCGACCTTAGCCTCGGAGACCTGCTTCTTAATGTCTTCCTTCAGCTCATCAATGGTGTCGAACTCAGAAGCCAGCTGGGCGAACTCGTCGTCAGCTTCGGGAAGCTCACGCTCCTTCACGGCGGAAAGCTTCACCTTAATAACAGCCTGCTCACCGGCGTGATCCCCACCAGAAAGCTTGGTCTCGAACGTTGCGTCCTCACCAGCCGACAGGCCCAGCAGGGCCTCATCAATGCCCTCGAGCATGGTGCCCGAACCGATCTGGTATGACAGGTCGTTGGCAGCGTCCACCTGCTCGCCGTCAATTTCGGCCGCAATGTCAATGGTTACGAAGTCGTTATCTGCTGCGGGACGCTCAACAGTCTTCAAAGAACCGAAACGCTCACGCAGCCCGTCAAGGGCTTCCTTCTCGTCGTCGGCGGTTACCTCAACGTCGTCAACCTCAACCTCAATCCCCTCATACTTGGGAAGTTCGATCTCGGGTCGCACAGTCACCTCAATGGTGAGCTTAACATCAGCTTCGCGCTCCTGCACGGTGGGCTGAGACTGCACGTTCAGTTCCGGCTGAGCCAGCGGCGACAGTTCATTCTCACCAAGAGCCTGGGCGTAAAAATCGTTCAGAGCCTCATTCAGAGAAGCCTCAACAATATAGTCGAAGCCCGCACGCTGCTCAATCAGCTGCTTAGGCAGCTTGCCCTTGCGGAAACCGGGGACGCTAATCTGCTCGGCAAGGTTCTTGTAGGTGCGGTCCAGGTAAGGCTTGAACTCGGCGAAAGGAACCTCGACCTCAATTTTTGCCAGGGTCGGGTTGAGCTTCTCGACGGCGGTCTTCACGTCCGTTGATCTCCTCGTAAGTAGTTCGGTGGCGGAACGTTCTCTGAACCGCTCATGGTGTCTGAAAAAGGCGCTGGGTGAGCCTATTTCCGTCGGGGCGACAGGATTCGAACCTGCGATCTCCTGCTCCCAAAGCAGGCGCGTTAGCCAAGCTACGCCACGCCCCGTAAGGTACTTTTCGCATACCCAACACACAAGTTTAGCGGGTATTTGGGTAAATGCCTAACAGGGGCCGCATATTTATGTTCCTGAGCGGTCGCAGCGGCCCCAACAGGCCGCTGACAACGGTTTTTATATTAAACCTCACGTTAAGACCTTGTGTTTTGAGGCTCTCAGCCCTAGCATATATAAAGACACGGAGGTAAGCATGAACCTGAAAACATATGACGCTATTGCCCACCGGGAAGGAACCGGGTGGGTTGTTGACGTGCCTGAGCTAGAAACAGCCGGGCAGCCAACTAACTTTAGCGGTATTCTTTTAGCAGCCACAGAAGCTATCTCCCGTGCCACCGGGCTGGAACCCGGAAATTTTGGGGTGCGGCTGGTGATCTAGCCCGCCCGCTTCTTTGACGTTAACGGTATTAGCCTTTGTCACAGGTTATTTCAGCAAGTTAGCAAAAATCAGCGGCTTCGTACCTGCCCCAAGCCAGGGGCAGGAAATTTTTAATCTACTTCTCAAAGCACAAAGAGACCCAAAGGTAAAAACCTTTGGGTCTCTTTGAGTGAGGGGATGACGGGAATCGAACCCGCGTCATCAGTTTGGAAGACTGAGGCTTTACCATTAAGCTACATCCCCAAAGAACTCACTTAGATTAGCGGCATATGTTTGAAGCTGTCAAGTTCTACCCAAAACCACCCCGAACATACGAGTTATTTCTGGCACCCAGGGCACCAGTAAAGTTTACGCCCGGCGATTTCTTCCATGCGGATGGTGGCACTGCATCGCGGGCACTTCTGCCCGTGGCGCATATACACATAGTTTGCGTGATCAGGCCACGCCTCAGTTTCAGGGATACCGGGACGATCCTGCTGCTCGGTGGTAATGATTCTGCCCACACGCACACCAATGGTGAGCAGATGCTTATTATCGTCCCACAGGCGGTGCAGCTCATCATCACTGAGTGTCTTCCCGGGGCGTAACGGGTCAATTTTCTGGCGGTACAGCGATTCGGCACGAAAAATATTACCCACCCCGGAAATAGCTGCCTGATCCATGAGAATCACCCCAATTGGGCGGCTGCTTTTAGCGGCGGCACGGTAGAACTGCCCCGGGTCAGCATCAGCGTTCAGCGGATCTGGCCCCAGCTTCCCACGCACCACAGCAACCTCGTCCGGGGTGAGAGTGCGGCAAACAGTGGGGCCCACAAGGTCAGCCCAACCATGCTCCGAGACGATACGGCAGCGAGTAGTTGCTTTCGGCTGAGGAGGGCCAGAATACTCGGCGTGCTCCCCACCACCGTATTCTTTCTCACCAATCTTGCGAGGCGCCCCAATACTTGAGGCGCCCGTGAACGATTCGTCCCCGCCGAAACTCCAGTTGCCATAAATCCCCAGGTGCACGTTCAACGTCAATTCGTTGTCGAACCCAACAAAAAGATGCTTACCGTGCGCAAACGCCTGGGCAATACGTGCCCCATCAACCAGCGCAGCCCCTTCAGCGTAGCGGCCCTGCGGGCTAGTAACACGCACCCGCTCCCCGGTAAACACATCGTTGAATTGGCGGGCTATACGGTGAATAGAGTGGCCTTCAGGCACGCGCTTCTCCTTAGCGGTAGGGGCAAAAGTGGGGCGGGACTTATTTATTCGTCAATATGTTTGCCAGAGATCTTCCCGGTCTGCTCATATTCGCCAAGCTGCCCAATACGACGGGCGTGGCGTTCCTCTCCGCTCCAGGGGGTGCTGAGGAAAACTTTAATGATTTCCAACGCCTCATCCGGTGAATGCTGGCGCCCACCCACAGCAACCACTTGCGCATTATTATGATCGCGTGCGAGCGCCGCCGTAGTGTGGTTCCAGGCTAGGGCTGCGCGGATACCCTCAACCTTATTAGCCGCCATCTGCTCCCCGTTACCGGAGCCGCCAAGCACAATGCCAAGAGAATCAAGCCCGGCGTCACGGTCACGTTTCACCGCGAGAGCCGCGTTAATGCAGAAGCTGGGGTAATCATCCAGCGGGTCATATTCGGTGGGGCCGTGGTCGATCATCTCGTATCCTGCGGCGGTGAGTTTCTCAATCAGGTAGTGGCTCAGCTGCAGACCGGCGTGGTCGGTGGCGATGTGTACGCGCAAGGGAGGTTCTCCTATGATTGTGTGCCCGGCGGGGCTGCTGGTGACATGCTCACCCCAGGCCGCTGGTGCTGGCAGTGCGGGGTGTACCCTCATTAACTGTAGCGAATACAGCGTTATTCCTGTAACTGACAACATGTCGCAGACGGGCTTTTATGGGCGGGCCTGTGGGCAACGGTTTTTCGGGTGTTATCCCGCCGGGCATACGGTAAGATTGTGGTTTGAGGCACTGTTGCGTGGCTCTGTACCCTCACGCCCCAGATAACCAGTTGACACCCGCGACATTGCGGGGCTAACAGCTGTGATGACGGTACCAAAACCATATACATTTTTAGAAAGGGAACCTATGCCCGGCCTGAACCTAACCCGCGATGAAGCGATTGAGCGTGCCGCAGTCATTAAGCGCGTGCACACCTACCGTATTGAGCTTGACCTGCCCAGTGACAAAGATGTTTTTACGTGTAAAACCGAGATCCGTTTTGACGCGGTACCTGGCGCATCAACGTTCATTGACGCTATCACCAGCACGGTGCGTTCGATTGAACTGAACGGTGAACAGCTCGATACCAGCCTAGCTGACGGGGAGCGCATTACCTTGCCGAACCTTGCCGCGCAGAACGTACTGGTGATTGACGCCGACATGTTCTACACCAACACCGGTGAGGGCCTGCACCGGTTTGTGGATCCGGTGGACGGGGAGGTGTACTTGTACTCGCAGTTTGAGGTACCGGACTCGCGCCGTGTTTTCCCCGTGTTTGAGCAGCCGGATTTGAAAGCGGAGTTCGAGTTCATCGTGCGGGTGCCCACACCGTGGGTGGTGGTTTCTAACCAGCCCGAGGTGAAGATCGTACCGAAAGACTGTGGGTGCGGCCGGGCACAAACCTGGTATTTCAAGCCGACCCCGCGTATCTCCTCCTACATTACGGCGATCGTGGCTGGCCCGTACGAGAAAGTCACCAGCGAACTCACGAACTCTGAGGGGCGCGTCATCCCCCTGGGCGTGTACGCCCGTAAGTCGCTCATGCCGTTCGTAGACGCCGACGACGTGTTCGAGCTGACCCGCCAGGGGTTCGAGTTCTACGAGGAGCAGTTCAAAACCCCGTACCCGTTTGAGAAGTACGATCAGCTGTTCGTTCCCGAGTTCAACGCTGGCGCAATGGAAAACGCCGGGTGCGTGACCTACCTTGAGGCGTACGTCTTCCGGTCCAAGGTGGCCGAGGCGCTGCGTGAGCGCCGCGCCATTACGGTGCTGCACGAGCTGGCGCACATGTGGTTCGGTGATTTAGTAACCATGCAGTGGTGGAACGACCTGTGGCTGAACGAGTCGTTTGCCGAGTTCATGTCTACACTGGCGGCAGCCGAAAACACCCGGTACGCGAAAGAAGCCTGGGCCACGTTCGCGGCCTCAGAGAAAACCTGGGCGTACCGGCAGGACCAGCTCTCCTCAACCCACCCGATCGTGGCCGAAATCCGTGACCTGCAGGATGTGCAGGTGAACTTTGACGGTATCACCTACGCGAAGGGCGCCTCGGTGCTGCGGCAGATGGTGGCGTGGGTTGGCCAGGAGAATTTCATGGCGGCCCTCAAAGAGTATTTCACCAAGCACGCCTGGGGCAACACGGTACTGGACGACCTGCTGGTTGAGCTTGAGAAAACTTCGGGGCGGGACGTGCGCGCATGGAGCGCCAAGTGGCTGGAAACCGCCGGGGTGAACACCCTCACTGTCGAGGTTACTGACGATGCGGAAGGGAACATTACGTCCCTGGACGTGCGCCAGTCATATGCTGAAGGGTTTGAGACCCTGCGCCCGCACCGTGCAGTCATTGGTTTCTACAACCTGACAGACGGCAAGCTGACCCGCACCGACCGCATTGAGCTTGATATTGATGGGGAACTAACCGAGGTTACTGAAGCTGTGGGGAAGAAACGCCCCGATTTGCTGCTGCTGAACGACGAAGATCTGGCATACGCGAAGGTGCGCCTGGATGAGCGTTCCATCGAAACCGCCGTGAAGCACCTGGGCGACATTGATTCGTCAGTGGCGCGCGGCGTGGTGTGGGGCTCCCTGTGGGATACTGTGCGCGATGCGCAGATGCCCGCCCGCCAGTACGTTGAGCTGGTGCTGAACAATATTGGGCAGGAGACGAACTCCACGGCGATGCGCACCCAGCTGCAGGGCCTCTCAACGGCGCTACGCACTTTCGTGAACCCCCAGTTTAGGGACGAGACCCGCGAATACGCAGCCGACAGGCTGTGGCAGCTGGTGCAGGCGGCAGAACCGGATTCGGATGCGCAGCTGCAGCTGGTGCAGGCGTTCGTTAACCAGACCCGCACCGCTGAACAGTACGAGAACGTGCAGCGCCTCTTCGACGGGTCGATCACCCTCGACGGCCTGGAAATTGATACGGACCTGCGGTGGAACCTGCTGTGCCGCCTAGCAACCGGCGGGCGGGCCACCAGCGAGCAAATTGCGGCCGAGCTGGAGCGCGATAACACCGCGAACGGCCAGCAGTATGCGGCGCAGGCGTACGCATCGTTCCCCACCGCCGAGGCTAAGGCAGAGTACTGGGAGAAGATCATGGTGACCGGTGAACTGTCGAACATGATCCAGCGGTACGCCATTGCCGGGTTTAAGGCTGGCGAGAAAGAACTGACCGAGCAGTATATTGAGCCATACTTTGAGCTGGTTGAGGGCGTGTGGCGTTCCCGTTCGCACGAGATTTCTTTGCAGATTATTAGCGGCATGTACCCTTCGGAACCAACCGCCGAACTGCTGGAACGCACCGAAACTTATTTGGCGTCATTGCCTGAGGACGCGGCGGCGCTGCGCCGACAGATTGCGGAAGCGCGCGACGGCGTGGCTCGTGCCCTGAAGGTTCAGGCGGCTGATATTTAGGGTAATAATCCCTTAGCTTGCGGTCTTCTTGCACCTCGTATAAAGGTTCTTGATATGAAACAACCGGCGAAAATTACGCTTATTTCATGTCAAGAACCTTTTTAGCGCCCACGAGTTATATTGGGCCAGAGGTGGGTCTTGAAAGTTATTGTTTTTGAGCAATAGTTCTATTCGCTAAGATCCTTGAAATACCGAGCAACGGGCCAGCGAACAAATCC